>Ga0310124_10000738_pt1 | contig 23036 bp, 27 predicted proteins | sample CB11b_AW_Bot5_MG_FD_203507 | JGI IMG/M metagenome (GOLD analysis project Ga0310124, IMG submission 203507) | Marine microbial communities from Western Arctic Ocean, Canada - CB11b_AW_Bot5 | ecosystem: Environmental > Aquatic > Marine > Oceanic | place: Canada: Western Arctic Ocean | collected... | reverse complement strand
CGTCATGGGGACTCCCTTGCGTGATGCTTGAGCGGCTCACGACTGGGAGTTCCTTATCTCATTCCCGGAACTGTCAAACTCTGGGTGCCGCCCCGGCAGAGCCGGGGGGCTCCCCCGCTGACGCTAGCTCCCAACGTCGAATGGATCGTGGTCGTCCCATCGAACTCGTCCTTGTACTGGCGACCGCACTTGTAGTCGCCACCTGTGCCGGTAGTCCGACTGCGCCGTCTGCCCCCGTCGTCAGGGGTGGCCGCATCGGCACCAGCGGCCCCGCCGCCAGTGGGGGTGTCGGCTGAGGCGTGGCGGGCCTTCTTCGTCAGCAGCGGTGCTCAAGCGGTGAAGGTCAGCGCCAACAGAGTTGACCTTTTCTTGCCGGCAAAGATGAGCGCGGCGGCTCGAGCCGCCTTCGTGGCTGACGTGGCGTGGGCTTCCGGGATTGGGCTTCCGGCCAGGATTGTCGACTCAGAGGCGGCCGCGAATTTTGTGGCTGGGCTCGTATCTGGTGTCAGGCGGCACCATGCGGTTCAACTCGGTGGGACTGGAACGTCAGCGCACCCGACGTCACGAAATTCTCCACGCGGTGGGAATCCTCGGGCACCCTCCGCTCCCCGGGCTGATGTCTTTGCCGTCGCAGCAGCCAGAGTTGGTCGGCGAGGAGGCAATCGCCTTCCCTGCGTGGATGGCTCTCGCCCGGCTCACGGCGTATTCTTCGGGGTAGCAGCCAGACCCACGCCCGATCTCTGCCATCGTCCCCTGCCTTCGTCACCGGCCCGCCAGAGATTCGGCTACGGGGCAGGTTCACGACCAGTCCGTCCAGCCAGCTGCGAGCGGTATCGGACATGTCCGGAATCACGGTCACCGCGAGCCAACCCACGCCGCAATCCGCTCGATCACGTCGGGGGTCACCACCGCCTCGCCGGCGGCGACCGCTTTCGAGAGTGACTCGCGCGGCGCACGCAATGCGGTCGTGTCCTCGAGCTGGGGCTGGAGGTAGACCAGGTCGTCCGCCGGTTCCGGCGGCGCTCCTCGGCTGCGGCAGTCTGACGCGATGACGTGCGTGGCCTCCAGGGCGCGGTCTCTCGCGAAGCCAATCGGCAGCGCATCACTGAGGCCCCCATCGGTGCACTGACAGACAGTGCCGTCCACGTTCAACGGCTGCATCGGGAACATGTTGGGAATCGATGCGCTCGTGGCAACCGCGGCATACAAGCCGACCCCCAGGTCGGCGCCCGTCGAGAAGTAACGGGGACAGTCGTGCGTCAGGTCGTGACAGACGACGCCGATCGCCGACACCCCGTGGTGCAGTTGGTCGAACCGACCGTCCTGGAGTTGACGAAGGCGGCGCGGGATGATGCCGGCGAATGGTCGGCCCAGCGGCTGCATCCACGAAGGCAGACGAAGAGACAGGCTGTGCGCCACCAAATGGCGCCCTTTGAAGACGTCGGCATCGGCCAACAAATCGTCGATAGTCAGCCCGACCGCGGCGTAGTACCCGGCTATGATGGCGCCGGCGCTCACGCCAACGATGACGTCAATCGGCACACCGGCCCCGGCCAACCGACGGAGCACGCCCAGATGCGCCGCGCCGCGCAGCCCGCCGGCCGACAGGACGAGGGCGATTCGGGGACGTGTCGTCAACGGACACTCTCAGTCATCTGATGCCACACGAGCGTTGGACCCTGACCAAGACAAGTGTGCCATCTTCCAGGTGTCGAGGCCCGCTGGGCGGGCGACGACGTCGACATCGCCTCGCTGTCTGGCGCATCATGAACGCGTCCGTGTCGGCGAAGCATCTATGAGTCGTTATTTCCGAGTGCTGGTAGTCACCGCGCTCTGCTGCGTGACAGTGGCGTCCGCGCAGCCAGGCCCGCGTCGATGGGGCACACCGGCGGTACCCTACGATGGCGGCCTGACCTTCGTCCGTCTCCGCTGGACCAACGGTACCTACGGCGCACCGCCCGTCGGCATGGGCGTCAATTTCTGGATGCACGAGTACCCGGGGGCGGAGGCGAATCTCATGTCGGTGCTCGGGAACTTCACACTGGTCGATGCCGAGACCGACGGCAGCCTGATCCTGTCGTTCGACGACCCTGACCTGTTCAAACACCCGATCGCCATGCTGTGGGAACCGGGGTTCTGGGTGATGACCGACGCTCACGCCGAGCGTCTGCGGGCCTACCTGCTGAAGGGCGGCTTCGTCATTTTCAACGACTTCGAGACCGGCCAGTGGACCAACTTCGAGGCTCAACTGAAGCGGGTGCTTCCCGATGCCCAGCTCATGACGCTGGACCAGACGCATCCGATCTTCAACACGTTCTTCCGAATCGACCGACTCGACGTTCCCAACCCGATGAACCATCACTTGGGCGGACTGACGCCGGAGTACTTCGGTGTTTTCGAAGACAACGACCCCAACGGGCGCTTGATGGCGGTGGTGAACTACAACACGAATCTGGCCGAGTACTGGCAGCTGGCCGGCCGCGGATTCTTCCCGATCGACGCTGAGAATACCGGGTTCCAGATCGGCGTCAACTACATGATGTACGGCCTGACCCACTAGGTTTCCAGACGGGGGATCTGTCTGGGCCGCGTGGCTGATCCCATTGCCTAGGCGCGCGCCTCGCGGACGCGGAGTGGGGCACTCGGGGTCCCCGCGGAGCGTTTGCGTGGGGTTCGGGGCGCAGCCCCGTCTGAAGAGGTCCGGTTCGCGGATCGAGATGCACGCTCCCGCCGCACGACGGCACAGGCCCGTCCGAAGAGCTCGCGCCCACGGTGCCTTTCCACACCTCGCTAGACGTCCGCCTGGCGTTCGCCAGCTAAGGTCATCCGGTGGCCGAAATGGGTCTGGATGGAGAGCCATTGCAGGCCGGCCCTGCGGGCCAAGGCCGTCAGTTCATCAGGCCGAAATGCCCGGCGAACGGATAACGGACCATCGTGACGGAGGACCGGGTTGAACGGACGCGTGAACAGCCAGCTCCAGGCAAACAGACGCCACCGCCGGATCAGGTCGTTGACCACGATGCCCCGTTGGGCCACCCGGTCGAAGGCCTGGAGCGTCCGCACGACCTCATCGTCGGTGAGGTGGTGGAAGAAGATGGCGCAGGTGACGTAATCGAAAGCGCCGTCTTGGAAGGGCGCCTGATGCACATCGGCGCAGACGAACCGCGGTTGCTCACCGCGCTCACCACGGCGTCGCGCGCAGTCGAGCGTCCGAGCACTGATGTCGAGCGCCGTGACCCGCAGGTCGAATCCCCGCGAGCGGCCCCACACCTGAAGACCCCGAGCCAGATCGCCCCCACCAGATGCTACGTCCAGCACGGTGATGCGCGCGCCGGGCGACCACCCCGTGCTCAATCGATCGAACCGGCGGAGTGTCGCACGCGTGCCGCCGAGCCACCGACCGATGGCGCCGAGAAACCAGTAGACCTCATCCACCACCGCCTGCGGCGGCGTATGGTCGTCCATGTGCTCCCGCTCGAGCGAGCGCTGGGCCTGCCACATCACAGCCGCGCGTGGTGGGAGGATTCCTGGCCGACGGCGAGGTCGAGCAGACGCGGCACCACGGCAGACAGGTGCCGCAGAACCCAAGACGCGCGACGCTCGGTCTGCGACAGCCCGAGCATCAGACGGCCCAGGCGACGGGCCTTAGCCCCTCGCGCCAGCCGGCGCCGCTGATACTCGCGCCAATTCCCAGACACGATGGCCGAGGCGGCATCCTGGGTCGAGGCCAACGCGAGCGCCAGCCCGTCCCCCACGATCGGGTCGGGCGAACCGGCAGCGTCACCGACCAACAGGAGACGTTCCGCCTCGTCGATGATGCGCGGCACATGGGACCCCAGCGGCGCGGACGCCAGCACCGGGGTCGTGAACTCGATGCGCCGCGTGCGAGCGCGTAGCGCCGGAATGGCGGCCAAGAGACGCGTCAATCCATCCGGTGTGAAGTGGCGGTAGTCGAACAGGGCGGACAGGAGGACTTCGCCGTCACCGGTCGGGGCCAGATACAACTCTCCGTCACCGTGGAAGAAGACCTCCACGCGGTCGGTCACACCCTCCACGCCGATGGCATGCGTGGACAGCCCGACGCGGCGTGGCCTGGCCGGGGTGGCAGACAGACGCCGGTGGAACATCGACTGCCGTCCGTCCGCGCCCACCAGAATCGGCGCCCGGGTCCCCGTGTACCGCGTCCCGAGCCGCGCGTCGACGTTGGGGGTCGACGCGGCGTGGTCGAACAGCCAGGTGTCAAATCGGTCGCGGCGCACCACGAGACCGTGCCCGGTTGGAAAAGTCGCGTCCACCGATTCATCCCCGGCCCGGAACCGGAGACCACGCACCGTCGGCGCGTCTGGCACACCGACCAGGTCTCGGAGCGCGGACACCCCGTGTGGAAGCAGTCCCTCACCGCACGCCTTGAGCCGGGGGTGGCGTGCTTTCTCGTAGAGCTCCACCCGGACGCCCTGGCGGCCGAGCGCCACCGCCAGCGCCGCGCCGGCCGGTCCGCCCCCGACGATCGTGACGTCGGCCGATGTCACCACGCCAAGGTCAACATCTCGGCCGCAAAACCCGGGCCCAATGCCATGAGCAGCCCCCGATCGCCCGGAACAGGCTGCTCGGACGCGACCAGGTCGTGCAGCATGAACAGCACGGATGCGCTCGACTGGTTGCCGTAGCACCGCATCGCCTCCCGGGCATGTCGGAGTGCGTGTCCCTCGAGCCCGAACGCGGAACGGTAGGTGGACATCACCTTCGCGCCCCCCGGATGGAGCACATGGTGCTGGAGGTCACCAACCGTCAAGCCCTGCTCATCCAGGAACTGCTCGACGACCGGCTTGACCCTGGTGGCGACGAACTCAGGCACGCCGCGCGACAGCACCAGCCGCATGCCATCGTCGGTGAAACGCCACCCCATCAGGTCGGGCGCCTCATGGAACAGATGCGTGCGCGTGTCAACAATGGTCGGGCCGTCGCCCTCCACGTCATCCCCGGACACGAGCACCGCGGCGCCGCCATCGCCGAACAGCGCGACCCCAATCAGGTCGGTGGCCGACTCGGCTGTCGGTGAGAACACAAGGCTGCACAGCTCGACGGACAGCACCAAGGCGCGGTGTGTCGGATACGCCCGGAGGATGTCAGTCGCGCGGACGAGCGCGCCGGCTCCAGCGGCACACCCAAGTCCAAAGAGCGGAAACCGACGCACGTCCTGCCGGAAACCGAGACGTGCGCACAGCTGCGCGTCGAGACTCGGCGTGGTCAGACCGGTTGTGGTGACGCAGAAGATATGGTCGATCTCCGTGGGCCGGATATCGGCGCGCTCGAGACATTCCCGCGTCGCCTGGTCGATCAGGTCAAGGGCGCATTCGGCGTAGACCTCGTTGCGGGTCTCAAATGTCTTGCCGCTCGCGTACCACTCCAGGGGCCGCGCGAAGGCCCGGTGCTCGACCCCGGTGCGGTCGAAGACGGGCAGCAGGCGCTCGATCTTCCGATTGCCGCGACAGACCCCAGCCATCGCCTCCTTGATCTCGCTCTGGGTGAACCGATGTGGCGGCAACGCCGTGGCAAGAGACGTGATACGTGGCATAGGCCGTGTGGCCGGTTCGACAACGTGGTCGCCAGGGCTGAATGATGCCCCGTCGCGGTCGCCAGATGATACACGGTCCCTTCATCGTCCCGCCACAGACCTTGCGCACGACGGGTAGTAGCGCCGGCGCCCACATTTAGTCCGATGGGGGGAGACTTCCGCGTTCGTTTGTGGGACAATTTCGCCAGGTCGTGTATGTCTCGAACGGCTCTGGATCGGGGATCTCCCGATTCGGGGTTCCAGACCCGGTCAGTCCGGCACCCGTCGACAACGGCTGCCAGGAGAACTGCTTGTGAAACTGGTACCTTCCGCTGCCATCCTCTCGATGTTCTCGCTCGTGCTACTGCCGATTGGCGCATCCGCGCAAGTTCCGGCCGAGCCGACGTTTGCCGACGACATTGCGCCGATCTTCTACGACTCGTGTGTCACGTGCCACCGCCCGGGTGAGATCGCACCGATGTCGTTGATCAGCTACCAGGACGTGCGTCCGTGGGCCCGCTCGATCAAGAACAAGGTAGAGACCCGCGCGATGCCGCCGTGGCATCTGGACCGCGACATCGGGATTCAGGGTTTCCTCAACGACCCGTCGTTGTCGGACGACCAGGTCGCGACGATCGTCAAGTGGGTGGACAGCGGCGCGCCGCAAGGCAACCCGGCCAACACGCCCGCGCCGCCAGAATTCGCGCCCGCGGACGCGTGGCAGATTGGCGAGCCGGATCTGGTTGTGCGGTTCCCGGCGTACGAGGTCCCGGCCGCCGGTCCGGACATCTTCGGCGAGATATTCACTGATTTCGGGCTGACGGAAGACCGCTACATCACCGCTATCCAGACCAAGCCGGTGGGCGACAAGGCCCGGCAGGTCGTGCATCACGCGCTGTCCTACGCCGTGGAAGAGGACGACTCCGGCGAGCGCATGGGCGGGGGCACGTTCCTCGTCGAGTACGCCTCCGGCAAACAGGCCGAGGTGTACCCCGAGGGGTCAGGCCTGAAGCTACCGGCCGACAGCGAGGCGCGGCTGAGCTATCACCTGCACTCGGTGGGCGAGCCGGTCGACGCGGTCGTGGAACTGGGCATCAACTTTCTGCCGGTCGGCACCGAGCCGGAGTACATCCGGTACTCGAAGCAGCTTGGCGGGTCTCAGGGCCAGACCATCGGCGTGCTGGACCTGCCGGCCGGGGAGGTTGTGCGTTCGGACGGGTACGCGCGCTTCAACAAGGCGGCGCGCATCACGATGTTCCAGCCGCACATGCACATGCTGGGCACCTATCAGTGCATCGAGTTCATCTATCCCACGCAGCCGGTCAGGGCGGAAACGGTCAATTGCGCCGGATTCGACTACAACTGGCACATGAACTACAACTACAGCGACAATGAGATGCCGCTCGTCCCGGCCGGAACCATCCTGCACGTGACGAGTTGGCTCGACAACTCGGCCTCCAACCGGGGCAACGTCGACCCGAAGAACTGGGCCGGCTCTGGGCAGCGCACGATCGACGAGATGGCCTTCGCCTGGATCGGGTGGTACGACCTGGAAGACGAGGAATACGAGGCGGCGGTAACCGAGCGGCTCGAGGCGCGAGAACGGACCGAGAACGACAACTAGTCGCGCAGGCACCGGGGCCTGCTGAAACACCCTTCCGGCGTGGAGCACGGCATCGGCCGTGCCCCACGCCGAACCGCCCCTCACCGTACGGCGTGCACTGGAGTCGGCTGGCTCTAGCTTGCGAACCGCCCACGACCTCGCAGGTCTCCTCCATGGAGAAAACGCAGATGCCTACACACAAACGAATCATGATGATGGCACTGGGTCTGGCCGTGCTGCTTGGACCGGCCGCCCATGCGCAGGCGCAGGCCGACGCCCAGAACTTCATGTTCAACTCCGGCCAATCGGTGCAGCCGTTCTTCGACGGCTGGGCCCGGAACCCGGACGGCAGCTTCGAGTTCCACTTTGGGTATCTCAACCGGAACTATGTCGAAGAGCAGCACATCGCGGTCGGCCCGAACAACTACGTGACCCCGGACGCCCCGGACCAAGGGCAGCCCGACTACTTCTATCCCCGGAAACGGACACGCGTCTTCAGTGTGACCGTGCCGGCCGACTGGGGCGACCGTGAGGTTGTGTGGCAGGTGACCGTCGGAGAGGACACTTACCGCGCCGTCGGCTGGCTACAGCCCGAGTGGGAGATCAACGCCAACCCCGGCGCCATGCGAACCGACCCCAGTGTGCTGGCGGTGAACGACACCCCGACCCTGAGCGTCAGCGCCCCGGCCAGCGCCGCCGTCGGCGGTGCATTCGCGATGACGGTCAACGTCAGCGACGACGGCCTCCCTCCGCCGAGAGTCCGTCGCGGCGGCGGCCAGGGGGCACTCCCCACCTTCGAGCGGGTCCCCGGTCCGACGCTCCCGATCAACGTACCGCGGGCGCATGCTCGTAACCGGCATGCGCCGACCCGCAGCGAAGTGGACGGCATCACGGTCATGTTGACCCAGCTACGTGGACCGGTTGGAGCGCGACTGCAAGCCGAAAGAAATGTAGAGGGCGGCGTCGCCACCGTCACCGGCACGTTCGCGCACGCGGGTGCCTATCTGTTCCGGGTCACGGCGTCCGATGGTCCGTCCTCGGTGACCCAGGATGTCAGCCTGACCGTCCGCTGACGACCGCTCCTCTTATTTGACGCAGCTTCCACACGGCCCGCATGGTCGCCTCCGCGATCATGCGGGCGTGGCACGTACGTGGCCCCCCTGGCGGTGCACCACCGTGAGAGGGTCAGGCTCCGGCACCGTCAGGCCGCCTCGACGAGCCGTTTGACGGTGGGCTCCAGCTCTTCGTACGGCAGGTCGCCGGGGTTGTAGAGACGCACGATTCCCTCGGTGTCGATCACCACCAGGGTGGGGGTCGTGCTGACACCGAAGTCGAGAAAGTTCGTCTGACTGATCGGCACACTCATCCACTCAGGAATCGGGAACCGCTCCTGATACGCGCCACGCAGATAGGCCAGCTCTTGCTCCGGGGTCGCGTCCTCGCCGCGTGACACATACCCGTAAAGCTGGGTCGGTCCGATGATGGCGAGCTTGTCGCCGTAGGTCTCGTGGAGCTGCTCGAGCGCTGGCAGTTGCCGCTTGCAATCCGGACACCAGTGCGCCCAGAAGAAGGCAATGACGACTTTGCCATTGAGGCTGTCGGCCGACGGAAGTGGCGGTCCCAGATGCTCATCGACATCGAGTACCGGAAAGGGCTGGCCCTCCAGACCGAGGAGCAGCGCGTTCTTCTGGATCCGGGTCTCGATCGACGTTCCACGATACCGCTCGCGCTCGTCGCTCAAGAACTGGACGGCCGCGGCTTTGTCTCCGGCCGCGTTCTTCGCGTGGCCCAGCACCTCGATGCCCGCGCCAAGCGCCAGCGGCAACTGCCCGTCCGCGTCAAGGTCCCTGGACGACAGCAGCGCGATGCTACCGTCACGGGCCTCGTTCGCGTAGTGCTCTGCGACGTCCCACTGCTCGGCGAAGCTGGCGCCTCGTCCCAGCCAGGACGCGGCGAGGAGCCAGTCGGGGGACGCCGTGTCGTGATGCGGCCGCTGCGCTTCGATCAGCGCCTGCGCTTCGTCCACCTGTTCGGCCCAGGCCATGTCCCGCAACTGGCCAACCAGCTCCGCGATGTCAGCCGGCGCGCCAGCCGGCGCGCCGGCCGGCGTCCCCGCGGCCGCGACATCGGGCGCGGCAGCAGGGTCGGTGCCCATAGGCGCGGGTCCGCACGCGGCGCCCAACGCCACGCCCGCGATTAACGCAACTCCAACAAACGGTCTTCTCACCATAGCGACCGGTCTCCAATACTGACAATGCGATTCCCAACGCGTGAGACGCGTCACAATCGCTGTTGGTTCCAAAGACGGGGAAGAACACTCGCAATGTACAGGAGTGGGCCATTAGGTTCAATTGGTGTCCCAACCCATCCGGGCGTGCCGGCCCGCGAGGGCAGGAACCAGACGGCCTGGATACCGACCGGCGGCGGACTGGCGCGGCGGCAACGGACAGCGACCTAGCGGTGCCACACCAGGCGCGCATCCAGGTCGACCCAGTCGTCCCCCTGGCGAACCTTGACCGGCAGCGGTCCCCGGCTTTCCAGCATCGTGCGCCCGTCGGGCGAGAAGAACAGATCGAACTCGGGCGCGACCCGCCGCACGAACATGCTGCTCGCCTGCATACGCAGCCTCACCGCGGGACGGTCGAGCTCCTGTGTCGCTCCCTGATGCTTCAGGGTGAAACGCACGATACGAGCCCGCTCCAGCGCGACGAGCCGGAACGAGACGTCCTCACCACCGACAAGTCGATCCCACTGACCGGCGACGAACGACGGGATCTGATCGATGGACAGGGCATCCGGGGTCCAGTCGCGCCGGAGGCTCGACCGTTTCCCGTCGCGGACTATTTCGAACAGGGCGTCGGTACCAGACACCGTCATCTCGAATCGTTCGTCCGTCTGACGCTGCTCGAGCTCGGCCCTCACCACGGCCCCGCCGATATATGTCACGCGCTCGGTGCAGACCACCTGACCGGAGACGTCCACGAATCGGACCTCCGCCACGGTCTGTCCATCGGCGGTCACCAGGGTGCGCTCGAGTGTAAAGAGCGGTTCGGCCAGGTCACCATCCCGCGCCAGGACACTGGCCCGCTCCACCGGTGCCGTCTGGAGCGTCGCCGCCAGCGCCAGGAGCAGAACGCGGCTCACCATTTCGTCATGCCTGTTGTATGGTAGCTTCACCGCCGTTGACCCACCAGCCCCCACCTCCCCGCCGTCAGCGACACCTGAGGGGCGTACCGCCCCCCGCACTGCTCGCCCTCCTCGTCCTGCTGGTCTGCGTGGGTGTGGGGTGCATGGCCAGGCTGGGCCAGATGGAGCGGATGGCGCCGTAGGCGCACAGGTCTACCCCCGCGCGACTCGCGCGCGGCGCCTATCTGGTCGAACATGTGACGGTCTGCCTGGACTGCCACTCCCAGCGCGACTGGGGCCTCTACTCGGCCCCGATCATCGCCGGTACTGAGGGCCAGGGGGGAACATTCGACGACCGTCACAGTGTGCGAGGCGTGGTCTATGGAACCAACATCACGCCAGCCGGTCTCGCGAGCTGGACCGACGACGAAATACTGAGAGCCATCACGGCGGGCGTGAATCGGGACGGGGACGTGCTGTTCCCCGTCATGCCGTATCGAAACTACCCGCACCTGACGCAGGGCGACGCGGCCGCCATCATCACCTACGTGCGCACGCTGCCCCCCAGCGAACATTCGGTGCCGCCGCGCCGGCTCAACTTCTTTGTGGAGTTCCTCATTCGGTCGTTTGCCATCGACCGCGTGCGTCTGGCCCCCACGCTCGGTGAAGGAGACTCCCGCGGGCCACCAGATCCGATCCAGTACGGTCAATACCTGACCCGGCTGGCCAACTGCGGAGACTGTCACAGCCAAGAACCTTGGCCGGGGACCCGGAACCCAATCGCGAGATGTCCGGTGGGGTCGAGTTCACCCTCCCGCAAGGTCTCGTGCAGTCCGCCAATATCACGCCCGACCGTGACACCGGCATCGGGCGATAGACCGAGGACAGATTCGTGGCGCGATTCAAGTCGTTCGCTGACCCCGAGTTACGCGTGCGCGCGGTCGGCCCCAGCGGCATGAATACCACCATGCCCTGGACGATGTATGCCGGGATGAGCCAGAGTGATCTGGAGGCGATCTACGCCTACCTGCGACAGGTGCCGCCCGTTCGGAATCGTGTGACCCCATTTGCCCCTGACCGCCCTCGGCAAGACCCGGCTGGGCCCGACCGCCGGTGACCGCACGAACCGGGTGCGACCGAGACTGTATACTCAGCCTCTCATGCGAAGGACTCAGCCGGCTACGGTCGTGGGCCTGGCCGCGGGGCTCCTCGCCCTCGTCTCGATCGCGGCCTGCACGGCATCGGCCCCTTCCGACACGCAAGACGCTGGACCGGCGGCGGAGGTCGCTGACGACCCGATCGCGCCACAGCCAACCTTCATCAACCTGCTCCCCTGGGGCAAGGTCGACTTCACGCGTGGCCAGTTCGCATCAACGGGCGAGTGCAATACGTTCGTGCGGGCGTTGCCGAACTATTCTGGCTACACGACGGCTGAGCGATGCCAACCGATCGACGATCCGGTGTACTGCACTGGTTGGCAGGATGATGAGGGTGACCACCTTGACTGTTTCAAGGGGGTCGGCGGATGCGAGGTCGAGCTCAAGCGCCACGACCTGCTAGCCGAGAGCGGCACGCGCACCATCGCCACGCGCTGCGAGCCGTCGGCCTTGGACGAGGCCTGGACGCGCTACCAGACCGGGAACGGTGCGGAATAGCCGGTCCACTCGGCCCGACTAGCTTACTGACTCGCCGAGACCGGCGACTAGTCCAGTCCGAGCGCCCGGACCGGGGCGATCGAAACCGCTCGACGAGAAGGGACGGCACAAGCCAATAGCATGGCGGCGGCGAAACCCGCGACAACCAGCACATAGGTCATCTGAAAACGCGGCTCGGCGGCAGCGTCGCCGAGCAGGTCCTCCATGGCTTACGCCCGCATCGGAACATCTGGCGCCACCGCGGACAGCGATTGCCTGAGCGCCTGCACCGTCGTACGCCGGTCAGCGCCTCGGGCCACCAGGTAGGCGTCGTCAGCCGGTGTGTGGGTCGACCACGGCAGGTAGATTTCGAACAGATTCTCCTGCAGACTGAACGCCACCTCGTGCACCTCATCGGCGACCCCCACCACCGTCAACCACTCATTCCACGGCCAGTTGCTCGCACCGTCGCCGAGTCTGAAGCGGCGTCCGACCGGTGCCGCGTCGCCCCACAACTGCCGGGCGAGTCGCTGGGCGAGCCACCGACGGCCGGCGCGAGAATGTCCGCCCCTGTCGCAGCGGGATCCCCATGACCTCGAAGTAGCCGCGCCCCATCCACTGGATGCTGATCACGCTCTCCAGTGTGGCAACCTCACCATCGTCCATCAGCGGCGCTCGAAGGAGAGTGTATGGAAGCTCAGCGGCGTCGCGGTCGTGAGGGCGGCCTGGGTCAGGCGCGGGTCCCTCACCGCTCCCTCGACCCAGCGATCCATCACCGATCGCGCGTCCGCGCTGTCTTGGAAGCGCCCGGCTCGCGGCATCGGATCCGCCACGATGAGGTCGATGGGATCGATCCCGACCGCGAGCGTCGTCAACCGCACATAACTGTTGATCATGAGACCCGCACCGACCGTCAGCAGGGTCGCCACCGTGACCTGGATGACGAGCAGGGCCTCGCGTGACCACGTCTGACCGCGAACACTACACCTCCTGGATCACCAAGTTCACGGTACCTGAGAGTCACTCGGACGATCTGCAGAACTGGATGAGCCGTTACCGCGTACCACGGTCGCGAGCAACGACGGGTTGCGATGGATGGGTGATTGCGATGCCCCTGCTAGGCGGTGTACCCTCGGAAATACCCTTCCCCGATGCGACCGACAATACGTTTCATCGTCGCGGCCGGCCTGACGATCGCTCCGGCGGTCGGCGACCTCGGGGCGCCGCGAGCGCCGCAGCACCTCACCACCCAGCGGCCTGGCGAGATCGTCGCGCCTGAATCCGCGGTCATCGCGGCCGACGAGGAGGTCGCCCAAGGCCGCGTCGTCGACGGTCGAACCGGGTTACCGGTGGCGCAGGCCAGCGTGCTGCTGGTGCCGACGTTCGTGCCGGGGCGGGAGAAGCGAGGCGTGACGGACGCCTCGCCAGGAAACCGCTAGGGTCCCGGAATGTGGCCCTCTGTCGATAGCCTGATGCGATAGAGGCTAGTGCTCGCGGTTAGATACAGTGTGCGACCGTCGTCTCCCCACCCAACGTTGGCCGTCACCTCACCGGTGGAGATGGTGCCCAGATGGGTGCCATCCGGCGCGATGACCCAGACGCCGCCCGGCCCGGTGGCAAAGAGATTGCCGGCGGTGTCGACCTTCATGCCATCGGCCGCGCCGGGTGCGGTCTGGTCGTTCACGTCGTAGAAGACGCGGCCGTTCGACGCGCCGTCGGCGTCGAGGTCATAGGCCATCCACACCTTGTCGTCGGCGTCCGAGTTGGCCACGTAGAGCGTGGTTTCGTCAGGCGACAGCGCGATACCGTTCGGTCGCGTCTGGTCGCGGACGAGCAACGCGAGTTCGCCATCCGGACTCAGTCGGTAGATGCCATTGAAATCGAGCTCGCGGTCGGGCGATTCTTCGAGCCCCTCCAGGCCATAGGGCGGATCAGTGAAATACAGCGATCCGTCGGAGGCGTAGACGGCGTCATTCGGGCTGTTGAGCTGGCCACCGTCGTACTGCCCCACCACGACCGAGCGCGTGCCGTCAGCCTCGACTCGAGAGATGCGTCGGTTCCCGTGCTCACAGATGATGAGCCGGCCCTCGGCGTCGAGAGTGAGCCCGTTCGAGCTGATCGAGCGCTTGCCGGTGCGGTCGCCTTCAAACACCGGGTCGATGAAAGTGCTGGCACCATCGGCCTCGCTCCACTGATAGATCTCGTTACCTCGCACATCGGAGAACAACAGTCGAGCGTGCTGGCGGTCCCATACCGGGCCCTCGATGAATTCAAAGCCATCCGCCAGCTTCTCGATGGTCGCGTCGGGTGGGATCAGAGCGTCGAGCCGAGGGTCGAGACGCTGGATCTCTCCGATGACCGGCTCCGCGGCCGGTGCCAGGGCGGCCTCCTCTTGGGCGTCGTCGTCATCCATGGGAGCCTCCGGCTCCGGGGCGGCGCAGGCGGCAACGAGCACGGTTGAGGCGATCACGGCGAAGTGGCGAAGTCTTGTCATGGGGACCTTCTCTCCAGAAGAGCTGATTCTAGAACAAACGACGTCGTTCTGGATTGGCGGGTCTGAAGCCCAGCGGCTACGTCGGAAACCGACGGGGCAGGCGCGGGACACGGGGAACGGCAGGAGACCCGCAGCTACTGACGCGTTGTGAGGCGAGGATGGCGGTCACAGCCAACGACGCGAGCACGAGCGGAGCGGTCAGACGGCCAGTCATAGGAGTCCTCACGGTGTCATGGCTCTCTGACGATCACGAACGTATCTGAACAAAAAAGGTTCCCGGCTCGATGTGTCCGATGACCCGAACCGGCGGCGTGCCGTGTCTCGCTGATGGCCTGATGCTGGTGATACGATACGCATCAACGGGGCGCTGACCCTGGGGCGGTCGGCGTGCGCGACCGAGTCAGCCTCTCGGCAAGTCGTTCGTCACGTGTGGAGCAGACGCCATGCATCGACAGATCCGAAGACTGGGACTTTCCGCAGGCATGGTGCTGGCGATGGCCGCCAGCGCCGGTGCGCAAGTCATTCCGATGAGTTTCGAGGAAATCGTCACCGCGGCTGACACGATTGTGGTCGCCGAAGCGATCGATTCGCGGGCCCAGTGGGTGACGACCGGGACGTCCCGCGCCATCATCACCCGGGTCACGTTCCGGGTGACCGATACGCTCAAGGGCCTGGACCGCCTATTGTTGCCGCTGGAGTTCCGGGGTGGCACCATCGGCGACGTGAGTTACGAGGTCTCGGGGGTACCGACGTTCGAACTCGGCGACCGAGCGGTGCTATTCGTGTTGGCCGCCCGCGTGGTCAGCCCGATCGTGGGGCATATGCAAGGCCGCTTCCCGATCAATACAGCGCCGGACGGAATCGACTACGTCACGCTGCCAGACCGCCGCGCGTTCTCCTCCGTCGGTCAGATCGGATCGCCGGTTCTGGTGAGCCCCGCAGCGATTCCGACGATGCCCCTTACGGCCTTCCGGGATACGATCGACCAAGTGGTGCAGTAGCGTTTCTCACCATCGGCGGCGTCTGCCGAGAAACGGTCCGCTTCTACCGCCACCCGCACTGCCGCAGACGAGTGCGGCAGGGAAGACTCCGATGTTCGGTAACACGAGAATCCCCACGCTGGCGATCGCGTGTGCAGCCTTGGCCTCGGTGGCGCTCCCGCTGCTGGGCTTCGCTCTGAAAGACAGCCGCTGGCCCGCCGGGGAGGTCATCATGGAGATGCAGCTCGGTGGCTCCGACGGGCTGCTCGACGGGTCGCCGAACTGGGATGAGTGCGCCATTGGCGCGCTCGTCGAGTGGAACCACAACCTGGGCGGCACCGGTATCAGCTTCAATGCGGTCCGCGGCTCGACTCGAACTCCGGCCGAACCCGATCGAATCAACAACGTGTTCTTTTCTGACAACATCTTCGGCGATCCGTTCGGAGAGAACACGCTTGCCGTGGCGACCTCGTGGTTCATCCGCAAAGAGGGCATCGACCAGCGCATCGAGTCGGATGTCATTTTCAACAACGCCAAGGCGTTCAACTGCTTCCGTGGACCGCTGAGCCTCGGCGCGACGCCGGAGCCAGGCGGTGTCGACCTCAGACGTGTCGCGCTCCATGAGTTCGGTCACACGATCGGTCTCCTGCACCCGGATGAAGCCACGCCACCACAAACTGTCGCCGCGATCATGAACGCCTTCATCGGTGACCTCGACGCGCTGACGCTCGATGACATCCAGGGTGCCCTGACACTCTACGGCGTCGCCGTCACCGGCATCCCGTTCCCGCCGCGCGACCAGGTGCTGACCTTCTACCTCAATCTCGAGAACGAGTACCGCGACACGCTCGGGCGACAACAGAACAACCCGGGCAATGTCAACGCGGAGGGCTCCGCGGTCTGGCTCCAGGAGTTCCTGAGGTACGTGCTAAACGGTTGTGCTGCGGCAGAGGCGAGCGCTCGCGTGCTGTTGAATATCGCCACCGGGTCAATCCAACCAGTGTGCGGCGTGGTTGCCCCCGGCGTCTTCAACTTCCCGCCGCGCAACGTCTCACTCGACTTCCTGACGACGCTCGACACGTATTACCGGGACGAGTTCAACGAGACCGCGCCTGACAGTTACATCGACCTGGAAGGCAAGGCGGTCTGGCTGGAAGTGTATCTGGGCTATCGGGTCAACGGCTGCAATAACCAGGACGCGACCGACCGTACCTTCGCTCAGATCCGCACCGGTGTCATCGCGCCGGCCTGCGCCACGTGATGATCGACGTGCGTCCACCACTGCCGCCGCGCCACTCCTGGAACCGGCAGGGCCTGGACGGCGTGGGCGCAGCTCCCCTCCTCCATATGAGGCCCACGAGCCGCAACGATGACCGACAGTAGCTTCTACAAGCTCGGTCGACTGGCCGGCGCGAAAGCTCGGAAGGTCCAGTGGATGTGGAGTTCGCTGACCGGCAACGACGAGGCAGCGATCCAGGCGGAATACGGGGTGGGCCGCGAAATGGCGGCCGTGGTACTCGAGCGAAGCGGGGCCGAGGCTGATCCAGACCTGCTGCGCGTGCTCAACGACACACGCGAACGGCTTGCCTCCGTCGTCAAGAACAAGCTCCATCGATTCGACGTGGCCATGGTGCGCGACGACCAGCCAACGGCGTATGCCTTGCCCGGCGGGTTCATCTTTGTGACGAGGCCGTTGACCGAGCTGTGTGAGCGAGATCCTGACGAGCTGGCGTTCGTCATCGCGCACGAAATGGCCCATGTCATCCGCCGGCATGCCATCAACCGCGTGCTGCGACAGGCAGCGCTCGCGGCCGCGTCGATGGCAGCACCGGGGCGCGGCACCATCGGCCCTTGGCTCCGGAAGGTGGGCCTTGACTGGCTCGAACGCGCCTATTCTCAAGACCAGGAATTCGAAGCCGACGAACTGGGGGTGCTACTGACCCGGGCGGCCGGATTCGACACCGCGGGCGCGGTCCGACTCTTCGGCCGGCTACAGGCGCTGGATGCACAACCGGATACGTCTGGCCTTGGCCCGTATCTCTCGACCCATCCGCCCGTGGCTGAGCGGATCGACCGGCTGCGACGATACACTGCCCCCCCAGCCGGCTAAGGCCTCTGACCGGGTGACGGTCCCCCATCGGGGGTTCGTCAGCCGTCGCTCTGGAGCGCGGCTTTCAGCCCTTTCAGCTCTTCCCGCTGGTGCTTGTAGGTGCGGAGGAAGAACTCCGCGTCCGCCTTGATCTCCCGCAGTTCGGTGGTCGCGAACCAATCGCCGGCGGACGTGCGGGCGGCGATATCGCGCGCGATGTGGGTCTGGTCCAGCACCTGCTTGGTGTCCTGTTCGAGAATGTCCAGTGTCGCCGACACCAGCTCCCGGAGTTCGGGGTCCTTCGTCGCGGCCACGAGCCGGCGCACCGGCTCGAGCCGGTCAGGAGGGGTGTGATCAGCCATCTCTCTTTGTGGACTCAGTTCCCATCGCCAAGTCTCGGCCCCGCCGTTCTGGAAACCTTCGACCCAGGGGTCGACGCATCCGAAGCGGACAGTGGGCGCGGTTTCGAGACCGGCAACTGCGCACCTTTGATGGGCCACCACACGTTGGCGATGACCGAGACACAGCATGACTGAAAACCGCGCCATGCGTAGTTGCAGATGTTGCAGCGGTACCAGGCCCCCATCGATTCGTGCGACGCACGATTACCACAGCACACACAGGTGGTCTTCATCGATCCACACCATTGGGCTTGGGCCAACGTCGGGCGCCGTATCAATGCGCAGCCCCAAGAGCAGACCTGCGCGCGCCCCCTGAACACAGCAATATGAGGCACAGTATGTCATCTCTCGATCCCACGCAATAGACCGCCCGGCATCCGGTCAGCCCACCGGCTCCCGCCCCTCGCACCGCCGCCCACTCACAATTCGCGACGGACCACTGTCGTCCGGGCCGTATCAGAGACCGACATCGGCGCTTGGCGCCTATAATGACGCCTGTGAGACGACTCGTACTAACGGTGCTAATAGGCTGGAGCGTCGCCGCGTGCTCTGAGCCGGCCGCCGACGGCGGCCCGAGTCAGGAGCCCTCTGGCGCCGAGTCCGTGATGCTGTCGATTACCCACGAGTCTCGGTGGCGGGAACTCCGGGTCGAGGGCGCGACCGATCTCCCGGACGGCGCGGTGTTGTCCTACCGGGTCACCCACGCGCTCGCCAACGAGCTCCCACCGAGTGACTGGCCGGCCCAGAACCTCATCGCCGACGGCACGGCCGTGGTGCAAGAGGGCAAGTACGGGGCACGTCTCAACACCACGTACTGGCCCAAGGGAAGCGTGCAGGTAGAAGTACAGTTCCCGATCGCGCCACAACCGCCGGCGATCCGCGCCCGGTACGGCGACTTCGGAGAGGAGCTGACCGGCAACAACGTCACGGTGCTCGGTTCGTCGAAAGTGGTCACCGCGGAACACGCGTTCGACTGGACCCGCTGAGTCCTGCCGGTCACAATTAACGTCCCAACTTCTCGTGTCCTTCTTCCGTCCCACCGTCGACACCCTCCGTGCCTATGTTCCGGGCCGTCAGCCGCCGCTCGGCGCGCGGATGATCAAACTGAACACGAACGAGAACCCGTACCCTCCGAGCCCCAAAGCCCTCGAGGCCCTCCGTGCACTCGACCCGGACGAACTCCGTCGGTATCCGCATCCGCTGGCGGATGAGTTCCGCGGCGCCGCCGCCAGTGTGGTCGGCGTCGACCCGAGCTGGGTGCTGGCTGGAAACGGGAGCGACGACCTCCTCACGATACTCGTGCGCGCGACAGCCGGCCCCGGACGGCCCGTCGTCTACCCCACGCCAACCTACGTGTTATACCGAACATTGGCGGACATTCAGGACGCGCCGGTGGTCGAGGTGCCGTTCACCGACGACTTTGCGCTCCCAGTCGAGCGACTGGTCGACGCCCGGGGCGCCGTCACATTTGTGGCAAATCCCAATAGTCCGTCCGGCACCGCAACCTCGCCACAACGTCTGGGCGAGCTCGCCGCCGCGCTCGACGGCCTCCTGGTCGTGGACGAAGCCTATGCGGCGTTCGCCGACCAGGATGCGCTCGCGCTGCTCGACGCCCACCGGAACGTCGTGCTGTTGCGCACGCTCTCGAAGAGCCATGCCCTCGCCGGTCTGCGGTTGGGGTTTGCGATTGCGCACCCAGCGGTGCTCGAGGGCCTGGTGAAAGTCAAGGACAGCTACAACGTCGACGCGGTGGCCGCACGCGTGGGCGCCGCCGCCATTCTGGACACGGCGCATACGGCCGGGATCGTGACCCGCATTCAGGGGAACCGCACGCGATTGGCCGCTGGTCTCCAGCGTCTCGGGTGCAGGGTCTGGCCAAGTCAGGCCAATTTCGTGCTGGTGCGTCCGCCGGGCGGCGACGCCGCACACGTCTACCGAGAGCTGGAGCAACGGGGCATTCTGGTCCGCTATTTCGACGAACCCGCGCTGGCCGAGATGCTTCGCATCACGGTGGGCACGCGCCTTGAGCAGGAGACGCTGATCGAGGCCTTGGAGTCCATCCTACTCCCACCCGAACAGGCTGGCCGGTAACGACCTCCGCGTCGCCGCGGCGACTCCTCGTGGTGCGTCGGGGCGACCTTGACCGGCTCCATCGCTTGAAGGAACGGTTCGGCGACCTGGCCGGCCAGGCGCCGCGACGTCCAAAGATGGCAACTCTATTTCGACCAGTGTCCTGAGAGCGCTGCCTGGTGACGCGGGGGACTGTCGTCCGCCCGTCGAGGGTCCGATAACACCAGCGTCATGGTGCGATTTCTGAATCGGCGCCGACCGACGGAGCAACACGTGACGGTCTGGTGTGAAGCCGGAGACGGCGGTTTTCATCTTATGCGGCGCGAACCAGGCGGCGGTCTCCACACCGAACGCCTCGCCAGTCGTTCGGCGCTCTATGCCGCTGCCGTCCGGCTGCAGGCCGCGTTGATCCGCTCGGGCTGGACCCCGATCGACGGGGCCGAGGCCTCGGCGGCGAGACGACGCACCGTCCGGTCCGGTCACTTTCACCGGTAGCGAGCGGTGACTCCGCTCGCGGTCGACGTCGCGATTCTGCTCCCCACGACCGCTCGGTCAGTGTTCGAACACCTGAACGCGGGCTGCGTCCCCACGCCTGGCGGATTTCGGTTCGACACCACCCACCACCCGCATATTACGCTCGGGCAACAGTTTGTCGACGCGGACGCGGTCGATGCCGTCCGAGCCGACCTGACGCCCCTGCTTTCCCGTCACGTGCCACTTGAGATCACGGTCACCGGCGGGCGCCGGGGTCGCACGGCGCACGTGGCCGTGGTGGCGCCCACGCCAGACCTCCAACGCCTCCACGAACAGGTCGTCGGCGTGTTGGCCGACCACGAAGTCTCCGGCACCGCCGAGGCGTTCCAGTCTGACGACTCACCGGCCCGCGACGCAGACGTGCGCTGGGTGTCCCGGTTCCGCCTCGACTCGTCGTTCGGACACTTCGCCCCGCACATCACCATCGGGATCGGCCCAGGTCCGGTCACTGTCCCCCCGTGGCGCTTCACCGCGACCGAAGTTGGTCTCTGCCGACTGGGCCGGTTTTGCACGTGCCGAGACCAGCTGACACGTTGGACGCTATAATTCGGGACGATCGTTCTGACCCTTTAAAGGAGCCGCCGTGTCACGACTTGCCCCCACGTTGGTCCTGTGCGTTGTGGGCCTCACCGCATGCGGCGCCCCGGTCAACAACGAAACGGCGGCGACCGAGCCGACGGCCCCAGCCCCGTCGCCGGCCCCCGTCGTCCCCCGCGAAGTGACTCGCGCCGACATCCCGGCCGACATCCATGAAGACTCCTGGGCGCGGCTTCCGACCGTCGCTCGCGAGTCTCTGTCCCCAGTGGACCAACGTGTCTTTGACCTCATCGTGAACCCGGACAGCTCGTACGCCGGCGGCCTCCGAGGGCCGGTCGGCATGTGGATGTACAGCCCTCGCATGGCGGAGCACATCTTCCCGGCCCGCGACTACCTGCGGTTCGGCAACGACGGGGAGCGCGACCAACGGTTGGCCGAACTGGCCATCATCGCGACCGCGCGCGAGCTCGACAGCCAATACGAATGGTCGGCCCATGAACCGGCGGCACGAAGGGAGGGGCTCGAGGAGGAGATTATCGAGCTCGTGCGAGCAGGTCGTCCGCTGCCCGAGACTCAGACGCTGCCGGGTCTGGGCGACCGGGAACGAGCAATCATCCAAGTCGCCCGCGAGTTGGTAAATGAGCCAAAACTCAGCCGCGACGCGTTTGAGACGGCGCAACGCCTGTTCGGCAATGAAGGTGTGATGGACCTGGCCGGCCTCATCGGCTACTACACCTTCGTCAACTACACGTTGAAGACGTTCGACGTGCAGCGCGCACCGGGCAGTGAGTTGCTGCTCCCACTGCCCTAGCAGCCCGTGGCACACTGATGCGCCGCTCATGGGTGAGGGTCACGCGATGCTTCTGCTGCTGGTGACGTTGTGCACCGGCGGGTTCCTCATCTCCGGCTACTTCGTCGGGGTCACCTTCCAGTGGGTCAAGCCGGACACTCGCTGGATCCCACCGGTGTGCCGGATGGGACAGGACACCTGTTCGTCCGTCGTGTTCACGCGGCAAGCCCGGATCTTCGGTCCGCCGAACGCGGTCCTCGGCCTCCTCTTCTACCTGTTGCTTGCCGCCGCGGCGACCGGCGAGGGGCTCGACGAACCGTTCGTTCGCCTGACGTTACTTGGCGTCAGCGCCATGACCGTCGGATTGGGACTGTTCTTGACCTACTCGCTGCTGTTCGTCATCCGCGTCAGATGCGTCCTCTGTTTCACGTCACACGTGGTCAATCTGGCGCTCTTTGTCATCCTGCTCACAGGCGGTTGATCTCGCTGGCTCGCGGTCGCGGAGACGTCGGCGCTCAGCCAGGATCAAGCCGAATTCAGCGGCGCGTTTCCAGACCCGGTTCGCCATCTCGGTCAGGTGCACTGCCTTGAGTCCGAAATACAGGAACAGGGCCCCGGCCGCACCGACCAACACCGCCTGCAGCAGCGTCACCGCGCCCTCGCCCAGCTCCGGGGCCAGCTCGCCGAGGCCCTGATAGACGAAGAACCCCATGACGGCCAGGAACGGCCCCGTGACGGTGCGCACGCTCCACGACGCGACCCGTGACTCCTTCTCCATCAGCGCACTAACGGTGCGGAGCCGATCAAGCGCCCGGGCGATACGGTCGAAATCCGAACCAGCCAGCACCTCACGCAGCGTCACCTGCGCTCGGCAGGCCCGTGCCACCCGACGGTCTCCGCGCAACCACGACACCCTGTTCACACGATAGGCAAACTCAGGAAACTGCCCGCGCAAGCGCTCCAGCAGCCGTGCTTGGCCGGCCTGAGAGTGTTCGTGCAGGGTCGACGCGACGTCGATTTCGATACGCCGCTTCGATGGCGTCAGCACGAGCTCATACAACTCGCCGCTCTCATGATCCTCGACATAGGCGGCCGCATGGGGGGCAATCCCCTCATGCAGCATCGCTTCATGATCAAGACAGGGCAGCTGTGGAACCGGTGGGGTCAGCTCGACGCGCAGCCGGTAGGCTTTGACCGCCCGCACCGCAGCGAACGTGTCAAGCG
>Ga0310124_10000737_pt1 | contig 23045 bp, 25 predicted proteins | sample CB11b_AW_Bot5_MG_FD_203507 | JGI IMG/M metagenome (GOLD analysis project Ga0310124, IMG submission 203507) | Marine microbial communities from Western Arctic Ocean, Canada - CB11b_AW_Bot5 | ecosystem: Environmental > Aquatic > Marine > Oceanic | place: Canada: Western Arctic Ocean | collected... | reverse complement strand
CGGAAAAACATCACTCAAAAACCTTGGTTATTGAAAGCGGCACTTTGGTCAATTCCATTACCTTGGGTGGCAATCGAAGCAGGTTGGTTTGTTGCGGAATACGGCCGTCAGCCTTGGGCTGTGGGTGAAATTCTTCCTGTGACCGTCGCGGCTTCTTCTCAAACCGTTGAAAACCTGCTTACGTCTCTTGCTCTCATTATCAGCCTATATACCGTATTTATCATTGTTGAAAGTTACTTGATGATTACCGTTGCTAAAAAAGGCCCAAGCAGTTTAAAAACGGGTCGCTATCACTATGAACAAAATACAACTTCACTTGAAGCCAAATTGGCACAACAAGTTCAACAATAAGGTGACTGACTCATGTTCGAATATGACACATTGCGTTTAATTTGGTGGGTTCTGATTGGTGTACTGCTGATTGGTTTTATGATCACCGATGGTTTTGATATGGGAGTGGGGGCGTTGTTACCGTTTATTGGTAAAACGAACGCTGAAAGACGAGTCATGATTAACTCTATCGCGCCCCATTGGGACGGCAACCAAGTGTGGTTAATTACCGCAGGTGGTGCGTTGTTTGCGGCTTGGCCTCTGGTTTATGCGACATCGTTTTCAAGCCTTTATGTGGCGATGTATTTGGTGCTTATTTCATTGTGGTTGCGTCCTTTGGCGCTTGAGTATCGAGCAAAGATCGACAGCGATCAGTGGCGACAAGTATGTGACTTGGCAATCTCGTTCTCAGGCTTCTTCCCACCTATCTTGTTTGGGGTGGCGTTTGGCAATTTGATGCAAGGCTTACCTTTTACGCTCAATAGCTTCTTGATGGTTGAGTACCATGGTTCGTTTATCGATTTGATCAACCCATTCGCGCTTTTATGTGGTCTAGTCGGGTTATTGATGGCGCTGTTACAAGGCGGTGCGTGGTTGATGATGAAAGCCACAGACGCAGTGTACAAAAAGGCAAGAACAGTGACGCAGGCGAGTGCTGTATTTGTCGCTTTCCTTATGGTGATTGGCTGTATGGCGATAAACCATATTGACGGGTATGTGATAGTCAGTGCGATGGATCATAGCTCGGCTTCGAATCCTTTGAACAAAGAAGTCGTCACACAAGCAGGCGCTTGGTTAACCAACTTCGATACGTACCCTTGGATGTGGTTTGCACCGATCGGCAGCGTGACCATTCCATTACTGGCTTTGATTGGCGCAAGGTTGAAATGGGATGCGATTGCTTTTATTAGTTCAAGCCTGACTAATGCTTGCATCATTTTAACGGCGGGTTTCTCGATGTTCCCGTTCATTATCCCGTCTAGCGTTAACCCGAGTAATAGCCTAACGCTGTGGGATTCAACATCGAGCGAACTGACCTTGAACATCATGACAGGCGTAGCATTCGTGATGGTGCCAATCATTCTGTGTTATACCGCGTTCAGCTACCGAACCATGTTTGGACGACTCGATAGTGAGTATGTCGAACGTAATGGCCATTCATTGTATTAAGGAGTTTTTCATGTGGTATTTTGTTTGGATATTGGGCTTATTTCTAGCCTCTGCATTTGCGGTTTTGAATGTCATTAGCTTAGAGAAAAGTGACTCAGAAACGGAGTCTTAATCGCTGAGTAGGGCTCTAGAAGAAGATCGCAGTTATATAAAGAAAACAATAGCTTATAATAACACCAGGGTTATATTAGAAAACCAGAGCTATAAAAAGACCAGAAGCGTGAGTTTCTGGTTTTTTACGTTTTGTAATGTGTTGCCGATTTATTCCAGAATAAGGTTTTGTTTAATCTCATCGTTAAGATACCCCTGACCAAAATCTGGTGTCATGAATTCGACGGAGGAGGAGTCTAGATAGCTGGTTTCTAGATAACTCGATTCTAGATAATGGAAATCTAAGTGATCAGCACTTGCGTAGGTGGGAATTGCAGAAAACAAAACGATACTGATCGCTGCAGCGATATTAATGACTTTGTTACGTTGAGGAGTCATTTTCATAGTAGTGCCCTCGAAAGGTGGGCAAATCCATCTGCCTATGAGAATTGAATCTGAGATGTTTAGAAGTCGTAAGACAAACCAAGTGTAATGATGCTGTCGTTGTCGATTGGACCCATCGATTGGCTGTTCGGGAAAAGGTCACCTTCGTTGGTGTTGAAGTAGGTGTATTTCACGTAGGGTGTCCAGTCGTCAATGCTCTTTGATAGGACGACTTCGTGTTCGTTAGTGCGGTAATCGTCTTGGTCAACGAGATGGTCACCAACGTTGGATCCATCACGGTTCTCGTGAGTGTATTGGTAAGCTAAATCCCAACCGGAGAGAGAGTACTCCGCACCGGCGATGAACTTATTGGTGTTGATCGTGGTGTCGCTTAGTTTTTCGGGTACTTGCCCTGACTGGTTATATCCCAATCCACTGAATACATTGAAGTTGTCGTTCACTTGATAATCGATAATACCTTCGATTAATAACTCTTCTCCGTTGTCCCACTTACCGAGTTCACCGTATAGGTTGAACGTGAAGGACTCGCTGATGTTAAAATCGTGCCCATAACCCGCTGCTAGCCAACCTTGGTCATCAAAACCTATATAGACTTGTCCATTTTCTGACGTATCGATTAATGCACCAGCTTCTGTGGTGTAGACACCGTTATCAGCAGCATTAGAGGCAACGTTTTGTTCGATGTAAACTTGAGTCGAAGTCGCAAACGCTGCGCTGCTGAGTAACGTAAGTGGTAGAGCAATAAGGTTAAGCTTTTTCATGGATTCTCCAGTGTCGTTCTATTGAATTAACTTGCTGGAGAGTATGTGATTAAACTGAATTTATATTAATAGGGTTAACTTTAGTTAAAACCTCAGTTTCATTTATGTTTCCTTAATGCCGATTTGATTGCTTCACGGGTTTTGATGTGCTGTTCGTCGTTAGCGTAACGGCGGTGATAGAGCATCCGAAACGTGATCGGTCTTAATTTGATGGGGATCGGGTGAACGCGTAAGCCAAGCGCAGGTGCGAGCATTTCTGCAAAAGAACGAGTAGAAGCGGCGATATAATCTGTCGTGCTTGCCAAAATCAGCATGCTTGAAATTGAGCTGGTTTCAATTCTGACTTTTCTCGGCTCGATATCGCTCTCTGATAAAAACTCGACCGTGTTCATGTTGGCGCGTTTGATCTTGAGTGCAATATGTTCCTCTTGGAAATACTCCTCTTTACTCAGTGTCTCACCAATTCGAGGGTGATTGATCCGAGTCAGACACACGGGCTCCTCATCGACGATGGTTTCTTCAATCAATGAGTGTTTCTTACTCGAAAGTACATCAATGACGATATCCACTTTTTGTGCAGTAAGCGCATCAAACAGTTCTTCTTCTTCGAGCGGCGCTTCCGTAAAGCTTACGCCTTCAACCTGGCTAACGAAATGAAGCAAGCTCTCTGTGCAATAGACTTTAAGGTCATTCTTTTGCTGTTCAACCGTTCCAATGATGTTCAATGGGTCTTCTATCTTATTAGCGAGTGATACCGCTGCTCCAGTGGGCGCGATACCTCGTCCTTCTCTCACAAATAAAGCCTTGCCCACGACACCTTCGAGTCTCTTAATCGCCGCACTTACCGCGGGCTGAGAAATATCGAGCTGCTCTGATGCGACGGTGATAGAGCTGTGTTTGTAAACGGCCAAAAATGTTGTCAGTAGATTAAGGTCCAAATTCAGTTCCCTCTATTCTTATTGCCACTCATCCAAATCATGGTGGAGTTATTATTAACTCATAAATGAAATGGAGGTTTTAAGTAAAGTTTACACTATATATCAAGGTTCTGTTTATTAATAAACTTGTTTGCATCGGAGTGAGGAAGGAACTTCATTCATTTACTAAATACTCAGACCGATAGGTGAAACTATGAGAACTTTCGCAAAATTATCAATCATCTCTACAGCAATGATCATTACGACAACCGCTTTTTCTGCTGACCCAATGATGCAATACAACACCAAGCAAACTAACTCTGATATTCAAAAACTCGAGAAATTTGAATATCACGAGGGTGAAACCCTTGAAGAGTATCTGAGCACTCAACCTAAGGGGAACTTGTACTCTTCAGAAGAAGAAGTGCTTTCTGTGTTAATGGGCGGTGTAAACAATGGTGACTATCGCAAAGAAACCAATTCAGGTTGGAAAGAAGGCCTGATGTTTGAGGGCATTGCACCTTATGGCGATCACATGGTGTCGGGCGCCAACTGGTTCCCACGCACTGAAGAAGTTCAACCGGATGAAATGCGTGTCACGTTCATGGGGACATCACCAATGATTCGCCCGGGGCAGGCAAACACCTCGATATACGTCGAATTGGGTAACGGCTCTAACTTTGTCTTTGATTTAGGTGAAGGATCAATTGCGAACTACGTAGCGGCGGGTGTCGCGATGAATGAACTCGACCATATCTTCATTACTCACTTACACGTAGATCACTACGGATCATTACCTTACCTGTATCAATTTGGTGGTTGGAATGGTCGCTGGGAAAAGCCACTTAACATTTATGGCCCGAGTGGTGCGACTCCAGAATATGGCACTCGTCATATGATTGAAGGCATGCAGCAAATGTTGAACTGGCACACCGATGCATTTGATGTGTTCCCATCAGGCAACGACATAGTGGTACACGAGTTTGATTTCCGCGACGACGGTGGCGTTATCTATGACCAAGACAATGTGGAAGTGATTCACTGGCGACGCAGTCACGCAAAAGATGGCGCGTCTGGTTACCGCTTGAATTGGACTCAAGATGACGGCCGAGTGCTTTCATTTGTTTGGACAGGAGACGGTCGCCCAACAGAGTTGGATTTGAAATACGCAAAAGGCGCAGACTTGTTCATTACTGAGCTGCAAACCGAAACGTTTGGTGTGTCTTCGATTATTCAAGGTGTGCCGCCATTCTTAGCACGTTACACCGTTGATACTCACCATACACCAGCGTACGCGGCGGGTTATGTGGCGAATGAAGTACAACCGCGCTTGTTCATGACAACGCACATGACATTCGACCCATATCTCAATGAGGAAACCGTTGCAGAGGTTCGCCACCATTGGCAAGGGCCTTACCACTTCGGTGCGCCAGATGGCATTGTCGTTAACATGACTAAAGATAACGCGTGGGTTCGTGAAGGTATTTTACCTGATTTCCCGAATGCGCGAGCGCCGCAATTTGATATGGCAGATGGGTCTGATTTTAGAATTCCATTACCGAAAAACAGCCGTGAAGACATACAAGAACAAGAGATTCGTGATTTAGAGTTGGATCCAAAACTGTACTACCCAGAAGGCTACCATCCAGAGCTGTTAACTGAGTGGCCAGTCGACCGTGACATCGTGATCCCAGCTGAACAAGTACCAGAAGCAATGAAGCAAGGTATGAACACCAAGCAAGAATACATGGATAGAGTGCGTGCTCACCACAACCTTGAGCGCAAGTCGGTAAGTCGTCCAACTGAGCCTGGTGAAGGAGCAGGAACAGACAACAAATAGGGTATTTGCAGTGAGGGCTGATATTGCCCTCACATCCTAAAAAGTTAGGTAAACAAACCCATTCTCTTACTCAATCATAAAACTATTGCTTACAACTTCTTTGCTTAGAATATCTGGAGTTCATTATGAAAAAATCAATTTTAGCGGTCGTCATTCTATCTTTAGTGTCAGCGTCTGTTTTCGCTAACGGACAATCAAATGCTCACAACTATCAACCTGGTGCGACGAATAACTCAGAACGTTTAGCGGATATTGATCCTAACTACGAACTGACCTTACCTTCAGAAAAAGAAGGCTACACCATGTATGACAACCAATCCATGTCAGATGGCGGGACCTACACAACGTATGTCAAACCGAATCCTTCCGATGCAATGCATGTCGCCGATGAAGGCTCGCTAAAAATAACGCATGGAGAAGGTGGTGTCATTATGACGGAATACACCACAAAGAATGGCCAACACACGTTTTCAGTGATGTGCGGCTACACCTCGGGTCCATCATACTGGGCTGACGGAAAACCAGCGAAGGTATGTGAAGAGGCGCAAGCACTAGCGGTTGCATTGGAAGCAAAAGGTGAATGGGAGGTGAAGCCAATGACTTACACCATCGCACCAGCAAGAATCGTAGTTGATAAGTGATTTTTGTATACAGAACGCTCGTTATATCGAGCCTCGTTATCCAATCATATTGATTATTTGTAGTGAGATAGAGGGGTACTCAGGTTGAAATGGTCTTGAAGTTCCCCTTAACTTGGCTCATCTCACAAGAAGCTAAGTCAGCCAACTAATCAAATTTGTATTCGAAAATACATAAGGTCTATCCCATGAAAAATCCCATTAAGCTACTGGCTATCGCATGTGTTTTACTTACTCCAATGCTTGTCGCCGCTGCCGAACATAATCACAGTCACAATCATTTTAACCCTGAATTAGAGAAACTTGGCGACGACATTATTGGTCTAACCGTGTGTTACAAAAATGGGCATCTATCAGATGAGAATCAAGAACCTGCTTTCATGAATCTTATCAACCACGCCAATGTAGAAGGTGAGGAGTTGGGGATGTACTACATGGATAAGTTGGGCCCTAAAGCTGAGCAAATCATGAGTGATGACGACGCTCGTCGCTTATGGACTCAAGATTATTGTGCTAATTTGACTGACACTTATTTGGATTCAGATAAGTTAGCTCAAAGATCAAATGAACATCAAAGTCATTCACACGGCCACGATCATGGACATAACCATAACCATAATCACCTTAATCACGATCACCATGGACACGGCGACTTGACTCCAGAGGTGCTTGAGCAAGATATCGAACGAGGTCGTTTACTCAGTATCAACTAAGCCCAATAAAATAAACGTACTTACTTTGTTACCTCTTGGCGCAAAATGGTAAGACTCGAATCGAGCGAATGACTAGAATTATCTCAAACGAAACAAGTGAATTAGGGCGGATTCTAGTCACTTTATCTTATTCGAATGGATGCTTTGAAAGCTCGAAAGAGGATTATTTTATGTACGAACTCACACTGATTCTAAGCCTAATGATGGGTGGCGCTGACAGCACTGCAGAAATGGAAGTTAACACTCAATTTACGACCCTTGAGCAATGTAATGAAGAAGGCGCAGCGTTAGCTAAGAAGCTCAATGCTACGGACCTTAAAGTCATGCAAGTTCAATGTGAACGTGATTAACTAGACCAAGATGAACTAGTTCATGATTAACCAGAACAGAATTAGTTAGATCATGATGAACCAAAGCTAACTAATTCCATAGATTTGGCGGCGTGGGCACACCCGAGGTGCCCATATCGAATTACCTCCAGTTTAATTAACCTTGATTCCTCAAATTTACTTCTTCAGATCATCCACATACATTCCCCACATCAGCGCCAATAAAAACAATTTCATCTAACCTATTGTTAAATATTTACTATTTGATAGTGTGTCTAGGTGCACATTAAGGATGTGTTTCATATTTAGCGATGAAAATAGTAGGAGTTGCGATGAGTATTATAGTGAGACGGTCTGAACCGTCAGATGCAAAGGGAATCAAAGAAGTTTACGAATGCACTAATGCTTATACCGGTACGCTGCAACTCCCAAATCCATCTCTGGAAAGCTGGCAAAAACGAATCTCTAATATGCCTGACAACGTGTACTCGTATGTCGCGATGATCGACGATGAGATTGTTGGCAACTTGGGAATGGAAGTGTGTGTGAATCCAAGAAGACGACATGTTGCTTCATTTGGTATGGGTGTTAAAGACGATGTGTTAGGCAAAGGTGTGGGTAGTCAGCTGCTCGCGACCGCGATCGACTTGTGTGATAACTGGATTAACATCAAGCGAATGGAGTTAACGGTGTACACCGATAATGAAAGAGCGATCAGCCTGTATAAGAAGTTCGGTTTCGTGATTGAAGGAGAGTCCGCAGGGTTCGCTTTCAGAAACGGCGAATATGTGGCGGCTTACCACATGGCGCGACTGGTATAGCATTCAGTTGCAATTGACGCCCAGCTGCAATTTACACACAGTTAGAAATCACTGACAGATAATAAAACGCCACGTTATTTAAACGTGGCGTTTGCTATTCAAATTAGCTGAAGCTTTTAACCGCTTCAGTATTAACCTTAGTTAAGCCGTTAGTGGCTCAAGGTTCGCAGGACGGTAGTGTACAGATTTTAGTACTTTACCTTGGCGAACTGTCTTGCCCTCAGATACGAAATCTTCCGCACACTTAGCGATGATGTATTCGCCTTTTTGAACCGCCATCAGCTTGATGTTCTGCTCAGCATAGAAAGCTTCTGTTTCAGCGTATTCTTTTTCGTTGCGACATACTTTGCTCATGTTGCTTGAGTGTACTTCGTCCCAGCAAGGTAAGAAGTCAATTGAGCGGTTTTTAGAAACATTCAATAGTAGGTCGATCAGGTAGCTGATTGCTAGGTTGTCTTCAACCTTAGCTTGGCCAAGGTGAACCAGACGCCCCATCAAAACATAAACGCTGTCTACAATAGCGTCCGCTTGTTCGATTTTAGAGTCAGCTTCTGCAAGTTCTGTTAGTTCTTCGATCGCTAGAGAGGTATGTAGCGTATCGCCTTTTTCGTCCATTGTTTCAGGAGCAGCAACAGGCAGATCAAAAGTATTGCGGAACTCTTCAATGTCGCGGTAAAGGTGATCGTAGATTTCTTGGCTTAGTTGAGAAAGGTTCATTTTCCTATCCATTCTGTTTCGTTAATGGATTATTTTACCAAAGCTAGGAATAGGGTGCTAACGCAAAGTCGAAGAAGTCGACTTTTATTCATTGGACCAATGAGGTATTTTGCATACAAACCAATTGATTATTATGTTTTTTTACACTTTACTCTTCTTAATATACCAAATATTAATGTTGCCATTAACTTCGGCTGCAGTGGGACCTCATTTATGAACCAAGCCAGTGAAAGCGAAATTGTTATACGTCGCTTGTATCAAATCACCAATGATTACCGGAAGGGCTTCGATATTCAGATCGCTCAGCTGCTTATCATGGGGCTTGAACGCTTCAACCTTGATATCGGTATTTTATCTAAAGTCGAGGGTAATACTTACTTAGTTGAACACTCTGTTACGCCAGAAGGGGTTGAACTCAACACTGGTGACACCTTCGATTATCGTTCTACCTATTGCGAAATTACCTGTAAATCGATTGGTCCTATCTGCATAGAGCATTGTGGCAAACACGATAAGTATGCGACGCATCCCGCTTACCAGTCTTTTGGTTTAGAGTCTTATATTGGCATCCCGATTTTCGTTAATGACGAGCTTTATGGCACCTTAAATTTTTCAAGCCCGGCTCCTTATCATCGTGAATTCAAAGAGTTCGATATCGACGTTATGAGGTTAATGGCCTCATGGATCGAAGTGGAACTGGTTAGAAGACAGCAAGAACGAAAACTCAAAGAGCTGAATGAGAAGTTAGAGTACCAAGCTCTGTATGATCCTCTGACCCATTTGCCAAATAGACGTTGCTTGTTCAAAACGTTGAATGCAGAAGTGGAGCAGTTAAAAGGATCTTTAGGAAAGGGAACCTTGGCCGTTGTCGACATCGATTTCTTTAAACAGGTCAATGACACTTATGGCCACCAAATGGGTGATGTTGTCTTAAAGAAAGTGGCGAACGTGCTGAGCAATAACACTCAAGAAGGTGAGTTTGTGGCGCGTTTTGGTGGTGAAGAGTTCATTCTTTGGTATCCAAATAAAACACCAAGTTGTGTTGAAGATAAGTTCATGACTCTTTTACAAGAGATGAAGAAAATCACGCTTGATAGAAAGCCAGTCACTATATCAATCGGTGCGTGTCATTTTGAGTTGAGTACAGGGGATACCAAAGGGGAAAGGATGTCGGCGTTAGATAAGCTCATCAAAGTTGCCGATGAATGCCTGTACATTGCGAAACAAAATGGACGAGATCAGTTCATTTCTCGTCCATATCATCAAGAACGCTCAGGAATATGAGCCATCTTGCTAGCGATTAACTGAACAGATAAGGGAACAGTTGACGACGTTCTTCTGGCGTTAAAGACTCGACTCTCGCGATGTTAGTATCAGGAATCGCTTCAGGGTTAGGGTAGTGCTTCAACACTTTTTCCATACTCGCTTCACGAATCAAATGGTAAACCGGATACGGAGAGCGGTTAGTTAGATTTTCATCGTCTTCTGGATCTGCACCCCCAAAGCAATAGTCTGGGTGGAAGGTTGCCACTTGGTAAACGCCTTCCCAATCTTCTTGCTTGATTAACGCTTCAATCCAATCAATGAACATGTTGTAGTCGAAGAAATCTTGCAGCATGTTAGGTACAACCACCAACGTCGTCTCTAATTCCGCGACTGGCGTGTTATCTAACTCTACGAAATGCGTCATGATGTCTTGCAACAACACTTCTTCCGTATTTGCTTCACTCACAAAGATCTTAATCTGTTTATTACGTTGTGGCTTGGCTGCGAATGGACACAGGTTTAGGCCAATAACGACATCGTCTAACCACTGTTTTACTTGGTCGTGGATGGTTTGAAGATCTGTGCTTTGAGTGTTCGACATAACAGGTTCCGAAATGAAATTTTGCGTAGGATATCAGAACGGACGTTAATCAAAAGCACTAATTGAGTTACAACCTCTGTCGCACTTATGCTTGTGCGAGTTTAGAGGCCGATACTTGAAGTTGTTTTAATTGGTAGACCCAAGCAAATATCGCAACATAGAAGATTGAACCGCCCGCAATCACGCCATTCCAACCGAACAGTTGCCAGCAATACAAGAGTAAGAAACCACCTAAGCTCCCGCCAATATAATAGTGAACCAAGTAAAGTGCAGTTGCTGTCGCCTTAGCGCTTGGTGCTTTTTGACTTACCCAAGAGTAGGCAAGGGTATGGGCGAAGAACGCGCCGCCACTAATCAATAACAAGCCTGCTAGCATGAACGGGACTTTGTCGACGGCAGAAATTAGCATTCCGATTAAGCTAATACACACGCCCATCAATATACCGTTTAACGGGTCAAAGCGAAGTGTCCATTTGTTCGAGAGCTTAGAGCTTACCGTACCGGCCAAGTAACATAGGAATATCAGTGAAGCTAAGCCCACTGGCACTGAGTGAGGTTCGGATACCAACCTAAAGCCCATTACTGAATACAAGTTAACGAACAGGGCAAAGTTAGCGCCACCAATCAACATCGCGAGCCACAAGGTACGGTTTCTTAAATGCATCACTACCGAGCGGTTATGATGAAAGAACAACCCTTTCTGAGGTTTGAAGTTTTGTTGGTCAGGCAGGCTATACGCAATATAGAGAGCGCCAAGCAAAGAGCCGACAACGAAAAACAACACAGTGGCATGCCAGTCAAAGTAATCCGTGATTAAACCTCCAAGGACACGTCCGAAAATTCCACCCAATGAGTTGGCTGCAATATAGCCGCCAATCGCGACAGCAAATGCTTTGGGAGAGAGCTCCTCAACCATGTAAGCAACAGCCACGCCCGCAAAAGCAGCAACGGCGATTCCCATGAATGCTCTGGCAATAACAAGCTGTAGTAGTGTGGTTGTGAACACCATGCTCAATCCAATCAAAGGAATAGCGAACAAACTGAATAGGATAATAGGTTTTCGACCAAAGGTTTCAGAAGCGATAGCCCAAGGCACCAAACTGATGGAAAGCCCCAGCGTTGTCGCGGCAAACAGCCAGTTGATCTGAGTTTCAGATACTTGGAAGTGCTCCGCCATGTGCGGCAAGATAGGCTGAAAGAGGTAAAGGTTACAGAAAATGATAAACGAGCCAATCGCCAATGATTGGGTAATTTGTTTGTATTGAGGACTGCCTTTATCAAACATTGACGTTGTGCCTGCGCGAGTTAGTAAGCTATTTGTGAACAAGTTATCAGTACAGGTTCGATTAAAGAAATATATTAAAGATATCACCTCTATATATTAATTATATCGCCATGCTTGAATCAAAACCACTTCGACATTTTCTGGCTGTTGCTCAGTTTGGTAACTTTACTCAGGCGGCCAAGGCGCTGCATATCGCACAGCCTGCATTGAGTATCTCCATTAAAAAACTAGAACAGACGCTTGAGTTGATTTTATTCCGTCGTGGAGATAGAACCGTCACCTTAACGGAAGAGGGAAAGGTACTTTTTGAGCATGCGAAGCGAATTGCTCAGCAGTTTGATGATGCTCAATTGGCGATGAATGAACTGAAAGGCTTGGAGAAAGGGGAGGTACGTTTAGGGGCTCCAAGTATGATGGGCAGCTACTTTTTCCCCCAAGTCGTGATGGCATTTAAAAGCCAATACCCAAACCTAAAGTTGACCTTGATCGATGCTGGCACCGCATCGATTCGTGAAATGCTGTTAAACGGCGAACTCGATATTGGTGTAATCAATCATGAGAACGTGCCTGATGATTTGGAAACGGATCATCTGTTAAGTTCTGAGATGGTCGCCGTTGTCGGTAAGGAGCATCCGTTAGCACAACAGCCTTCGATGACCTTTGAAGAATTCTTTGCTCAAGAGCTGATCATGTTCAAATCAGGCTACTTCCACCGTGATTTTATCGATGCGACTTGTAAGAAGTACAACCTCGATATGACCATCGCGTTCGAAACCAATTTATTGCCAATGATTCTTTCTATCGTTAAACAAGAGTTTGCGATCACCGCGCTGTTGAGCTTAGTGACGGAATATGAGAAAGACGTGATAGGCGTGCCATTTAAAGACCCTGTAAAACTGAATCTATCTTTGGCCTGGAGAAAGGAAGGGTATCTGTCTAAGGCAGACCGAACCTTTATCGATTTCGTTAAGCGGTATGTGTGATTGAGTAAGATTTAAATAAACAAAGCCCGAACAATCCTAGATTGGATATTCGGGCTTTGTTGTATAGAAGTATGACTGGCTCAGAGCACGTTAGGTGTTCTTTGAGTTATACATCTTATCGAAGTTTTTCTGATTCCAGCCGACCATCACTTGGTCACCGATCTTAAGCACAGGGATAGAGCGAGCACCCATCGCCTGTAATTCTTTACGGCCACGCTGCATTTTTGCATTCGTTAGGCGATATTCAATTTTCTTCGAATCCAAATAGCGTTGTGCATCTTTACAGTGCGGGCATTTGTCTGCGACGTACAATACAACACGTTTCATTTTTACAATCTCTTTTTGAGTGTAGCTCTTGGTGAATCTCGCTAAAGTGTAACGAATCCTAGGTGATTAGAAAAGTGTGATCAGTTACACTATGCGGCTCAATTTTCAAGACCACAACATATTGTCGTGGTGTAACTTGTACGGTCTTTCAGCATGCATCCTTCTTTACGCTATATTCAAGGCTACCCGAAGCACATTCTCGACCCGGTAACTCAACTTGTTGAATCAGGTAAATTGGTGCCGTGGTTTGAAGCTCGCTACCCAAAGAATCATAAAATCAAAAGCGAGAAAGCCCTGTTTGACTATGCGATTGAGATTAAAAATCGCTACATGAAAAAAACGCCACCGATCAGTAAAGTGATTTACGACGGCAAGATACACCTAATTAATAATGCATTAGGTCTGCACTCTTACGTCGCGAAGAATCACGGTGGAAAGATCAAATCGAAGAACGAGATTCGTATCGCCAGTGTTTTTAAAAATGCACCAGAACCTTTGCTGAGGATGCTGGTGGTGCATGAACTGGCGCACATCAAAGAGAAAGAACACGACAAAGCCTTTTACCAACTATGCTGTCACATGGAGCCGGAATATCATCAACTTGAGTTAGATGCCCGTTTATTCATGATGTATTTAGACTTAAAGAAGTAGCCCAATGAGCCAATCACAAAATAGAACTACGCTAAGCCTGTCGAAAAACAGTACCTCATCAACAAAAACAAAAGACAACCAAGCTGAGCAAGGTAACCGTAAGCACGGTGATATTAAGCCAAATGCCGGCAAGCCAAGCAGCGACAAGCGTATTTCTACAAAGAACACATCAGACCGCAAAAACAGTGCTCCCAAAGGTGCTGACAACAACAAAGCAAAGCGACCTTTTGCAAAAGATAGCAAAGGTAAACCGGGTGCGAATAAAGGATCATCGAATAAGGGTTCTTTCAATAAAACGGCTTTTAACAAGAACGCAGCCCAGAAAAGACGCTCGATTGAAAAACCTCAAGGTGGATTACACCCAAGAAACCAGCACACTGGTCGCTATAACTTCGAGTTATTGGTTGCAGCCTTGCCCGAGCTAAAAGAGCATCTGATCAAGAACCCAGTGGGTGAAGACACCATTAATTTCTCTGATCCATTGGCCGTTAAGCTACTTAACAAAGCTTTGTTGGCGCATCACTATGGCGTTAAACATTGGGATATTCCTGCTGGTTACTTGTGTCCGCCAATTCCTGGTCGTGCAGACTACATTCACAGAGTGGCAGACATCCTTAATAGCGATGGCCAAGGTGAACCTTATAATCATGCTTCTGTGAAAGCACTAGATATTGGTGTTGGTGCAAACTGTATTTACCCAATCATTGGTGCGACAGAGTATAAGTGGCGCTGGACAGGTACTGATGTCGATTCAGTCTCCATCAAAACAGCGAACTTCATTGCGGAAAGTAACCCTAATCTAAAAGGTAAGATCCGAGCTCGCCTGCAAGCCGACTCAGAATCTATCTTTAAGGGCGTGATTAAGGATAATGAACGTTACGATGTCACAATTTGTAACCCTCCATTCCACAGCTCTCTAGAAGAGGCGGAAAAGGGATCACAACGTAAACTGGATAACCTAGCGGCAAACCGAGCTAAGAAAGCCGGTCAGTCATTCAAGCCAGAAACGAATAAGAAGCCAGCTAAGTTAGACAAATTAACCACGCAAAATAAACCAACTAAGCAAGATAAACCAACCTTAAACTTTGGTGGCCAAAAATCTGAACTTTGGTGTCCGGGTGGTGAAGCGGCTTTCATCATGAAGATGGCGAGAGAGAGCCAGCTTTTTGCTACTCAAGTATTGTGGTTTACGACATTGATCTCTAAGAAAGACAACGTTGATATGGTTCGTTCAGAGCTAGGTAAGCTGAGAGCTAAACAAGTAAAAGTGGTTGAGATGTCACAAGGCCAGAAGGTGAGTCGTTTTATCGCATGGACCTTTATGGACGACGAACAAAGACAAGAGTGGATTGCGCTTAAATAACAGACTGTACTTAGTTAAGATATTAAGCTGAAATTACGAACGGGCTTGTTGTTAACGCAACAAGCCCGTTTTTTATATCTATCGCAACGACTCTAAGCTCAGTTAGCCTTAAACGGAGAGCAGTTCGTCTAATTTACTTTGGTATTTCTGTTGAAGTGCACGGTTACCCGCCTTCTTTTCGAGTTCGACCAAGATTTGAAGCGATGGAATTTGATAGCCATAACGTTGGTGGAATTTGAATAAGCGGAGCCTAGCGTCATTGTATTCGGCCTCACTGACTTCAATTTTAGAAAGCTGTAGTACGGATCTAGCTCGATTTGGGTCGTGGTCAATCGCACGAGAGAAGTAGTATTTTGCTTGCTCGACCTCTCCGGCTTTAAACGCGCAGAATGCCGCATTTTCATAACTGGCAGAGACGAGATAATAATAGGGTTGGTCGATGGCACGGTTAAAGTATTTATCGGCTTGCTCGTATTCGCCCTGTTTACACAAGAATGTACCGTAGTTGTTCAATACGTTGCCGTTTCTTGCGTCTAACCTCAGCGCTTTCTTATAGGCGTCTCTTGCTTCGTCAACTTCCCCAACTTGTTCGTAATAGTGCGCAATGGAAAGGCGAGCTCGATAGTAGCTAGGTGCGTGTTTGATGGCGAGTTCTAGGTTCTCACGTGCTCTCACCATATTCCCTTGCCCCATATAACCCAAACCTAATTCAATACGAGATTCAGACATCGCAATAGGGTCGCTTTCAATCTTTGGCGGGCCTTCAGTGACAGAAACGCAACCGACCAACGAAAGAGAGGCGAGTAGTATCAGACTCGATAGCGAAAGGGGGCGGGATAATGAAATAGGTTTAGATAATAACGACTTGGCGGGCATGTGAAGCTCCTTATGAACACCAACCCATCATATGAAATCAAACCCATTGAAGTGGTAAATCTATTATGGAATGCGACTCAAACACCATAAAAAAACCGCGTCCAATTTGGCGTTTTATCAACAACCTACTGAACACGGCTTTATGTGTTTGTGAATCGGAAGAAAGAACTTAATCGTCTTTGGTAAAGTTGTCTTCGCTGAAGTGATCCAGATCGTACGGCGTTTGCTGGTAAACGCAGTAGTTTAGCCAGTTGGAGAACAGCAAGTGCCCATGGCTTCGCCAGCTTGCGACCGGCTTATTGTCTGGATTGTTGTTTGGGTAGTAATTGATTGGAATCACCGGCTCCATGCCTTCCCCTAAATCACGAACGTATTCACCGTGTAATGTATGGGCATCATATTCTGGGTGACCGGTTACAAACACGTTTCGCTTGTCTTTGGTTGCGGCTAAGTAAACACCAGCAACGTCAGATGTGGCAAGAATATCCAGTTCAGTATGGTCGTTTAGGTATTCTTGTGAGAAATCGGCATAACGCGAGTGAGGCGCTAAAAACGTATCATCAAAGCCGCGTAAAAGAGGGTGGTATGGGTTATGTATCTCGTGACTGTAAACACCAGAAAGCTTCTCTTTACGCGTGCGTTTTGGCAAATCATACAACAGTTTTAAGCCCGCTTGAGCCGCCCAGCATACATACAGAGTCGAGGTAACGTGTTTATTGGCCCACTCCATGATGGTTTTTAGGTGATCCCAGTAGATAACATCTTCAAATTGAACCAAGCCAAGCGGTGCACCCGTGATGATCAGCCCATCAAAGTTTCTTCCTTTGACCATTTCAAATTGGCGGTAGAAGTTATCAAGGTGTTCTGTCGGTGTGTTTTTGCTTGGTCGGTCATCAATGCGCAGCAGCTCAACATCCACTTGCAATGGACTGTTTGATAGTAGGCGTAAGAATTGAGTTTCAGTTTCAATCTTCTTCGGCATTAGGTTGAGGATCAAGACTCGAAGTGGACGAATTTCCTGTGTCGATGCTCTTGATAGCGGCATAACAAAGATGTTTTCTTCACGAAGAACATCAGATGCTGGCAGTTGGTCTGGAATGCGAATAGGCACAGCTTTCTCCCTAAGCTAGATATGTAGACGTCTATACATCTAAATCTATAGTAGTTTGATACGCTTGTCGATATCCAAAATGGATAGATGTAAATTATTTGTGTTTTCTATCAGAAGCCACCTTCCGACGTCGAGGGAGTCTTATAATGTTCAACGACTACCCGAGTAATGCATAAGTGCTTGGTTCTGTTATGTAGAACTAGGCAGTTATCAGAGCAAGCAGTTGCCATTTACGATAAACTCATGTTTTCGAATTAGCCTGTAAAGTGACAGATGAAGTTAATACTCATTCGAGGGTTGCCCGGTTCTGGCAAGTCAACAAAAGCAAAAACCTACGATGCATTACATGTCGAAGCCGATATGTATTACGTGAATGAGCAAGGTGAGTACCATTTCGATCCTAGGCAGTTACAGCAAGCTCATGAGTGGTGTCAAAACACGGCGGAAAACGGCTTGAAGCAAGGGTTAGATGTTGTTGTTTCGAATACCTTTATTAAGCATTGGGAAATGAAGGCTTACCGCCAACTTGCAAGAAAATACAAAGCAGAATTGATCATCGAGGTATGCCGAGAGCAATATGGCAGTATTCACGACATCGAACCGTCTGTGATTAAGCGCATGGCAAAAGATTGGCAAGAATAGCCTCGTGCTTATCCAGCTTGGCTGAATGGCAAATAGAATTAAATGAATAAGAACAACTTCAAGGTAACGATTGAAATGGCAAAGCGCTCAGTTGTGGTCGACATGACCTCCTATGGTATCTACTCCACATGGGATTCAAAATCTAAAGACCTTCCAAAAATCCAAGAGTTCACCACTACCGTTGATGCCGAAATCGATGTGGAATTTGGCTATATCTTGAATATCAAGAAAGCCAAAGGTGAAAAGATACGCTACTGCATCTATCACCCGGATATCACCACAGATAAGGGCGAAGTGCTCGAACCGTTCGATGGTGAAGAGCATGTCGGTAACAACGACTGGGATTTCTATTTAGGTGACACCATCTGGGCGCCAGTCTCGAACAAGTTAGGCAAATGGCGCATGACGGTTGAGCTAAAAGGCAACATCATTGCTGATAAGACATTCGACCTTGTTGCAAAAGACGAAGGCCAATTCTGGAAGCGTAGGGGGTTTTAAGCTTAATCTTCTAGCTAAACTCAGACTACAAAAAAGCCGAGTCACGGATCATTCGTGAACTCGGCTTTTTGACATTGACTAGATGGCATTTTCTATTTCATCAACGAGTAAGGTTGTCTAGTTAACAAATAAGACTGGCTAGTTAACCAGTAAGACTATTGCGTCACGTAAGCCACAACAAACTCAGTGATAGCGACCATATCTTTCACTGCAATGTACTCTTCAGTGGTGTGAACTTTCGCCATACCAGTAGAAAGGTTAACCGTTGTTAGACCTTTCGCGTTGAAGTTGTTCGCATCGCTACCGCCGCCAGTGCGTTTAGTGTTCGCTGTTACGCCAAGCTTCTCAAACGCTGATTTGATAGAAAGAATGTGCGGGTGATCATCTGCAATAACGAATGCATCGTAAGCACGAGTCGATTCGATTTCTACTTCAGCGCCGAACTGTTTTGCACTCTCTTGGAATGTTGAGATCATGTGCTCAACTTGAGCCGTTAGCTTTTCGCCGTTAAGAGAACGCGCTTCAGCCACGACTTTAAGCTCTGGCATTACGATGTTGGTCGCTTGACCACCTTCAACAATACCGACGTTTGCCGTTGTTTCTTCATCGATACGAAGTAGGTTCATCTTGGTGATCGCGTCTGCAGCAACTTGAATTGCGCTGATGCCTTCTTCTGGCGCTAAACCAGCGTGAGCAGGGCGGCCTTTGATCTTAGCAACAATTTTCTGCTGACCCGGAGCTGCGTTTACGATGGTGCCAATTGGGCCGCCTGTATCAAGTACAATCGCGTGCTCAGATTGAATGTAAGACATATCGAAGTTCAAAGAGCCGAACAAGCCGCCTTCTTCGAATACAGTGAACGCAATCTCGATAGTTTTGTGCGCTTTGCCTTCAGCTTTGATGCAACGAACCGCTTCCATGATAGCTGCGATACCAGACTTGTCGTCGCCACCTAGAATTGTGTTGCCTTTTGAACGGATGATACCGTCTTCAATGATTGGCTCAATGCCGATACCTGGCGTTACTGTGTCCATGTGGCAACTGAATACTGTGCTGCCTGGAAGAGTGCCATCTAGACGAGCGTAGATGTTGAAACCGTTAGACACTTCTGTAGGGACAGCCAGTTTGTGAACTTCAAAGCCTAGTTCACCAAGTTGTTCAGCCAAAGCTTCAGCAATCGCTTTTTCATTACGAGATTCACTATCAATTTTCACTAGATTGCAGAAATGTTCTACAAGACGTTGTTCATTAATTTGGGTCATTGTTAATTCTCATTATGCTTCCGCTTGTTCTAAAGAAGCCGCGGAGGTAGGAACAGGAAAATTACTATAACGCCAATGAGGTAGATGATTATCTGAGTTAAATCAAGAAAGTTACCTGATTATTCTAATTAGTGAGAATAACCTTGTTAAGTTCGTCGAGATGACAACATTTTAATCTGTGTAGGGCTCGGGTATAATAAGTTTCTAATATAGATAAACAGCAGTGATATGGTCATTCAATTTGTAACGGTCTTAATACATGAATAAAAACAACGTTTTAGGTTCGTTTCTACTCGTTGTAACAATGAGTGCCGTACTCGGGCTTTATTTACTGTATCCGCTCAATGATGTGGACTTGAGCCCTCCTCAAGCCGACAACACTTCTGTCTACACTCCAGAAAAAGAACTCTCTCAAACTGAATATGGAAAAAAGTTAATTCATATTCTCGGTTTATCACGCAGTGACCCCTCTGTGGCAAAACATCAGCTTGTTCTACTACGGCCGCCCACTGGCGTTAATGACAAGGCAATATACCAAGCTTATCGACTTATGATTTTGTCAAATGTCGCTCAACATCAACGAGATGCCGACGCCGTGATGGCCTACGTAGATCAAATAAAAGCGTTGTCTGAGCATGAAGGTATGTTGTGGTTGAAGTCAGAATCATTGGTCGAATCTGCGATTGAATATCTCAAGGAAGGGGAACTTGCAATTGCGGAAATTGAAATTCGGTCCGCGATAGGCATTGCTGAATCTATTCGTTACGATAAGTTATTGGTTAAAGCGTATAACACCGCGGGGGCGATCAATAACGTGCGAAACGACTTGCAAGACGCTCAGTACTTTTTCTATAAAGGGCTGCAACTTGGCAAACAGTATCCAACGCACATTTATAACAGCAAGCTGATGTCGAACATGGCGTTGCTCTATATCTATTTAGAGGATTGGCCTAAAGCCCTGCGTATTATCGAGAAAGCAAAAAAACTCTACTTTAAAAGTGGCTTACTTGAAGATGACGCGATTGGCATTCTTTACATTAACGAGTCATTTCTGCATTTGAGCAGTGGTGACGTGACTAATGGCCGAATTGCTTATGAGAAGGCAAAAGCACTCGATAGCAAAAGAGTCAGTGCTCGATACAAAATCTTATTACTGAGAACCTACAGTGATGTACTGCTATCAGAGGGCAATTTCAGCAAAGCATTAGAAGTGGCTAATCAATGTCTTAAAGCGCCGAATATTAAGAAGTACACGCTTCAAAACGGGCAGTGTTACCTAAACCGTGCGTTAGCTAACATTGGACTGGATCAAGATGACGCCATATTGAATGATCTTGAACGAGCACTTGCAATCTTTGACGTGGTTGGGAGCAGAAGTTGGAAGGTACTAGGCTTAAAAACACTGGCTGAATATTACGAATCTCAGGGTGACCTTGATACTGCACTGAGTTACTACAAACAATATTATCATGGCAACAAAGCGTTATTGTTTGATAAAAGGCAGAGTGATATTTTCTTGCTAGAACAAGACTATGCAAAACAGACACTTGCTAACGAAAATGAACTACTCAATACAGAAAAAGACCTCAACGAGTTGCTGCTTCAAAAGGAACAACTTAGAAACAGAATCGTGGTGGCATTGATCATAATGGTCAGCATTAGTGCTGTATTACTGGCGATTCGGCTTCGTAGCATTCAAAGTAAGAATAAAGCGCTGGTCACTCAATCTACAACGTGTGCGCTAACGGGTTTATACAACCGACGCTATCTAGAGCAGTTGTTAACTCAGCCAATGCCATTTAATACTTCACGGTTTGGGATCAGTCTCGTCATTCTAGATCTTGACCACTTTAAGCGCGTTAATGACACCTTTGGACATGATATTGGTGATGAGGTTTTAGTGGAAGTCGCAAGGCGAGTAAAACAACACTTATTCCCAAATGATGTAGTGGCTCGTTGGGGTGGTGAAGAGTTTGTTATGCTGCTGTCCGGTTCCATTGATCCTGAGCAACAGTTGAACGTTATCCGTTTAGCTATTTCCGAAACACCCATTGATACGCACTCCGGCTCTTTAGACCTCACCACATCGATAGGAGCGTCGATTGGTGTTGCTCATGAGCAACTCAATCAAGATACTTACAAGAAGTACCTCAAAGCCGCGGATGATGCATTATATCAAGCGAAAGAGTCGGGTAGGAATCAAGTCATCATCGCTGAAAGTTAATCGCTAATCAGCAAACAAAAAGCCATTCTGATCTTCGTGAGATAAGAATGGCTTCTGGAACACTCTGAGATCGCTAATATCAAAATTTGAGTGAGAAGTAGGGTTTACTTAGCGATATGTCGAGTTTATCTATATCAACATTTTCTAAATGAGTTATTTAGCGGCACCTTGCAGCATTTCAACCAGTTCGCCCTCTGTCGCCGGTTCTCTTGCCAGTTCAATCACCGCTGAAGCACCGCCTTTTAACATATAAGCTCGAGTTCCGCAGTGGTCATAGTGGAACCATTTACCGTCTACACATACGTCCGTATAACATCTTGGGTCTTGTTTGAGTTCCATATCAATCTCCTTATTAACATTTGCCTAACGTTTTTCAGACTAGTTGATCACAAATTTAGGTAAATTGATCTGAATCAATCTAGAGTGTAATTGATGATTTGATTAGCAAATAGGAGAGGTGTGTCTAGCGTATGAGCGACCTCTTGGTGATTACAGCATTCAAAGGTCGTGATTCTGGTTGGCAACTCTCGCTCTTTTGCTTGCCACGTGAGGCTTTTCTACATACGCTAGCCACTCTCTTAATCCCTATACAGACGTGATTGTGTTGGAAAATGACTAATATCTTTATCGTTGTAATTGTTCTGGTTGTGTTCTTTTACTTTATCCAAAAGTATCTAGTGAAGCATGACGACACCAAAGATCATGCTTATCAGAAAAAAGGGTCGTTGATGTCGGCGCAACAGGCGACATTTTATAACGCACTTAAATCCGCGGTGGGTAACCATGGCGAAGTGTTTGCCAAGGTCAGCATGTCGAACGTTCTTGTTCCTGCTAAGGCGAACAACAAGAAGAATTGGTTTATCGCCAACAACAAAATCTCACGTAGCTACTTTGATTTTGTTGTGTGCGACCCGCGAACGTTAGAGCCCCGCGTGATCATAGAACTTGATAACGGCAAAGAGCTCAATAAGGGAAAGGCCGATCGAGAAAAGCTACTGATCCACGTGTGTAAATCGGCAGGCTTGCCACTGATTGGTGCATCTATTAAACACAGCTACCAAGTGAGCCGTTTGAAGAGGTTACTGGCAGCACACATCGATTTAATCGAGCCATCAAAAGAAGTTCGATTCTGTAAGAAGTGCGGCAGCCCGATGATCATCAAACTGGCCAGCCAAGGCGATTACAAAGGCCGACGCTTTTTCACTTGTAGCCGTCAGCCAAACTG
>Ga0310124_10000736_pt1 | contig 23046 bp, 18 predicted proteins | sample CB11b_AW_Bot5_MG_FD_203507 | JGI IMG/M metagenome (GOLD analysis project Ga0310124, IMG submission 203507) | Marine microbial communities from Western Arctic Ocean, Canada - CB11b_AW_Bot5 | ecosystem: Environmental > Aquatic > Marine > Oceanic | place: Canada: Western Arctic Ocean | collected... | reverse complement strand
CAACGGGTACGCACATGCAAATGACGCTAATGGAAAGTCGGCGGTCACTACCGCCAAATGGCATGGCCAACATGCCCAGCCCGGTACTGCTGACGAAATGGATGGAGATCAGGTCTCTTTCGGCCAGTCGTTCAGCCCAAGCTCCCAGGCGCCCCACATGGCCGGTATTACCCAATGTCATGAGGGCCAGACCTTGCTTGGTCGCCTTTTGGGTGAGCAGCTTCATGGCCTGCTCGCCAATGGTTTGGCCAAAACCCAGATTCCCATCGACGACCGCGATGCAGTCATTCTCAAAGGTCACCGTGATCTGCTGTCCTGGTTTTAGGGTATTGGCTTTGACGTAGCCTAGATACTGGCCTACGCGGATCACACCGTGTGAGTCATGGCCACAGAGATTGGCATCGACCAGGTGATGGGCAATGCAGTGGGCCTCCGCGTCATCGCAGCCGCTTGCAGCAAAAATACGCGAGGTCAGTTGTGTGAGCGGTTCAGCCTGAATCTGCATATGGCAATGGGGTTGGGGCTTGGAGATCCTGGTCCGTCTTTTCAGGCATCGTCACGGGTGTCCACCTTATCTGTTAGCCTGATCAATAGCCATTGCTGTTGAAGAAATAAGGGTACTTGCTTCCTAGGACTTCGGCCTTGTTCTTCAACGGTTCCACGTGACCATCGATGAACAGGAAGTTGTCCACCCCCTTGGCCTTGTTGTTCCACTTGGCACCGGCGTTGCCGGTTCGGTCATGACGAACGGTCCGGCGGTTCTTATCCATGGTAAAGCCGATTTTCACAAGCCAGGGGTCAACCCACCAGTCGGCGACTGGTGGGTCGTGGTACCAGTCGAACAGCAAGGTGCTCGTCATCGGCTCCTTGATCGAGGAGATCGGTCGCCACTGGGCAGCATGATACTTATTCAAGTGCGGTTTCCATGAATCATATACGTCAAAACACGTGGAGATCGCCCTGGGCATGGCGTATGAGGTGCCGCCAGACTGGAGTGTCAGCTCATCCGAGGGGCAGGTGTAGACTTGCATTTTCTTGAAATACCAATTGGCTCTGTTTGGCGGGTCGTGACCTGTTGTCCGTCCTTCCTGGTAGTCAGTGGTGTCGTGGATATTGCCCAGATAATCAATAATCATCCCGGCCCAAGCCCAGTCATGGTAATTCCAGTTTGGTTCGTACAATTCACCGTTTGGCATCCCCCCTCTTTGACCATTGGCAGCCCACCCCCAACCTGGTGGAAGCACGTCATTGTTGTCGGCGCAGTATGAGTAGGTCGCGATGCCAATCTGCTTGAGATTGTTAGCACATAAGACGGTTTCGGCAGCTTTTCTTGCCCTTTCCAAGCTTGGGAGCAACATTGCGATGAGCAGTGCAATAATCGATATGACCACCAGCAATTCAATCAGAGTAAAGCTTCGTATGACCGGCGGCGCATGCGGATATTTGGTACGTGGCATGGAGCTACTCCTGTAAGTGAGGTCGTACTTTTCAGATCGATGCAGTGGGGCAATTGTGGCAGTCAATGCATTAGAAATAAATCATTGGCTCGTCATGTCGCGGGGCTGGTTTTTAATAACGATAATGATCGGACTTGAAGGGGCCCTCGATGGGAATGCCGATATAGTCAGCTTGTTCCTGGGTCAGCGTTGTGAGTTTCACCCCCAACTTGTCCAGGTGCAGCCGTGCCACCTTTTCATCTAAAGTCTTGGGCAGGATATAAACCTTGTTTTCGTACTTTTGTGGATTGGTAACCAATTCAATCTGCGCCAGAACCTGGTTGGCGAAGCTGTTGGACATGACGAAACTCGGATGACCCGTAGCGCAGCCAAGATTCAGCAGGCGGCCTTCGGATAAAATCAATACGCAGTGGCCGTCGGGGAACGTCCATTTGTCGTACTGGGCCTTAATGTTTTCCTTTTCGATTCCCGGAAAATTCTCCAGGCCCGCCATGTCAATTTCATTATCAAAATGGCCAATATTGCCGACGATTGCACCGTCTTTCATCTGTGAAAGATGCCTGGCGGTGATCACGTGATAGTTGCCGGTCGTCGTGACGAAGAAATCAGCTTCATCAATCACTTGCTCAATCGTCTTGACCTCGTGGCCTTCCATGGCGGCTTGCAATGCACAGATTGGATCGATCTCCGTAATGATTACACGGCACCCTTGGCCGCGTAGAGATTGAGCGCATCCTTTGCCGACTTCACCAAATCCACAGACCACGGCGACCTTGCCGCCAATCATAACATCGCTGGCACGGTTCAGGCCATCAATCAGGGAATGGCGGCAGCCATAAATATTGTCAAACTTGCTCTTGGTAACAGAGTCATTGACGTTAATGGCAGAAAATAGCAAGCTGCCGTCATTTTCCATCTGGTACAGTCGGTGAACACCAGTTGTGGTTTCTTCACTGACACCACGGCAACAGGAAGCCAGTTCACCCCAGCGAGATGGTGTTTCGTCATGGATGGCCGCCAGACATTGCAATAGCTCAGCGAAATCCTCCGGGTCGTCTGCCGCCGGCTTGGGAACCGATCCGGCGTGCTCGAATTCGACGCCCTTGTGGATCAGTAGTGTGGCATCACCACCATCGTCTACGATCTGCTGTGGCCCGAGCCCACCACCAAAATTCAAGGCCCGTTGTGTGCACCACCAGTAGTCCGCAAGTGTTTCGTTTTTCCAGGCGAATACGGCCACTCCCTGTGGGTTTTCTGCCGTGCCCTCGGGGCCAACAGCCACTGCTGCGGCAGCATGGTCTTGCGTGGAATAAATATTACAGGAGCACCATCGGACGTCTGCACCGAGATTACGCAGGGTTTCAATGAGTACCGCCGTTTGGATCGTCATGTGTAGGCTGCCCATGATCCGCACGCTTTTGAGTGGTTGACTGGCGGCGTATTCCCGGCGAACGGACATTAATCCGGGCATCTCCTTTTCCGCTAGGCAGATTTCCTTGCGACCCCATTCGGCAAGGGTTAAATCGGCTACTTTAAATTCTAAAGCGGTCTGCGTGGCTGTGGTCATGGGTGTCTCCAACCGTTTCCTAGAGTGACTGTTCTATTTCTACCTGGATAGAGTTTTGTCAGGTTAACCGATCACTTTACGATTGCGCAGGTGATTTACATGCTGTGGCCAGGATCAAGGCCGGACCCTTTGCGGCAGCTTGCGTGGGTAGCGGTCGGCACCGAATATCCTGGAACCCATTGTCCCGAAGCATGCATTCCATCTCGGCAGGTTCAAAGCCCGGCCAATGCTGGTCCATTTGACGGCGAAAGTCCTCCCGGTCGTGGTGCATTAGATCAACAATCACCACTTTGCCACCATCCTTCACCACACGGTGGGCTTCACCCAGCACGCCCCGCACATCTGCGGTATATGTTAGCACGATCGATAACACAACTGCGTCAACCTGCCCATCATTGAGAGGTAATGCCAGCAACTCACCGATACGCAACTCAACGTTCGGAAATTCTGCGGTGCGTTTTGACGCTGCATCAAGCATGGATTGTGATTGGTCAACACCAATCACGGTTTTAACGTGGGGAGCCAGGTGTGCTGCAAACAGTCCAGTGCCACATCCTAGATCTGCGATGATCAAGTCGCTTGGCAATAGAGAACCCAGCGTGTCAGTTGTCAATGAGTTGCCGTAAAGCTGACGGCGCAACTGGTCCCATTCGCCAGCGATACCTTCAAAAAACTTCTTGGCACCGGACTGGCGTTGGCGAAGCCGACGAGCCAGTCGCAACTGGTCCTGCTTGATTGATGGGGCGTTTGCGAACTGATCGCGGGCCAGTGTCCACAGGTGCCGTGCCGGCTTATTGAGTTCACGTTCAAACATGCGATAGAGATTTGCCGAACCATTTCGACGTGATGTCGTCCATCCTTGATCCAAAAGGATACGCAGGTGCCGACTGACGGTTGATTGGGGCAGTTGAAGGATGTCACATAACTCGGTCACGCCCAGTTCGTCCTGCTCAACAAGGTGAAGGACCCGCAGGCGGGTCATGTCACATAATGATTCCATCTGGCCCAACCACTGTTGGGGTCCTGCGGCATGTTTTGAAAAGGCATTTATCATCCGTATATCCGGATAATAGGATATATATACTCGGTTGGACCGTCAAGTCATTGGCGGTGTACAAAAGGGGGGTAAACTAGGCCGATGCCCTCTAGGAGCAGTGCTACAGGACCCCGTTGCCATAACATGCCAAGTTGTTTTCCATTATTTTCAATTCTTTTTTGCCTCATGATGGCGGGCTGTTATCACCAGCAGCTCCACAGCACATGGGGTCATTTTTCAGAGGGCTTGGCAGAAGACCATCCTGAGGCATTTGGGAAGTCTCAAGGCTCACGTCAGTCATGGTCCGCGACAGAGGGTAAAAAAGAGACCGAATGGTCGATTCAGCTCAAATCCCTGTCGGGTCCCAACGCTGAGCAACAGGCGACCATCCTCCTGCAGCGGTTACAGGTCGAAGCTTATATATCCGGGCTTTGGATGGATCCGAAGGAAGATGGCTGTCGCCTTTTCCGAGGTCGGTATACAGATATTTTTTCCCCGATCGCCATCAATGAACTGGATCAGACACGTTCCATTGTCCTTGGTGGTCAGCAACTATTTTTGGATGCGCAATTTATCAAACCAAGTGCCCCGATCGTGGCTCAGTCATTGGATGTACGTCAGCTGCGTGGTCACTATGCGTACACCCTGCAGGTTGCGGTCTTTGATGAAACCCATCGCAATTATGGTCAAGCAGCCCAACAGGAAGCCAAGCGTCTGCGAGCAGAAGGACATGAGGCTTTTTATTACCACGGCAACAACATGTCGATGGTGACCGTCGGTTTATTTTCCGATGCAGACCGTCAACCACGTGAGGCGATCGACGCCAGGGGGCGTCGGATCCTGATGTACTACTACGGCCCTCGCATCAAAACACTTCAAGAAACATTCCGGCATAACCTGGTGAACGGCCAGATCTATCATGAGCCGGTGGGCAATGGAAAGAGGCGTCCACAGGCAAGTTTATTGATCCCAATTCGATAGTATGCCTGTTCTCCGCGACGTAGAAGGGGCTTTCTTGTGAGCTGGTCAAATTGGATGGAGGGCTTGATTATGTTGCTCAGTACCAAGGTGTAGTTAACACACGTTTGGCTCATAGCGGATGATACAGCCATCATGGACTCGTGGGGCGACATCCTGATTTTGGTGATGGTGTGTAGGGATAAAAAAACTGCCAACGCAGGTGCGTTGGCAGTTTTTTATTTCAAAATGTCGGAGAGGTGGTCAGACTGTCCGGCGTTTGTCTAGCAGGTGCAGAATGATACCGACCGCGATCAATCCAACAACTCCCTGGCCGCCCAAGTTGCCTATCAGGGCAAGCAGGTTGCCGGTCACACCACCCACGAACGGCAAGTCGCCGCCAAAGATGATTTCAGCCACGACGCCAAGTGCAATAAGCCCAAGGCCAATTTCCGTAATTTCTCCGATCCAGCTTTTAGCAGTACTGATGACACTCATAGAACCACATCCTTTCGGTTAATTATGGATCTGGGATTAATCTAATCTTAATTTGACTGGCAATTCCCATCGGAAAGATGAATTCGAAATCATGACAAATAACTGGAAAATAATAAAATTCTGGATTTCCTCTGCAAGTTGGTGGTATGGCGATTCCATACCGGGTAGTGCCGTGCTATCGATCTGGGGTTGAATATCCAATCACGGAGATTTTCATGCTTGGCGATAAGATGGGTGGAAATTGCTTCTCAGGCCCCTTTTTAAAACGTGGTGGAAGTCTTTTCCTATGGAAAAGTACAAAGGAAATTTATATTTCGCGGCCTGGTTCCGCACCATATGAACGTCGTTCATGTGGGAAACTTTTATCTCTGGGCCCCGGTATTTGATGAATGGCTGAAAATTAGTGGTGTGGTCAATTTAACTTGTTCATGCGGGAAAGTGGCCTGTTCTTATCTGGTCCAGATGTGCGTCCGGTTGATTCAACCTGTAGTCGACTTTGCGATGACCGTGTCATCAGGGACCAGCAGATCGCGATATAGACCGGTAGGTATTGGGCCAGGCGAATCCAGGTGGGGACCAAATATGTTTCACGGTCCAAAAGGGCCACGTATGACCAGCCAATGGTCAGGCTTAGGATCCATGTTGCCGGTTGGAAAATAATGGGTATGAATACCAGCGCCCATAACAGGTACCATGGATGTGCAGTGCTGCTCAGTAGGATGGTCCATAAGAAATAAAACCCTGCAATCCGCCAGGTATCCAGGCCGTATCGCAGCCATAAGGCCAGTAGACCTACAAGCAGCAGGCCGGCGGTGATGTCTGCGACTGTTTTTGATCCGCTCAGCATTTCAGCGACGCTGTGCAGTGAACCATTGAACCGCCAGTGATGTGTGAAGATCTGTACCGTTTCTAGCAACCGGCCAAGGCCACCTTCCATGAGTCCAAACGGTAGGTAAAGGATGGCTAATGAGATGGTTGCTGTGGTCGCAGCACAAATCATTGACAGAGGCCGGCGGCGTAGCTGCCATGCCAGCGGTAGCATGAGCGGGGCAACGATTGGTTTAACGCCACAAGCAAGGGCAAAAGCCGCGCCCGAGATGCCAACGCGTATCATGCTCGACCAGATCCATTTTGAATGACACGCGTTTTGTTCGCATGAGGTGTGCGTGTCTTTATTCAAGAGGACCATGCAGAGCAAGAGCCACATCATGCCAATTACATCCTGGTGGCCTGATGAGCCTATTTCCAGGATGGGCATTGGGTGCCATGCATAGAGCGTGGTCCACCAGACACTGCGACCGTGACCCTTTAGGACCACTATCAGCAGGCTGATGATCAACAGATCGAACAGCACGAACCCAAGGCGAAAGACCATCGCATGGGTCCAGGTGGTTGACGTGCCGGCAACCTGTTGCAACTTGTCGCCAGCTAGCCATAGCCCGGCAAAGAACCATTGGCTCGTGGGCTGGTAGATCGTCACAAGGTGACGGTGGTTGATGTATTTCGCCCACGGCATGGTGGTTTTCTCGTGTTCATCCGGTGCCAGTTGATAGGGACTGTCACCGCTGGCCAGCGTGTAGCCATCATGTACGTATCGCCATAGATCATCGCTGAGCGTGGGACCATCTGCGGTGATTGCCATGAGACGAAGTCCAAAGGCGATGGCGATGATCATAAGGATCACACCCCACCCAGCCTGTTTTCGTAATTGTCTTGTGCGTAGTGACCACGCCATCACCGTCAGTGCAGTCCAGCCTGCTGCCCAGATGATCCCCAAGGTCATCAGGGTTGAATGGGTAATTGTGTTCATCGCTAGCCCGGGTAATGAATGGGTTGGTTCGCCGTTATGATTGCCGCCATCTGGTTCTGAAGATGAAAATTCAAAGGCAATACCGGGGTAAACCTTGTTAGTGTGGTCTGGCTCATCTGGCTCATCTGGCTATGATAACGATTGGTTTTGATATTCTGTGCCCAACGGTATGCCCAATATCCATCCCAGTAGCCATATTGATCATCGGGCCGAACTGGCGAGCGATGTGCAAGTCGGTCCCGGTTGTGTGATTGAAGGCCGCGTAAAGCTTGGTGGTGGCTGCCGGTTGGTGGGCAACATTTATCTCCGGGGCCCGCTGGAGGTGGGTCACGGCAATACCTTTTATCCATTTTGCTGTATTGGCCTCGAGCCTCAGGACTTGGGGTTTGATATTGAAAAGGAGGGGGCGGGTACCAGCATCGGTGATCGCAATACATTTCGTGAATCGGTGACGGTTCATCGGGCGACGGGTTCCCAGCCGACGACGATTGGCAGTGGTAATTTGTTTATGGCGAACAGTCATGTGGCCCATGACGGTGTGGTGGCAAATGATTGCGTGCTTGCCAATGGCGCATTGTTGGCTGGCCACGTTACGTTGGAAGATAACGTCATACTTGGCGGCAACGCAGGTGTACACCAGTTCTGCCGCATGGGGCGTTTGTCGATGCTTGCCGGTATTCGGGCGATCAACAAGGATTTGCCCCCTTTCTTTATGTGCTATCAACTTGAGGGGGTGGCGTCATTGAATGTCGTCGGTCTTCGCCGTGCAGGTCTACGCGAGCACATCCGGCCTCTGACTGAGGCGTATACCATCCTGTATCGTCGCAGGCTACCGAAATCCACGGCCATTGACATGATCGAAAAGACACTGGGTGACGATCCGTTATGCTTGGAGTTGGTCAAGTTTTGTCGTGCATCGACAAGAGGGTTCGAAGAGTGTGATCGTCTAGATTGAATGGTTGGCGACGTGGTTTATCGGGCCTGACTCACCCACGTCCCGGGGCGAAAACACAAGTCGCTCTTCTGGATACATCATGTGGTGGGTGGACGTAAATCAGCTGCAGGCTTTGATTGCCTCAACGCATTCACTTAGTGCCGGGACGGGGTTGTCCATGTCGCCTTCGTACTCCAATGTCACGAATCCTTGGTAATCAATTGACTTGAGATAATGCATGAGTCCCTGTAGATCGAGGTTGCCGGTGCCAACAACCACGTCACGTGGTTTGCCGTCACGGTCGAATACGAAGTCCTTGATGTGTATGCCATAGAGCCGTTCCTTGAATCGCTCAGCGACTTGCAGTGGGTCTTCCCCGCTATCCAGCATCCATGCCGTGTCAAGACACAAGCCAATTTCCGGACCGGTTGCGGCAAAGAGTGTATCCAACGCAGCGACACTACCGAGTGCATGTCGGCGACCGTGGTTGTGGATGGCGAGCTTGACCCCGTACTCCTGACAAAGCGCTTCCACTACCGGTAGGCCGCCATCGGCGAGGTCAGCTGAAATGGTTTCAAAGCCCGCTTGTCGTGTGATATCGAATGCCGCCCGCCCGTTTGTTTCGTCGGCCGTGAATTTGTGCACGCCATATGCAGTGATATTGACCCCTGCGCCCATAATTCTCTTGATCGTTGAGGTTGCTTGGCCACGTTCCGGTTTGCAGTGAAATCCGCAGAGTTCCAGATTTGAAACGTTACAGGCCAGTAACCTTTCGAGCATGGCGTCAATTTCCTCAAAGCCGCGGAAGCACCAGCTTTGAATGGCGAGTTTAGAGCTTATTTCCTGGGACATGGTCGAATACACGCTCCTGTTCGACGCAATTGTAGATCAGGTTATGCCGGATACAAGGGCCTGTTTACTCCAGATGCCACGTGCATAAAACCAACTGGTCGATATACACCAGACAAGCTGCGGCTGACGTCGGGGATGAAAGTCAATCATGGCTTGTTTCGTAACACTTTGTTGAAGTTGTTGTTTGTTGCAGGGACAGTGTTCGTCACTGCCGGATGTATTTCAAGACCATGCTTCAAGGTTATACTCTTGGGTTCTGGATGGCTATAATTGACTCGTCCATTGCTTGGACATGCAGATGGCATCCCATGGGATAATCTTTATGCCACGCACGAGGGTTTCACATGCGCCGCTTGTCAAACGCGGCTTTACCCTGATTGAATTACTGGTGGTCATATCCATCATCTCGCTGCTCATTGCAATGTTGCTTCCGAGCTTGGAACGGGCGAAGAAGGCCGCCAACACCATCTTGTGTGCCAACAATCTCAAGCAGATTGGCATCGCGATCTACTCATATTGCGCCGACAATAATGACGTGCTGCCACCAGGTTGGGCATGGGCTTCGGGTGGTCAAAGGGGGGGCATGCCAAACGGCCATCTATATAAACGAAGATACTTCAATGTTTATCACTATGCCTGGCCTGGGATGATTATTGACTACCTGGGTAATATTCATGACTCCACCGATTACGAGGAAGGTCGAACAACAGGTGTCGACCCGCCAAGCAGAACCAATTGGTGGTACAAGAAAATATCAGGCTATGCCTGCGCCGAGGATGAACTGACACTCCAGTCTGGGGGCACCTCATACGCCATGCCCAAGGGGATCTCCACGTGTTTTGACTGGGATGCATGGCAGCCACAAAAGTATCGTGCCGCCCAGTGGCGTCCGATCTCCTCAATCAAGGAGCCGATGACGAGCATCTTGGCATTTGACTATTATCGTGATCCACCCGTTGCCGACTGGTGGGTTGACCCTTGGCTTGTGAAACTTGGCTTTACATCTGACCGCAACCGCCGGACCGTGCGTCACGATCGAACCGGTAACGCCGACGCAAAGTGGAACAACAAGGCCAAGGGGGTGGACAACTTCCTGTTCATCGATGGTCACGTGGAGCCGTTGAAGAACAAGGCAGAAAGTTATGGAAGCAAGTACCCCTATTTCTTCGACGGCAGCGGCTATTGACCAACCCAATGTATTAAGGTTGCTGCCCGCAGCGATGCCTGAAAAGGCGGACCAGAATCCCCAAGTTCCAGTTCCATTACCAATCACCTGGTTGATGTCAATCTTCATCGACATGGATTGAGGGGTGTGATCGACGCGGAAAAGTGCTTGAGTGCACGTCTCTTTTGCCCGTGCCGGTTGAAGTGTTAATTGACAATTGCTAGTTGCGTAATGCTTCGACGGGGTTCTTGTTTGCCGCAAGCCACGCAGGGTAAATGCCAAAGACAATACCCACGGCCATCGATACAAAGGTGGCCATGGCCATGATCGGCCATCCAAATGCTACACGAAGTCCGAAGATCTGTTGGACCAGTAATCCGCTACCGATACCTGTCAGTAATCCCAGGAATCCGCCAAACAGGGCAATCAGTAGCGATTCAACAAGGAATTGATGCAGCACATGTCGGCGTGATGCACCCATGGCACGCCTGATTCCTATTTCACGTGTTCGCTCAGTCACGTTGGCCAGCATGATATTCATGATGCCAATTCCTCCGACGATCAGGGATATTCCCGCGATGACCACGATAATGACATTGAAGACCCTTTTTGTTTGTTGGGCCTGCATGAGCTTTTCAAGTGGTACAAAGATGCCGAAGTCTTCAGCACCCAAGTGCAATTTGGACACGATATGGTTGATGAGCTTGGATTGTCCCACCAGTTCATCATCACTTTGCATGCGGAGGCTGATGGCATCCAATTCGCTGGCGTACTCATCTTTTCGAAAGAAGAATCGCAGGACACGGTGGGGTACAAAAATCTGACGATTGCGGTTCGCAATGCTGATGTCCGCGATCTGCGAATCAGTGAAAAGTTTATTCTGCATTATACCGACCACTACGAAAGGCTGATCGCCAATGATGATGGCCTTGCCCACTGGCTCAACACCCAAGTTGAGTTCATCCGCGATTTCTGGCCCGATGGCACAAACACGTGTAAAACGCTGTTCGTCTGTGCTGTCAACAAAGCGGCCTTGCACGACGTGATAGTTGACAACAGACTCGAATTCGCCGTGGACGCCAACAACATCGACATCACCGACAACGGTGCTGCCGTATCGGATCTCAGCTGTTAATACCTTCCATGCGGCGACAGCACCAACGCCGTTGATATGTTGGCGCAGATACTGCATGTCATCCAGTGTGACGCCCCGCGGATTGATGCGACGCTGCCGCAATAGGCTTGCAGCTCGGAGATCAAGGTCGCGTACCTGGATATTGTTCATGCCAATCTGACGCAACTGTTCAAGCTGGTGTTGTTTGCCGCCTTCAGTAATGGCGGTCATGGCGATCACGGCGGCGATGCCGAAGATAATACCCAGCATCGTGAGCATGCTGCGCAGCTTGTGGGCCAGGAGCCCTTCACGTAATGCCATCTTGATCAAATCATCATTGCGTAGGTTGCCTGTCACATTGTGTCTTGTCTCAGGTTCTATGCCCGCGTCGTCGTGTAATGTCGATTCACGGACGGTACGTTTGTCGCTAACCACCCGCCCATCAACCAAGGTGATAATGCGCCCGGCATGTTCGGCTACCTTGTGGTCATGGGTGACAAGGATGACGGTTTTCCCCGAGGCGTTAAGTTTGTGCAAGCGTTCCATGATCTCATCGCTGGTGTGCGTGTCGAGATTTCCGGTTGGTTCATCGGCGAGGATGATTTGAGGTTGACCAACCATGGCGCGGGCGATGGCAACACGTTGTTGTTGTCCGCCGGATAGTTGTGATGGCCGGTGGTTAATTCGGTTGCCAAGTCCCACTTGGTCGGCAAGTTCTTGAGCTTGCGATCGGCGCCAAGATTGCTTGGTGCCGGCGTAGGTCATTCCTAACGCGGTGTTTTCGAGGACGTCTAATTCACTGAGCAGGCAGAACTGTTGGAAGACAAAGCCAATCTGGCGGTTTCGAAGCCGGCTGATCTCTTGATCATCAAGTTGTGAAATCTCCCGGCCGCAAAGACGATATTCGCCACTGCTGGGAGTGTCTAGGCATCCAATCAGATACATTAATGTGGATTTTCCACTACCTGATGGCCCCTTGATCGCCACGAAATCTCCAGCATGGATGGTCAGGTTGATGTCTTGTAAGGCGTCAACCTGGTATTGTCCCATCTGAAAAATGCGACTGAGGTGCTTGATTTCAATGATGGGCTGGGTCATGGCCTTGGTGTAGAAGTCTGATTCAAGGATTCAAGCGAATTCGATTGGGACATCCTGATGATGGCAAGTACAGGTTAACGACCTGCTGCTGGGCGCTGGATGAACACGGTGTCATCGGCCTCAAGCCCTGATTCTATGATGTACAGGTCATCGCCGAAGAGCTGGCCTGTAATGTTTTTTTCAGTCGGCGAGTTATCTGACATGGTCAGCACACTTGCTGATCCATTGTTGAGTGTTACCGCTGCTCGCGGCAGGTAGTTCACGTCTTTGCGGTGGTCGATTGTGATTTCAATAATCACCGTCATCCCGGGCCGGATTTCTTGTGGAACCTGGTCAAGTGAAACACGTACCTCGAACTCGGTGACACCGGCAAAGATCGGGTCCTCCCAGTTGCTGAGATGTGCATATTTATCCTTGCCCACGCCGGCAACGAGGGAAACATGGCCACCTAGTTCAAGATTGTCCAATGCCGGCACCAGTACACGCGATGGCATTCCCTGGTGTACATGGCGGACATTTGCTTCGTTCACCGTCCCTCGAATTTCTAGATCCGAGGGGGGGTTGACACGGATGACCACTGTCTGTGCAGCCACCTCATCGCCGACGAATAATTTCCGGCTCCACCGCTTGCCTAACTCAACAGTGCCAGATGACGGGCTCAATCCAACGTTGGGAGGGTTGGCGAGAAGCTGCTTGTATTGGTCTTCTAACTTGGCCAGTTCCCTTTTGATTTCCTCGCGACGGTGGCTCTCGTTATTGCTGAGGAGTTCAAGCTCACGATTTAGGAAATTAATATTCAACTCGATGACCGATGGGAAATCTCTGGATATTTTGCCAATCTGGTAAGCCAACTGGTCGACCTGGGATTGGAGGACCACGATTTCCTGTTCGGCGATTGCAAGGCGGCGACGACGTGCTTCGTCCGCTTGTTTTGCCGTGGCTTCTGCTTGTTCAGTTCGAAGGCGTGCTTCAGTAAGGACTTCTTGTGGTGTGGGTCGGGCGGCTATGCGAATCTGCTGGTCGAGGATCTCCAGTTCCTTTCGGGCCCGGAAAACGTCACCTTCAAGTTCCTCCATGTGTGTCCGGCTGACGGCGCCTGTTTTAAATGCATTTTGGCCATCGGTATATTTGTGTTCGGCTTCCTGCAGGGTTAAGTGCAGCATTTTTTGATCAAGTCTCAGTTTGGCCAATTCAACGCCGCGTTTCTCGATCTCAAGTTCGATATAAAGCTCCTTCTCTGCTGCTTCTCGTTCCTCAAGTTCGTTGAGCGACTTATCTCTGGGAATACGGGCAGCATCACGCTGGGCCGTAGCCTCAAGCAGTCGCGACTCCAGTGGTGACAACTCATCGCGGAGTTGTCGGACAGTGTTCCGTTCCTTTGCGAGTCCTGTTTCTGCTTGGTTCCTGTCTAGCACCTGTTCGGGCTTGGTTTCGTCCACGTCAGCTTCTGCGCGAATTGACAATTCATCGATCTGCATCTGCTTTTGCAGGATTGCATCCCGTTGTTCTTGAACCCGATCAAGATGCTCAAGATACTCGTCCAGGGCCTTTTGGTAAGTCGCCTGCACTTGTTCATATTGCAGCCGTACCTTGGTGGTTTGTTGTTCAAGCGGTAAGAGCTGTTCGTGAATTTCAAGTAGTCGTCGTCCTGTCTTGGGCGTTTCGAAAAGGATGCGATATCGAATACGCTCGAACTCGGCGCGGTGTTTTGCCACGCGAATCTTTTGATCCTCTTCATTCCGAGCATGGTCGTGACGCAAGCGTGCCAGGGATAGTTCCTGTTGTGTATTAAGAAGATTCGTGCGGTCTTCCGTGACTTGAAGCATGGCCTCGTCCTCGTTAATCACGAAAAGACGTTCATCAACCTCAACCCACTTGCCGTCTTCGACGAGCCATTCGATCCGCCCGTCAATTGGTGTTTTTACGAACATTGGATCCCGTGTGGCGATCTGTCCAGTTTCGCGCAGGGTGTGGGTCACGTGACCGTGTTGAACCGCAACGACCTCAAGATGGACATTGATATCTTGTGTGGGCCACAGTGCGAATATGACAACAGCCAATACGATGATCATGCTTGATATGGCAAGGATTCTGGTCATGGAAACGCAATAAACCCCTTGGTTCCTGGAACAAATTCATCAGCCAACTCTTTTGGAGGAGAGAATCGTACCGTGATTGAAAAGACGCGTTGTAGATTCAGCGTTTGTGGCTCATGGTCGGCATGGCTCTTTTCTTTTGGGACAAAAAAGGATCGTCCAAGTTCATCAATCCTCCCATTCACCGTGACGCCTGGATACTGTCGAAATCCGAGAACCGCTGGGGCGCCTAGGCTCAACTGACTGTAATATTCCTGTGGTATTTCCGCCTTCATCCCCAGTTCGCTCATGTCCAGGATTTGGGCTAAAGGTAGGCCACGCCAGACGGAGATGCCTTTTGATATTTTGGTTCGAGATCGAGCATGGTCATTCCAACTTGACAGATAGAACAGTCGTCCAGCTACGGGGGCGCGGATATCCTTTGCCGCATCAAATTCGCGTTCCCAGTCGGTTCCTTCCAGGGCCCGCCGCAGATTGACATCAGCAGCGAGTCGTGCGACCTGTTCCTCCTTGCGAATGATTTGAAGGGCCTGGTCACGCAACGACAATGCTTCGACCGCGTCCATCCATTCACGTCGAGCATTATTTAGTTCAAGCCAGTCGAGTTGCCACAATGCTTCGACGTGGTCGAGGTGTGTCTTGAGCTCGGTATATTCAGCTATCTGTTGATTGGCCTTTGCGGCTTTTAGATCCCGCGAAGGTGTTGATGGGATGGATGAAAGCCTTTCCGATCGATCGTGGTGCAATGCGGCTTCAAGGCTTGTTTGTTTGAAAGCCAGTCGGCTTCGTTCGAGTTCAACCGGGTCCTGCGCCATCAGTTGGTGCAGGTGAATTCTTCGGCGACGTTCTTCGAAAATGTTCCTTTCATGTTCTATCTTTGCCTCAATCGTCTTGACACGGCGGGTTTCCATGGCAAGTAGGTAATTCTGGCGAGCTTTGATCTTCTCTTCGGCCAGTTCGTTGCGTTTGGCATCGAGACTTGGATTGGTGATCGAAATAATTAACTGGTCCTTTTCGACATGGCTGCCATCTTCAGCCAAGTAATCGATGACACCCCAGTGGTCGGATAAACCTACATTAACGCGTTTGCCGGCAACCACTTCGCCGGTGAAGTGATGGGTGGCGGCATGCGTCTTATCCTCCTTGTTAATCATGGCCATCACGGCGGCGTCGGCAGGCAAGCCATCGGTGACGACGAAAGACTGTCCAACTCGTATCCCTTCGATCTGCTGCTTATTTCCGGTTGGAGAGATTTGTACAAAGTAATGCCGGTTCTTTTGGGATACGAGATGTGCGGGCAGGACACGCATCTGGGGTTCCGGTGTGATTCGGGCGGTACAGCGAACTGTTTGCCCAAGTCTTAAACGGCCAACCTGGTCGGGGCTCGGGGTGATCAGTACATGTCGTGCGATCAGATCCTTGCCCGTCTTTTCTTCACCCCGATACCACACACCGGCACCCCGGTTTATTTTTACTGGACTGGTTCCGATGGTGGTTACGTGACCGCCGATATGTGATGCTTCTGCAGTTTCCATGAATATCTTTGAGGTAGCTAGACGTCCCCGAATCTTTGCGGTGCGCATTAATTTGGGGTCAAGTGATGCGTGAGATTCATGATCGGCATTTCCTGCTTCGTATTCTGCCAGCATTGCCGAAAAATCGTCATCGATTTCCACCTGGTCTTCCAATGTCTCCGTTGACTCATGAACCTTAAGTAGTGATACGTCATCCTGCCGTACCAGTCCCTGTACTTTCAACTTGGCCTGTGGCGAAAAATAAGCGATCGGCCAGCTTTGCCAGCGAACATGATGCCCCAGCGTTAGCCAGGGTTGAGGCCGTCCAACACCGTCATCAGGTGCCCGCAGGGCCTTGTCATATTCATCGCTGCAGCGAAGGGTAATCTCGCCGGAGTGCACTTCAATGGTTGTCTCCACGACTTGTCGTTCTTCAAGGTGGCGGCTTGCAAACAGGGCGCGTTGGCGGTGGTAGATGACGGGGCCGTGCCAGTCAACTGCATCACCAACTCCAATCCGCAATTGATAGGTTCCATTGGGAATGGCGCAACGCCATGTTGCCGGCCTGCGTACCGCCACAACGCCTGCTTCAAGGAGATTGCCATGATTACGCAAGTGCGTTGCATTACGCACATCACGATCCCACCCATATCCACGTTGTGGATCATAAACTGCCCCATCATCGAGCACGAAGCCTTCGGGGATGTTGCTTCCCGTGGGCCCAAAGCATATTTGGCGTATGGGCTCCAATGATTCGTTGTTATTCACTTCAATGAAAGTTATTGGTGTGTGGTCGTAGGCATCCCGTAATTGTTTGTGAGCGTCTTTGCGTGCTCGATCTACGGCGGCTTTGTTGTTTTTACGTGCGCTTTCAATTTGTCGCTCAAAGGCTTTAATCCGTTGGATGAGTCCCTGGTGCCCAGATATGATTTTGCCATCAGTGCCCGCGTTATTGCCTAGTTGCATAAGTAATTCATGCTCTTTTACCTCTAGCTCTGCTATTGTCATGTCGTCGGTATAAGTCTCTTGATGCAGCCAGGCGAGTCGGCTTATAGCCGCTTCATTGTCAGCCTTCTGTAATTGAAGACGGGCCGTCATAACCTCGTCATAGCTAATCTCACCCAGAGACAAAAGGTTTTCCTTTTCGCCGAGTTCACGCTGTCCCACGGCAACGCGCTGTGTATCCAGATCGTGTTGGGATGCAAGTAATGCAATCTGCTCAATATCGGTATGGTGAAGTCGGCTCAGCATGACTTGGATCACGGCAAGGTGGGACTCCAATGATCTCTTCATGTCGGTCAGAGATTGCATTTCATTGGTCAATTGGATTTCATCGAGTTCCTGTTGGGCGATTGCCTTACGAAGCGATAGCGTCTTGTCGACGAGCCGTTCTTGTTGCATGGTTGAGTCATAGATGATGAGCGGATCACCTTTCATAACGGATTGCCCGTCGGCGCATTTCCATTTTACGACCAGGGGCTCACAGATCGGGGTGATGCCATCGACATCTGATATGGGAATGTGCACCACGCCTGAAAAGGCGAACGATATGTTCCGTGATGGTTGCGGTGGCTGATCCGCTCCGTTGGCATAGGGGATCGCTATCCCTAGGATGCTGGCCATGATAATCCATGCAAAAATGGTCATTATTTTACTTCGATCCAAGCCATTACACCTGGTGTGGCTTTTGTCATCTGATCATCTTGAAGCGTAAGTCCAACCGTTGCCGTGAATACCATGGGTTGGCTTCCAACTGACCTGCGGGCGTGCAATTCTTCTTCTGCCAGTTCGCTTCGATGAAAATGGTGTGTGACCGCCATGATCATGCCATCAATGGGTTTGGGCCCGAGCACCGACAGGTGTACTGGAAGATGATCACCAACCTTGATTCGCCCATGATAACGGGCGGGTACTTCGACTCGAACTTCGCGTCGGTTGTCAATCGGCATATGAAATGGCCGGGTCGTATAGATGCGATGACCGGTTTCAAGGGGTCGGGTTTTACGGCGATTCCAGTGCCAATAGTCGCTGTTGTGGTAAACATGTCCGCTGATCGGTGCCAGGACGGTCTCCTGTTCAAGCCGATCGATTTTATAACGGGCTGATTTCATCATCACCCTATAGTCGTTAGCGGCACGAGCTAATTCAATCTGATACGCTTCACGGGCCAAACTGTATTGTGATCGCAGTACGGAGGCTTCATGTTCGGCATCAAACATTTCCGCATCATCGTCCCACACTTCAATCCAGTTCCTGTGGCGCGCCGCCGCCACCGCGGTGATCTCGGATCGGGCATGCACCAATTGGGCGATTTCACTTGCGAGTCTGGTATCTCGGCGTCTATGTTCTGAAACAGTTTGGCGCATGAAGATGTCATCAAGATCTGCTAACCGCTGTCCAGCAGCATTCACTTCGATTGAAGACAGCTGCTGCTCCACATCGCCGACCACCTCTTCCTCTTCATAAATGACGTAACGCGATATCTTTTGTTGAAACTGGACCCGTTCAAGGTGTAGTACCGCCTTGCGCCATTCAATATAGGCTTCAATAAGTTCAGCTTCTGCCTCAATCTGTGCGATGGCCAACTGGGCAGCGGCCTCCTGGCGTAGTTGTTCCGCTTCTTGGCGCAGGTCAACCGACGGGTCATTGTGGAGACGGATCAATTTGGCAACGACATCTCCCTTTTCGACGTAATAACCGTTATCCACCATCTGCGCAATTTCCACTCGCCAAGGGACGCGCAGGTCCACACGATTCGTAGCTATGACAAATCCGGACAGACGCACGGGATCTTTCCCGTCGATTTCAGCGGCCATTGCGAGAATTGTTTCACCTGCGGCAAGGCCTTCGGATACGACAAATTGATGGCCGACAAGATGCCCGGTGACGGGGCGTTTGCTGCCATCGGCCATGACAACCCATGGGGCATGTGGATTGCGGACAGTCCAGGAGGGTATTGCGACCGAACCACGGTATACAGGTACATGTAGCGTGCAATCCACTTGCATGCCCTCACTGAGTCCGGGAATTGGCTTGGTCAGCCGGACTGAGCAACGGTATGCTCGGCCACCGGGGATCTTGTACGGAACTGTTGAGATCGACCGAACCTGCCCCTCTAGGTTTTCGATCCCAAGCTGTGGAACATTGACGGACACACGTCCGGCGTCTGGGTCCTGTTCGGAGGCCAGGGTTACCATGTTTCGCCAACGGACGGGCAGATCAAAAGTAAAGCCCATATCCTTGTCCTGGAGGACAAACATGATGGATGTCTGGCGATAACGATCTCCGACATTGACTCCTGAAGCTTGATACTTCAAGACACCCGCTTGGCGAGCTCGAATCACGTTGTTGCCGACTACATTGATGTCATGATCGCGTGATGCATACAGCTTCCGAAGCGACTCACTTGAAAGTTGTTCAGTGACCTGTTGTGTTTTCCGCAGGGCCGTAATTGATTTGAAGATGCCTCCAATGTTGTTGTTGCCAAGATCGAGTGCAAGTGTATCACGATCGTACTCCAACAGTCGCCGCATGGTTGAACCGGTGATGTCCTTGAGATATTCAAGGCGTATCGCCGGTACGCGAGCTGCCTGCTGCGCCACTTCATAATCCTGCCACGCCTTTTCAACTTCCCTTGGGCTAATAGCAGCATCCAATTGCAGGTTCTCCAAGCGAACCAACCGTCGCTTTGCATCACCGATCATTTTCTTGGCCAGGTCCAATTCCCCTTTGGCGATGGCTATTTCATCCTGGTCTTTCTGTTGTGAAGCCGCTATTCGGGCGTCGATGATTTCCAGTTGTTGTTGTACATTGGATTGTTCTTTGCTGAGTTCATGGATCTGGTCGGCTGTCTGCATCTGTTCCAAAAGGAGTTCATGCTCCTGTTCCTGGATCGCCAACTCGTATGTTGTAAGCCGCAGTTTGGCCAAGCCAACATTAAGCGTCATCAGGTGGTCGCCTGGTTCCACGGTACTGCCTTCGGGAACCAATTCGTCAATGGGGATTTTGTAGACTGGGGTCTGATAGCCTTGGGGTTTGTGGTTGACCACAAGGCCGTTGAGGTGCAGTGGCATGTAGGGTTCGGTCAGGGGTGCGACCTCGTGTAGTACGACCGTGGCCCTGTGAGTGTTGCCCCAATCGTCGCAACTTGGAATTAAAGTGATTCCGGCCAGTAGCAGAGTGTGACCGATGAGGCGGACAGTAGTTTGGATCGACCTTGTTTCCATCAAAATTTTCTTTGAATGACGATCTCGTGGTTGCACAGCGGGGCCGACTATAATAGGTGTTATATTATGTTACGCAGTGGGCGGATTTGCACCTGCCCCTGCTGTTGTGTTATCCAGTCAATATCTAGTCGTTATGAGTATTTCTGGCCAAGTCCTAGGGTTAGTAGGTTAAAAGTAGAACGGATCAAAGATGAAGGTTATTGCGGATCTATGTGTCGTGCCCATGGGCGTCGGCGTATCTGTCTCGAAATATGTTGTTGAGTGCGAGCGTATTCTGGCTAAGGCAGGGTTAAAAACGCAGTTACACGCCTATGGGACCAATATTGAAGGGGACTGGGACAAAGTTATGCAGGCCATTAAGCGATGTCATGAGGTGTTACACGAAATGGGTGTGCCACGGATTAACACCTCGCTCAAGATGGGAACGAGGGTTGATCGCATGCAATCGATGGCACAGAAGGTGGACTCAGTGAAGCAGAAGATGGTGGACGTGCCCGACCATGCGAGTTGACACGAAATGTATTCAAACCAACGCCACCGCCTGCGGCGAGGAAAGCTCCGTGATTGCCCCAATTAACCTTCCTGGTTGATTGCCATAAGTCTTATTCCCACCTATTATTTTTTTGGCTTTACTTGACGGGTTGAGGTGAAAAATGATGGTGGGCGGGAACAGTCTGAATGCCTACGTGCTGGTTTTGAATAAACTGTGGATGGCTGTTCGTGTGACCAGTGCACGTCGGGCATTTTCATTGCTGGTACGCGACTTGGCCGAAGTGATCCATGTTGATGATGGAGCGTATAGTGGTCACAGTTTTTATTCTTGGTCTGAATTGAGCGAAGCTCGCGACGCATTTTGCATAAATGAGTATGAGTGGGTTCGGACCGTACGGCTTCAATTGGCGGTACCCAAGGTCATTCGGCTACTCGGTTATGATCGGTTGCCACAGCAGCAGGTGAAGCTGAGCCGTCGTAACATCTTTGCTCGTGACAGCAATCGATGTCAGTATTGTGCCAGGCACTTTCCCATATCAGAGCTGAGTTTGGATCACGTCATGCCGCGTAGTCAAGGTGGTGTGAGTTCTTGGGGTAATCTGGTTTGCTGCTGCGTCAGGTGCAATGCACGCAAAGGTGGACGCACACCAGCCCAAGCAGGACTGAAATTATGGCGAAAGCCCGTACGTCTCCGGCGTAACCCAATGATCAGCACGCGGCTTGGGTCAGGCAAATATGCCAGTTGGCGGGCCTTTCTTGATCACGCCTACTGGTCGGTTGAACTTGAATGATGGGTTATTGTGCCTGGAATGTTCTGTAAAGTTGCAGTCGCCTTTGCAGGTGTTCCATGATCTTGGGGTCTGGATCAGACTCGGCGTGCGTGATGGCTTTCTGGATTGTTTCTACCGCATCATTAAATTGTTTTAATCTCAGGTAGATGATGCTGAGGGTGTCGAGAAGATAAGGGTTTTTATAATCAGTCTGTTGGCATGCAGATTGTGAGAGAAAAAGTGCCCGCGGTAGGTCTCGCTTCGATTCGTCAGGGTGGCTTGATAAAATGAACGCCACCTTGCTGGAAGATGGCAGGGGGTTGGATGCTGTAGCCAGCGCGGCCTGGTAATGGTGTAGTGCCTCGTCATGCCTCTCGCGGGATAACAGGAACTCACCGAGGTTGTAATGAGCTGGCGCGTAGTTGGCTTCCAACTCGATTGCACTGCGATACCAGTTGGCCGCCTGCTCATGCTGGCCGAAATTGGCAAGTAGCAGTGCATGGTCATAACGCGCCTTTGCTGTTTCGGGGACCAGGTTTGCTGCCAGATCCTGATGATGGTGCTGGCGTTCTAAATCACCTTGTCGGCGATAGATGTCGGAGAGTTCCATGTGCACCTTTGGTCTTGTGGGTGCGATCCGTATGAGTTTCAAAAAGGCCTTTTTAGCTGACTTGAGTTCATGATTAATTTTATGGATGATCCCGATGCCGAACAGTGCCTCGGGATCATTTGGATTGATCTTTAATAGGCGTTGGAACAGTGCTGTTGCTTCATCTAATCGCCCCTCCTTGATGTGAGAAAAGCCCTGTGCGCGTACAGGGGACAGCAGGGCAACAAGGTCTTCATTCAGTGGATCTAGTTGTGCCACCTTGCCTAATTCGGCGATATACTCAGCATGGCGGCCTTTATTCAGATATTCCGTGGCACGGTAAAAACTTGTTGTTGCCGCAAAACGCTTTTCTGTAAGCGATTTGATCTGGTTGATGGTAGGTAGATCCGAATGTTGCGTACGGGCCGAGGTAGCTGGTGTTTCCACCAGGTAAGAAAGGTCCAGATGCCGGTGCTGTCTGATTTGATTGAGTAGTGCTCTTTCACCGGCACGACTGGCACGCGGGGCGGAAAACTCCAGCAAGGCATTGTCATCAGTGTGCAATGGTGCGTTGCCGGAAAATTGTCGGGCCATTGTTGGCCCCATCACATTTTTGACCAGCAGGTCAGGTAAACTTGTGATGCCTGCCCGTTTAAGATCACGGGCGATGTGTTCGTCGTTCATACGTTTCGTCAAGGCTCTGTAATCCAACTGCGGTGGGTGCTCATCCTTGAACCCCACAATCAGGTGATCACTACGGAGAGTGTTCCAGAATGTGACATGTGGGAATACGGATTGGAAGGTACGTATAACACTCCTGTAGGCCGGAGCATCAATGCTGTAAATGGCTAACCAAATGCCAACGACCCCA
>Ga0310124_10000734_pt1 | contig 23056 bp, 19 predicted proteins | sample CB11b_AW_Bot5_MG_FD_203507 | JGI IMG/M metagenome (GOLD analysis project Ga0310124, IMG submission 203507) | Marine microbial communities from Western Arctic Ocean, Canada - CB11b_AW_Bot5 | ecosystem: Environmental > Aquatic > Marine > Oceanic | place: Canada: Western Arctic Ocean | collected... | reverse complement strand
AACAGGTAGGAAATCTTCGTGAAGAACGCACGGTTGGTGCGTTCGAACCGAGCGGTGGGGAAGAAGCCTTCGTCAATATCGTCGATCAGGTTGCCCTGCTGGTAGCGGTCGTCGTAGCCCAGAAAGAACACCGTCCCCGCGTTGACGCGATACGTGGCCAGGACGTTGTTCCCGAGCGTGCCGCTGAGCGTGTTGTGCTCGAGGATGTGGCGGAGCAGAAGACGGTCGGTGAACTGATAGGTGGCGCGCCACCGATAGATCTTCACGTCGAAGATTTCCGCGTCATCGGCGGTGGGATTGACGAATCGGGTGAACACCGTGCGGAGCTCCGTACGCAGCCTGGACGTCGGCCGATAGTACAGGCTGATTGTCCCGTCCGTTGACCGGCCCAGAAACGAGTCGTCGTCGAAGAAGATACTGTCACCACGATTCGCACTCGCGCTGACCGACAGGATACGGCCGCTGATGCGGCCGGAGAACGATGCGCCGGTCTTACGAAAATCGATGCCGCCGAACCGCTCCAAGTCGCGGCTCACGCCGGCGCCGAGGCGGATGTTGCGAATCAACTCCATGTTGACATCACCCCGGAACTGTTCGTCCTCAAGGTCGCCGGCGTGATTGTGGTTCCGGAGATACGCGAAACTGGGACCCCAGTTGATGATGGCGCCCTCGGGCCACCAGAGATAGCGCACATTGGCATCGGTGCGTTGGATGTCGACGCGCGGCACGAAGCCGGTCCCGGTTCGGAAATCGGGGTCGATGCGGCTGTGCGACACCGCGTAACTGAGATTGCGAGCCTGGCGCGAGAAATCAGCCTCAATCACCGGACCACTGAGGTCGCCTTCGACGCCGTCACGATGGTCGGACTGTACCGCCGTGAAACTGAAGGCGTGGGTGCGACCCAGACGGAGCCGGCCGTCGACGCCGCCGACCCGGTCGTACTCGGACCCGAACTCGCGCGCGGTGGCGATGGTGCCGAGGTAGGAATCGCCGTAGAGGTCGTAACGCCACCGGCCGATGAAGGACTGAGCCGTGGTACCGAACGCCGGATCCGCGCGGTCGTCGAGCCGTCCCGGCGCGTCGTCGTCGGCCATGAACACCCCCACGGTCGACCGGCCGATTTTTCCGGTGAGCTTCGCGCCGAACCGCGGGTCGACAATGGTGCGCGTGTGCACCAGATTCGTTGGCGTCGCGACGGTGAAAATCTCCTGCCCCTCGAGGAAGAAGGGCCGCTGCTCGGCGAAGAAGAGCGCGAATCGCTGATTGACCTCGACCTGCGGTCGGTCCGACTCAATCTGGGAAAAGTCAGGATTGTAGGTGAAGTCCAGCGTGAGATTCGACGTCACCCCATACTTGACGCCCAGGCCCATCTGTCCCAGCGGGTCGCCCTCTCCGAAGGCGCCTGAGGTGGTGTCGAGTGCCCCGACCTGCACGCCGGTGAAGGTGGGCAGAAACTCGAGGTTGCGGCTGGTAGACAGGTCTGTCATGCCGCCCATCAGACCCATCTGGGTCAATTGCCCGGCGATATTACGAGAGACCGGAGACCACACGAGCGATTCCGACTTGTCACGGATGTTCCGGCTGATCTGAAAGCCCCAGGTGTGCGACTCGCCGCTGGACCGGGCCGGGTAGCGCAAACTCTTGAACGGAATGACCATCTCGGCCGTCCACCCGTCGTCAACCAGCCCGCCACGCGCCTCGAACAGCGCGTCCCACGACGAGTCACCCCGGATACCAAACCCGCTCTGACTCGATCCGCCGCCACTGTTGCCGCCGCCGCCACCTCCGCCGCCAGATCCGCCACTCGATGAGCCGACGCGGCTCCGGCTACGCCCGGTGCCGCCGCTGGCGTTCACAATGGCGTCGCCGGGCACCCCGTAGCCGTTGACGGAGAACAAGTAGGCTCGCTGCTGGTCGAGGAACGGGTCGAACATGACCTGGATCTGATCGTCGCCACGCGTCTCGTCCCGCTCAGCCCGGTTCGCGCGGATCGTGGCAGGGTCTGTGTAGTGCACATAGGCGGCCACGTAGATGTTGTCGCTGTCGTAGGCGATCCAGACTTCGGTGTCCTCGGTGGCCCGCGCTCCCTCGACAGGGCTGGTCTGGACGAACTCCGTGATCGGCACGATGTCGCGCCACACCGGATCGTCCAGTCGGCCGTCGATGGACGGGGGTTGGGTGGTCCGCATCACGGTGGTTGTGGGACGACTGGCGATGGCGTACCCGCCGCCGCGACGCACCGGCGCGTCTCCAAGAGCGGTACGGTCTGGTGGAACCGGCAGGGTGATGGCACCGGTGGTGTCGGTAGCCCGCGCCGGCCGTTCCCGCTCGGGCGCACGTGCGGCTCGGGGCGTCAACTCGGGTGTCTCGCCCCCAGCGAGGGCCGGAGCAAGACCCGCCGTGTCGGCAAGACGCTCGGCTAGCGTCGCGGCGAGACGATCCTGGGCTCCAAACAACTCAGCCAGGGTGCTGTCCACCTTCGCGCGCTCGATCACCGCCCCAGACCTCAGGTCGACAATACGGGCCGTGATGCGAATCTGGTCGTCCAGGCGCTGGTAGGTACCGTCAATCAGAAGGTCCGCGCCAAGCTGGCGATAGGTCTCGAACGCCGCGGGGTCGTTCGCGCCCTCTGCGAGCGGGACCGCGCTGCGACTCACGGCACGCCCGAGCGCCGTTTGTCCCGCCACCGTGAGTCCATGACCGCGAAGGTCGACGGACACGCTCTCGGCGATGCCAGCGCCGATCCAGGCGTCCTCCGGATGACCGCTGACGTTGACGAACCGCGCGACGGCCACGGACACCGATGGGCTGACAGGGGCGGCCACCGCCTGAGCCTCGGCAACACCGACGGACGCCATCCCGACACCGACCAGCGCGAGTCCGATCCGAGAGAGCAAGGAGTGCTGCAAGCGCAGGGGTCCTCGAAGGCGTACATGGAGCAGGCCGAGCCGCCGGATGTCTGGCAGCACGGCCTGTCTCTAAACGAATGACTCTACTAGGACGCGGGACGCTACCGCGACGATTCGGCGGCCCGCTCGTTAGCGCGCGCGCCACTGAGGATGTTGGTCATCCCGTAGTTCCCCTCGTGGCAGGCGTATTCGACCAGCTCGTACTGCTCGTCGTCCTTGTCGAACCGGAACATGCCGGTCCAGGGACGGGTCCAGATCGAGGGGTCGTTCATCGTGAACTGGTACTCGAGTACCGTCTCGCCGACCCGGGTGAACCGTTCCGTCAGCGTCAGGTTCTCGCTCGAGCCACGATACGGCGAGCGACCGTTGAAGTGCGTGGTCTCGACCACCAGCGTGTCGCCCTCCCAATGGCCCCGCGGGTCTCCCAACCAGCTGGTCACGTCAGGCCCGAGTGTCGGACGAGGCTCGGTCGCGATGACCCTGGTCTCGTGGATCATCTCATTCTGAATCGCGACATGGCCTGGCCCCTGGACGATCTGGACACCGTTGTTGTAAATGCCAGGCATATATATGCCCGGCGCGCCCCGGGTGATGCACCGCACGAACAGACTCAGCTCTTCCGGACCCGCGGCCAGCATGCCCACGCCAGAGGTGTTCACCCGCCCGCGAGCCTCCCTCGCAGCCATGGCCTCATCGGTCATCGGGGGAATGCGGCCATCGGGGGGATCGATGATCATCGCCACCTGGGTCGACGGCGCGGTCTTGACATACCCCAATGTGGTGTCGCGCCACTCACGTTCGTAGCCCCAGATGCTGCCGAGCGTACCGCGTTCGCGCCGTGCCTCCGCTTCCTCGGCTGTCAGCGAGCCAATGTCGTTGGCATCGGACGGCCGTTCGAGCGGAATGCCGTGCGCAGAGTTGCTGGTCCACACCGCCTGCAGGTCGGGCTCGCCCCACGGGGTCCGAGGCACGGTGTAGGGCGCGGCGTCAGCCGCCACTTCTTCGACGCGCTCCTCAGCGACACCCGCCCAGCCGGTCTCCACGAGGGCCAGCTTGACGTTGTCCGGACCGACCAGAAACGCACGCTTGGCCGACGAGCGCGCGTTGACCGGAACGACGGGCTCCTCGGAAAACGCGATGCCACCTCGCACCAGAGCGGCAGCCTCGGCGTCAAGGTCGGCCACGACGAACCCGATGTGATCGATGGCACGTCCATCCGTAGTCGCAGGGATACCTTCGCCATGCTCGGCCACGAGTAACCAGACGTCGCCAAAACGCAAACCGTCGATCTGCCCCTTCAAGCTGGCCGGTTCACCGCCGAACAGATCGCGGTAAAACGCCAGGGTCTCAGCCGGGTTGGCGGCGCTGAGATGAACATGGTGAAACCCGAGCGTGTCTGGATCTTCCACCATCTCGATGCGGGTGCCCCACGGATCGAAGATGAACCCCATTTTGAAGAGGCCTGGCACGTCACGCAACGTGGCTCCATCCGGAAAACGCTGCATTCTGACCCCAGAGCCACGCACGCCGACCGCTTCGAACTCGGCCATCTTGGCCGTGACATCGGCATACGAGAACCCGATGTGGTTCACCCCGGTGCCCTGGGTGCTACCCATGGTCGGCTGCACCACGAAAATCAGCTCGACGCCGTCGCAGTCGGCCGCATCGGGACGATCCGCGACAGGTAGACAGTCGAGATGCTCCTCGTACCAGCCGACCGCTTCGGACGGGGCTGATGCGGTGATGTGCACGTGGTGATAGTCAGCGGCACCGGCGAGAACCGGGGTCACGATGACCAGGGCCGCGATCATGGGGATGAGGGAGAGCGCACGAGCGGTTGAGAGCCGATCCATCAGGAGTATCTCCGGGTTCCAAACTGGTTCAAGACGGTTCATCATGACATTCGATGTCTGCACCGGCCGAACGACCTAGGCGGATGTCCTTAACATAGATCGTTCCGCCCTGTGACGCACTGGAATTCCGCGCGCTCCAACAATTCGTCGGGTGGCTCCTGGCGCTGTCGTCCCGCCACAACGTGCCGAAACGAAACGAGACCGCCCGATGAGGAGCGGCCTCGCATATGACACGCCGAACGAAAATCTGATGTCGCGGTAGTCGTCCCACCGTCGCTAACGACCCGCTTCGGTCTCCCGCTCCCTGGTCCGCGAACCACTCAGGATATTGGTCATCCCGTAGTTGCCCTCGTGACAGGCGTATTCGACCAGCTCGTACTGCGACTCGTCGCGCACGAACGTATACATCCCGGTCCAGGGTCGCGTCCACACCGTCGAATCATCCACTGTGAACTGATACTCGAGCGTATCCGGGCCGGTCCGCGTGTAGCGCTCGGTCAGCGTCAAGTTCTCGCTGGACCCGTTGAACGGCACGCGACCGTTGAAGTTCGCGCTCTCGACGACGAGCGTGTCGCCCTCCCAGCGCCCCCGTGGGTCACCGAGATACGAGGTGATGTCGGCGCTAACGTGCGGCGATCCGTCAGTCGGGATGACCCGGGTCTCATGCACCATTTCCCGCAGCACCGTCACGAAGCCGGGGCCCTGGGCAATCTGAAGACCGTTGTTGTAGATGGTCGGCATTGGCACCAGGCTGCGGGTGATACACCGGACCCAGTTGCTGAGATCTTCGGGCCCTTCTGGCAACCCGCGGCGCCGGCCGCCGCCAGGCCTGCCGCCCCGCGCCGGCGCGTCGCCGACTCGCGGCGGAAGACGGCCGTCAGGCGGGTCAATCACCATCGACACTTGACGCGACGGAGCCGACCTCACGTAGCCCAACGTCGTATCGCGCCACTCGGCCTCGTATCCCCAGATGCTGGCGAGGGTGCCGCGCTCGCGGCGGGCCGCCGCCTGCTCGGTGGTCAACACGTCGGAGTCGGCCAGGTCCCGGGGCCGCTGGAGCGGAATCCCATGCGAAGCATCGCCGGTCCACACGGCCTGGAAATCTGGGGTGCCCCATGGCGTTCGTGGCACCGTGTAGTCTCGCCGCTCGGTGGTAATGTCCGTCAGGCCAGCCGCGTCGCTCACCACACCGGCGAACCCGGCCTCGACCACCGCGAGACTGACGTTGTCCGGCCCGGCGATAATCGCCCGGCGGGCAGACGTCCGACCACCCTGGGGAACGCCGGGCTCCTCCACGAACGTCGCACCGTTCCCGCGCAGCTGCGCGGCGGTGGCATCCAGGTCTTCCACCACGAACGCGACGTGATCGATGGCCCGACCGGCGGTTGACGCAGGCTCGCCGCCCTCATGCTGCATCGCGAGCAGCCACACGTCGTTCAGCAGAATACCGTCCAGGCGGTCACGCAACTTCGCGGTTTCACCGCCGAACGTGTCCTGATACCAGCTTAGTGTGCCCGATGGGTCAGCCGACCGCAGGTGGATGTGGTGAAACCCCAGATAGTCGGCGTCTTCCACCAGCTCGATCCGTGTCCCCCAGGGGTCGAAGACGAACCCATACTTGAAGAGCCCCGGCACGTCGCGTACTGTCGAGCCGTCTTCGAATCGTTGCAGCCGGACCCCGCCCCCCGACACACCGACCCTCTCGAACTCAGCCATCTTCGTCGTCAGATCGGCATACGAGAACGAGATGTGGTCGATACCAGTGCGTTCGCTGCTGCCCAGGGTGGGGCGTGACTCGAACACCACCTGCACCCCGGCGCAATCGATGCCGTCGTCGCGATCGGACAACGGCTGGCACTCGAAGTGGCGGCCATACCAGCGGACCGCTTCCGTGGCGTTCGACACGGTGAGATGGACGTGATGATAGTCGGCCGCGAGGGCGCCGGCCGGCAACGCCAGCAGCGACAGCGCGAGCGCGTGAACGGATCGTGTGCGGGTCATCAACCTGCCTTCTTTCCTGCGACGGGATTGCGCCCCGAACCTCACGCGGTCGCACCGCGAGGCGCGCAGTATCGCGCGCCTCGTAGTGGTGGCACGGCGTGAGTGATATCCGGTGATACAGATTCGCCCAGTCTATTCAGGCTCAGTGGCGTCCCGCCCGTCGAGCGGCGCGCCCGTTCCGGACGACCCGGCGAACAGCCGGCGGCCGTCCGGGAAGGTCACGTCGCGGCCATTCGCCCGGAACGCCCCGTCAATCGCCTGATACCCTTCGACAAGCACTTCCGTGCCCGGCACGACCGACTCGCGCGTCCAACCGCGACGCACGAGCGCCCCTGGGGGCCCAGCCTCGATCATCCAGTTCTGCACTTCGCCGTCGGCCTCGACCTCGAGGTGCATCCACGCGTGGGGATTGATCCACTCCATCTTCGTGATTTTGCCGGCCAGCCGGACCGGTTTATTGGCGTCGAACTCAGCCGCGAACGCGTGATGTGCCTGCACCGCCGCTCCCGCCATCAGAAGACCGGCTCCGAGACTTGCCACCATGATGCCTGTTGTTTTGCGCATTGCCGTTACCTCATCACTTCCCCTGAAAACGTCTGGCCTCTAGCGTCCGGCTTCCGCTTCTTTCGAGCGCGAACCGCTGAGAATGTTGGTCATCCCGTAGTTGCCTTCGTGGCACGCGTATTCCACGAGTTCATACTGCGACTCGTCCCGCACGTAGGTGAACATCCCGGTCCACGGCCTCGTGAACACTTTCGGATCGTCGATGGTGAACCGATACTCCAGCGTGTCGGGCCCGGTGCGTGTGTACCGCTCCGTCATGGTCAACGCGTCGCTCGACCCTTGATACGGCGCCTTGCCATTGAAGTTTCGGATCTCCACGACGAGGGTGTCGCCATCCCACTGCCCGCGAGCATCGCCTCGCCATGACGCGATGTCGGACCCGACGAATGGCGTCCCGTCGGTCGGGATGACCCGTGTCTCGTGCAACATCTCCACCTGCATGGCCACATGGTTCGGCCCCTGCATCACCTGGAACCCGTTGTTGTAGACCCCGGGCGTCTGCACCAGGCTGCGTGTAATACAACGTACCCAGGAGCTGAGGTTCTCGGGCCCCTCCGGCAACGGTTGCCGGGCCGCGCGTGCTTCGGCCATCAGCCGCTCACCCTCGGGGGTGCGCGGGGGAATTCGACCGTCGGGCGGGTCGATGATCATCGCCACCTGACGTGACGGCGCCGACTTCACATACCCCAACGTGGTGTCGCGCCACTCGGCCTCGTAACCCCAGATACTGCCCAACGTGCCACGCTCACGCCGCGCCGCTGCCTGTTCGGGGGTCAGCACCGCGGCGTCTCCCACATCGTCGGGACGCTGCAATGGGATCCCGTGAGAGGCATCCCCGGTCCAGACCCCTTGGAAATCCGGCGTCCCCCAGGGGGTGCGCGGTACCGTGTAGTCTCTGAGCTCCGTCGTGATGTCCGTGACCTCGGCCATCTTACTGACGACACCGGCAAAGCCGGCCTCGACCACCGCCAGACTGACGTGGTCCGGTCCGTCCACGATGGCTCGCTTCGCGGAGGTCCGGCCCCCATCTGGCACGCCCGGCTGCTCGAGAAACTGCACATTGGCCCGCTCCAGCTCACCCGCGACCGAGTCCAGGCTGGCAACCGCGAACCCAATGTGGTCGATGGCTCGACCAGCGGTCGCGGCGGGAACACCACCCTCATGCTGCATCGCGAGCAACCAGATGTCACCCATCCGCAACCCGTCGGCCTGCCCTCTGAGCCGGGCGCTTTCGCCACCAAAACGCTCCTGATACCAGTTCAGGGTCGCGGCCGGATCGGTGCTGCTCAGGTGAATGTGATGAAAGCCCAGGGTGTCGGGGTCTTCAACCAACTCGATGCGAGTGCCCCAGGGGTCGAAGATGAAGCCGTGCTTGAACAGCCCCGGCATCTCTCGTAGCGTCTCCCCATCCTCGAACCGCTGCAGCCTGACCCCCGAGCCCCGGACTCCCACGGACGCCAGCTCACCCATCTTGGCCGTCAGGTCCGCATACGAGAAGGAGATGTGGTCGATCCCGGTGCGCTGGCTACTGCCCAAGGTCGCCTTGGACTCGAACACCACCTCTGCGCCGAAGCAATCGACGCCGTCGTCCCGGTCGGTCAACGGCTGGCAGTCCAGATACTCCGTGTACCACTTCATCGCCTCGGTGGCATTCGAGGTCGTCAGATGAACGTGGTGGTAGTCGGCCTCGGCCGCGAACGACGCCGTCGGCGAAACCAACCAGGACAGGGCGACCGCCGCGAGTGTGAAAGCGCTGTGTCTTCGATTCATGATGCAGTCCCGTCAGCGAGTAGGCACTTTGCGAAGATGCCCATACAGCAGGTCTTCGGTGAACTCCACACACTTGAACTCCAGCACCTGGACGTTCTCGTCAAGCCGGCGATACAGCGGCATCCGGATCGTCCAGGGCTCCGTGAAGGTGTTCTCGTCGGTCAGCGTCGCCTCGTACATGATGACGTTCGGGCCCATCGGGGTGTACCGTTCCTGGACCTGCAACGCGTAGCTGGCGTGATTGCCGGCACGATCGAACCACGACTCGCCGTTGAACCCTTCGGCGTCGACGACGAGGGTGTCGCCATCCCAGGCCCCGTGCGACCGGCCCATCCAGCTGTCGATCGGCGCGCGCTCGCGCTCCGGCTTGTCCATGTGGATGGTCCGGTTCGCCTCGGCAAAGCCGTAGACCATCATGATCTTCTTGTCGCCCTGAACGATGCGGAACGGATGCGGCAAATACGTCGCGCGCGGCACCCCCGGCATGAAGCACTTGACCTCCGGGTCGTCGGTCCACCGGTTCTCGAAGTTCTGCTGTTTTTGCGCCAGCGCCTCGGGTGTGTAGGGAATGGTGTTGCCAACCACCACGCCCTGCCCCGGCGGAACGGCGCCAATGGCGCCCGTGTCGACCGGTCCGGCCGCGGCCGGGTGGTCCTGCAGGTCCCAATGCGCGGTGCCGATCGCCTGCCAGACGCCGTTGAAGTCCGGGTGACCATCGAATGCCCGTGGAGCTTCGCCTTGCGCCGCGGCGATGCCGGGCGCCAATATCACCACCATTACCGCTGCTGCCATCGCGAGCAGCTGTTTCTGCCGCTTCATCATTTTGAATCAATCTCCCTCTACGACCTTCAATTTTGACACAGTGAGACAGGCACTGCCAGCACACGATGCCGCGCGCCTGAAGACCCCTGGCTACGACTCCGCGCCAGATACCAGCCAGGGCGCGCGCGACAATGCGCGCCCCGCGGCGGCGGAGTGGGGCTCTCGGGGTCCCCGCGTAGCCGTCGCGTGGGGTTCGGGGCCCAGCCCCGTCTAAGTAACTAGACCTACACGCGGGCCAGCGCGCCCTCGATTGCCCGCTTGGTGAAGACCGACACCATGGCGCGGCGATACTCCTCGCTGGCGTGTAGATCCCCGTTGACATCGCTGAGGCTCGTCCCAGCCCCCTTCGCGGCGTTTGACGCGGTCTCGGCCGTCGGTGCCTGACCCACCAGCGCGTCTTCGACGTGCGGCAGGCGCACCGCGCTCGAGAGTGCGCCGGTCAATCCGATGCGGGCGGAACTGATCACACCATCAGCCATCTCGAGCGCCGCCGCCACCCCGACAATCGCGAACCGCGACGCACGCTGATACAGCTTCGCGTAGGCCGCCGCGCGCACCGGCGCAAACCGTACGGCGGTGATGATCTCGTCCGCGCCGAGGTCGACGGTGAACAGATCTTGAAAGAAATCCTGAGCGGCGACCGCGCGTGTCCCAGCCGGGCCCTGCAGTTGGATCTGCGCATCGACCGCCAGCAGCATCGCCGGGTAGTCGGCCGCCGGATCCGCGTGCGCGAGGCTCCCGCCGAGGGTGCCGCGATTCCGCACCTGCGGGTCCCCGATCGTCGCCGCCGTATCTGACACGACGGGACACTGGTCGCGCAGCACGGCGGAGGTGGCGACATCGTGATGCACGGTGCCGGCCCCGACCTCGATCAGGCCATCATCCTCCCGAACCCCGGCGAGGCCGGGAATCCGAGCGATGTCGATGATCGTGGTCGGCTCGTTCAACCGCAGCTTCATCAGCGGGACCAGACTGTGCCCACCGGCGATCAGCTTGCCGGCTCCGCCGGTCGCAGCGAGTTTCGCCAGGGCGTCGTCGATCGAAGTCGCACGCTCGTACTCGAAGACGGACGGAATCACGACTGACCTCCGTGAATGATGCGCCACAGCTTTTCCGGCCGCAGCATCATGTCGATGTGCTTCACACCAAATTCGCTCAACGCGTCGACGGCCGCCGACACGATACAGGGCGTCGACCCCAGCGTGCCTGCTTCACCGACCCCTTTGGCCCCCAACGGGTTGACCGGGGTCGGGGTCACAGTGTTGTCGAGCTCGAAGCGGGGAAAATCGGCCGCACGCGGGATGGCGTAGTCCATGAACGAGGCGGTCAGCGGTTGTCCGTCTTCGCTGAACCGGACCTCTTCGATCATCGCTTGCCCGATGCCCTGCGCGAGCCCACCGTGTATCTGGCCCTCGACAATCAAGGGGTTGATGAGGTTGCCGGCGTCGTCAATGGCCACCAGCTTGAGCAATGTCGGCTCGCCGGTGTCGCGGTCGATCTCGAGCAGCGAGATGTGACAGCCGAACGGATAGGTGTTGTTGGCCGGCTCGAAGAACGCTTCTTCGCTCAGCCCGGGGGTCAGGCCCTCGGGCAGCGGCACGGGGACATACGCGTAACCGGCCACCTCGGCGAAAGTCTTCCCGGAATCCGGCACACCCTTGACCGAGATGCGACCGTTCTCGAACACGAGATCATCCTCGTGCGCCTCGATGAGCGCGGCCGCGAACTTGGCCATCTTCTCTTTGACCTTGCCGCCGGCCAGGTGGATGGCGGTGCCTCCCACCGCCTGCGAGCGGCTGCCAAAGGTACCGATGCCCTGCTTCACCACGCCGGTATCGCCATGATGAATCGTGACGTGTTCCAGCGGCACGCCGAACTGATCGGCCAGCATCTGCCCAAAAGTGGTCTCGTTGCCCTGACCGTGCGGTGACGCGCCGGTCGTCGCGCTGATACGACCGTCACGCTCGATCGTGACTTGCGAGTGCTCCCAACCGCCGGTCGGCAGCGATGATGACGGACCGAGACCGCACACCTCGACATACATGGCGAGCCCCAGACCAACCAGTCGCCCTTCCGCTCTGGCGGCATCGCGCTGCTGCTTCAGCTCGTCCCAGCCGGCGTTCTTCAGGCCAAGGTCGAGCGCTTTCTCGTAGTCGCCCGAATCGTAGACGGCTCCCATCTGGGTTGCGTATGGAAACTGGTCAGGCTGGATGAAGTTCTTGCGACGCAGCTCGCCTGGGTCCATCCCCAGCTCGCGCGCGAGCATGTCCATCCCCCGCTCGACGAAGTAGGTGGCCTCCGGCCGGCCCGCTCCGCGGTAGGCATCGGTGGGGGTCTTGTTGGTGAACACTTCGGTCAGGGTCGTGCGGATGGCCGGTATGTCGTAGGTCGCGTTGGCCATCATCATCGTCAGTGTCGGGATGGCGGCGGTGAGCAGCATGTTGTAGGCACCGATGTCGGCGATGAGCTGCAGCTTCATCCCCAGCACCTTGCCGTCGCTGGTCGCGGCCAGATCGAGATAGCCGATGATGTCGCGTCCGTGGGTGGTCGCGAGAAACGCTTCCGACCGGTCCTCGGCCCATTTCAGCGGAATCCCGAGCCGCTTCGACAGGGCGGCCACCACATACTCTTCGCCGTAGATGTTGATCTTCGCGCCGAACCCGCCGCCGACCTCCGGCGCGATCGCGCGCACCTGGTCCTGTCCCATTCCGTTCAGGGCAGCAATGAACGACCGCAGAATGTGTGGGTTCTGGGTCGACGACCAGATGGTCATCGTGTCCTTCCCCGGTTCGTACTGAGCCACGACGCCGCGTGGCTCCATCGCCGTCGGCGCGAGCCGCTGGTTGTACATCCGTTGCGACACCACCACATCGGCGTCGGCAAACGCCTTGTCGACCGCGGTGTCGTCGACAGTCTGGAGGTCGGCCGAAACCCCTGTGCCACTCGGCACCAGCGCGACCGCCAGGTTGTTCTCGAAGTCGGCGTGAATCTGGGCCGGTTGACCGGTCATCGCCTGCTCGGGATCGACGACTGCCGGGAGCAGCTCATAGTCGATGACAATGGTGTCAGCCGCGTCGCGCGCCACATACCGGTCGGTGGCCACCACCACCGCGACCGGCTCGCCGACGTAGCGGACGGTGCCCACCGCCACCGCGTGATGATCGGGTGACGGAAACGGAGTGCCGATCGGCATCGGAGCCACAAACTCGGCGATCTGGGCGCCGGTAAAGACCGCCTCGACGCCAGGCATCGATTCAGCCTCGCTCACATCGACCGACAGGATGCGAGCGTGAGCCAGGTCACTACGCTTGAACGCGGCATGTTGCATGCCCACGAGCTTGATGTCATCGACATACGTGCCGAGACCCTGGATGAGACGCGGGTCTTCACGTCGTTTGACGCGCTGACCGACCAACTTCGGAAGCACGGGAGACGCGGCCATCACCTACTCCTTACTCGCGGTGCCCGCCGCGTGCTGCACGGCGTTCACGATGTGCTGATACCCGGTGCAGCGGCAGAAATTACCGTCGAGCCCGTGCCTGATCTCCGGTTCAGACGGGGACGGGTTGTCGCTCAGCAGATTGACCGCGGACATGATCATCCCCGGCGTGCAGTAGCCGCACTGCAAACCGTGCTCCTCCCAGAAGGCGTCCTGTAGCGGGTGCAACTGATCACCGTCCGCCAACCCCTCGATGGTCGTCACCTCAGACCCGTCGGCCTGTACCGCGAAGAGCGTGCACGACTTGGCGCTGCGCCCATCGATTAACACGGTGCAGGCGCCACATTGGCTGGTGTCGCAGCCGACGTGGGTGCCGGTCAGGTTGAGTTGTTCCCGTAGAAAGTAGACCAGCAGCAGGCGCGGCTCGACCTCAGCCGTGCGATTCTTACCGTTGACCGTGATCGTGACCTGAGCCATGTAACCTCTCCTCAGAACAAGCAACCTTGCTGAAAATCCCGGTGTATTCGACTGGGGCTCCCATTAAGGGATGCTAAGCCTACCACCAGATCGCCCGGAACAAGAGGGCAGGTTCAGCCGTCTCAAGCGGTGACCGTGGCGCGTCGTTCGGTCACGACGGCCTGACACCGGACCCGCTGCGGGGGTTTGGGGCGCAGCCCCGTCGGGGACCTACTCGAATGTGAGGGTGACGAACAACAGCCCGCCGGCCCGGCCCACCTGCAGCACCACCGCGTCGCCGGGCCCCAGCGGCTCGAGCACGCGACGTAGCCCGGCGAGATTCGTCACTGAGCTGCCGTTCAGGGCGTGGATCACGTCACCCGGAAGCAACGGCTCACCTCTGACAGGCACGGCGCGGGCGGAAGACACCGCCACCACGACGCCCCCCGGCAGCCTGGGGTCAGGCAACATGACACGCACCTCGGCGGTGAGGTCGAGCCCGAGCACGCCCAACTTCTCGATGAGGTGTTCAGTCGGACGCACCATCTGCTGGAATCGATTGGGGTCGCCGGGACGGTCGACCGGCGCCACGGTGAAGGTCAGCCGGGTCCCGTCCCGCAGCACTTCCAGCTCGACCAACTCCCCGACCCGACGAGGATAGAGATCGACCTGGAATTGACGGGCGTTCTCCATCGACTTGCCGTCGAGCGTCAACACGACGTCGCCCACGGCCAACCCCACCCCCGCCGCCGGTCCCCTCGGAAACACGTCAGACAACAGGACGCCCCACGTCTGCGTTAGCCCCAGACCGCGAGCCATCTCTCTCGTGATCGTCTGGGCGAACACGCCGATCTCCCCACGTCGCACCCGTCCGAACTCCCTCAACTGCTCATACACGGTGCGGACGATGTTGCTGGGCACCGCGAAGCCAATCCCGTCGCTGCCGCCCAACTGAGACAAGATTAACGTGCTGATCCCGACCACACGCCCATTGACGTCAACGAGCGGCCCGCCGCTGTTGCCCGGATTGATGGTCGCGTCCGTCTGGATGTAGATCATCGGGTCGTCCGCGAGGATCTGGCGCGCGACCGCGCTGACCACCCCCATGCTGACCGAGGTGGCCAAACCCAACGGACTGCCGAATGCCATCACCAGCTCGCCTGGCCGCAGGTCTTCTGCATCGCCCAGTTCCAGCGTCGGTAGTGGGCGATCCAGCTGCAGCTTCAGCAGCGCCAGATCCGTTTCCCGATCGACACCCACGACCTGCGCGCCGACAACTTCGCCACGTGGCCGCAGCACCGAACGGGGACCATCGGCGTCGGCCTCGCGGGCTCGTCTGTGGTCACCCGTGTCGTTCGAGGACAACTCTACGAGGTGACGACAACCCAACCGCTGAGCCTGGCCGGCATTGCGCTGCTGCTGGCCGCCATCGGGTGGTGCGCCAGCTACGCGCCCGCGCGGCGAGCGGCAGGAACAGACCCGATGGTGTCGTTGCGGGAGTAGTACCTAGCGTCCTGGGATCCCCACTCTCTTCCGCACCCTGCCAGACCCTCGGGCTACGGCGCCGGGAAACGAGCAATCCGATCCGATCCCGCGATGCCCCCGAGCCAGATCTCGTCTCCGACCTGTAGCCCCACCGTACCGAGGATGATGTACTCGTTGGAGGGATACCGCACGATCTCCTGCATGGTCAGCTGCTCCGGATCGACCTTCGCAACATGGGAGTTCACGTCATCACACTGCTGCTGTCCCAGACATTGAAAGATGGACTCCGGGGTCGTGCCGGAATGACCGGCAGCCAGGAGAGACCCGTCGGGGGCCCAGCGGACGTTGTCGATATGGAAGCCGACCTCGACGGCATCAATCTGCACCGGAGTCTGTCCCCGCGAGACGCGGATCAAGGAACGGGTGCCCCAGCCCCCGACATAGAACCACCGGCCGTCGAGCGACGAGACGAGACCGTTTGGCCCGTTGGTCTCGAACCCGGGCACTTGCGCCCACCCGGTCTCGGGCTGCCACTCCCACAGCGCACCGACCGGACGATTGAAGTGTGTCGCGGCGAAGCCTTGGCCGGGCAACGCGGTCACCGAGTTGAAGGTGACGCCCTCGGGCGCCTCTGCGCAGCCCTCCCAAGTCAAGACGGGCGCGCCGTTCCGGGCATCGACATCGAAGACCTCGATCGCCTCGCGCGCGCCATGTCGGACGACATACAAGGTGTGACGGTCATTGCGGCCGGGACGCAAACTGAGCCCATGCGGCCGAAACCCCCCGGTCACGGGACCTGAACAGCCGCTGAACACCGCGTCGGGACGCGAACCGAAGGACGCGGTCGGGAACAACACCGTTGAGTGATGGTCGCGACGGTCGACCGCGTAGAGATACCCGTCGTCCTCCATCCCCGCCGCGATCACCCAGGGCGAGCCCGGGACGAGCACCAGATCCTCTGGACTCACCGGCCCGCAGATGAACGGAACGTCGCCGTCCGGCCCACACTGGGCCGAACTGGGGTTGGCCTGCAGAAACGCCAGGCCGCCGACCGCCAACACCACCAATTGCCGCAACTTCATGACACCTCCACTGCTACCCATCGTGACGCTCGTGTCGCCCCTCAACGGCTCAATCGACTGGCACGAGGCGCGACAGTTCCTGGAACCAGTGCTGCACGAAAATGGTGTCGAGCGGGGATCTGGGACCCGTGCCGCTCTCCGGCCTGATCACGACGAAGGACTCGCCGTCGGGGCTGACGTCGTATGGGCGCTCAGGCCCGAGCGACGGCAGGAAGTTCCCTTCCGCCAGGACGCGCGCCGGCTCGATCGTCAGCGCCAGCGCTGTCTCGAGCGACACGCCGTAGATCTGTCGTCCGTCGATGCTCAGAAAGAACAGCTCGCGGCCGTCCATGCATGGATCAGATAATGGACGCAGTGGCCACATTCTGCTCTCCGAACCCGTGCCGGGCATGAGCGTGCCCGATTCGGTCGCTACCGGGTCACGTGTGCGGCGACGGCCCGCCAGCCGTCACTCTCGCGCACCCAGACGTCGGTGTAGCGCCCCGATCGCTCCTGCCCGTCAAGCGTCCGATCCGTCGTACTCGCATGCACGATGCCGACATCGCCCATGACCCGGATCTCGACGTCGCGAGCGGCCAGATTCGAAATGGTGACGGGAAACGCGGTCTGGGCCAGAAACGCCGCCCGACAGAGATAGGTCGTGCCCAGCGAGGCTCGAAAATCGTCGGCGAGGATCTCTTCGAACCGGGCCACGTCCCCGGTCTGCACTGACCGGATGTAGTCCTCGTTCAGCGCCAACAGCGCGTCGTGGTCCGATATCGATCCGCCTGGCTGCTCGACCTCTTCCATGGGACCCTCCAGTGCGATCGCCGCCAGATGGGCAACGGAGAGACCATGTGCCGCCGGGTCCGAGGACAGCTTGGATCCGGCCAGCATCATCACCGACACCACCGTCAGGCCCAGGACGACTTTCCGCATGTCTGCCTCCACCCTCACTGAGACCGCATCGGACGACAGCGCGTCACATCGCCATGATCTGGTACCCGCCGTCGACATACAGGGTCTGGCCCGTGATGGCCGCCGCCCCGTCACTGGCCAGAAACACGCCGGTCTTGCCGAGCTCCGCCGGGTCGCAGCTGCGTCGTAGCGGCGCATGCTCACGGTAGTGGTTGAGCATGGTGTTGAAGTGGGCGATGCCGCGAGCCGCCAGCGTCTGCACGGGACCAGCGCTGATGCAGTTGACACGAATTTGTCGCGGACCCAGATCGGCGGCCAGATAACGGGTGGAGGCCTCCAGACTCGCCTTCGCCACGCCCATGACGTTGTAGTTCGGGACCACCTTCGCCGCCCCGTAGTAGCTCATGGCGATAATGCTGCCGCCGCCGCTCATCAGCGGGACGGCCCTCTGGGCCAGGGCGACGAGCGAGTACGCGCTGATGTCGTGCGACGTCCGGAACGCCTCGCGCGAAGTGGCCAGGAAGCCGCCTTCGAGCGCCTCCTTCGGCGCGTACGCGACCGAGTGCAGCATGAGGTCGAGTGTGTCGGTGTGCGACGCGACCTGCTCGAAGAACGAGTCGATCTGCTCGTCGCTGCTGACATCGCACGGATACAACGGCACGTCGGCGCCGAACGTGCCGGCGAGCTGCTCGACATTTCTCTTCAGCCGTTCCCCTTGGTAGTTGAAGATCAGGGTAGCTCCCGCTTCCGCCCACGCCTTGGCGATGGCCCAGGCGATACTGCGTTTGTTTGCCACCCCGAACACCACACCGGTCTTTCCTGCCAGCGGCTTCGCGTCGCTCATGACGGACGAGTTTCAATTTTCGGGTCTCGGGTGTCAAGCGCGAAGCGAGCACCCACGAATCGCGTGATCTGAATGAAGGTCAATTTTCGACGATCTCCAGCAGCTCGACTTCAAATACCAGCGCGGCATTGCCCGGGATCCCCGGCCGGCCCTGCGGACCGTACGCGAGGTCCGGAGGACAGACCAGCCGACTCTTGCCGCCGACCGCAATACGCTGCACGCCTTCGGTCCAACAGGGAATCACCCCGGTGAGCCGAAAGGTCGCAGGCTCGCCACGCTCGACCGAACTGTCGAACACGGTGCCGTCTCGAAGCGTTCCATGGTAGTGCACTGATACCATGTCCTCTGCGGCGGGGTTGGCACCGGTTCCCACGGTCATTTCGTGGATGATGATCCCCGACTCCGTCCGCTCCGCCCCGTCGAGACCGGCCTGTTCTTCCAGGAACGCGTTCGCCAGTTCCAGTTCACCATCGGCGGTCACCGCGACCCGCGCTTGCATGAACCCCTGAATCTGCGGGCCATATTCGTCCAGGGCCACAAGCGCGTCGCGGCCCAGGACCGCGTCGCTCAGACCACGCTGTACGAACGCGAGCTCGTCCGCCGACAGGTTCGCGGGAAGCAGGTTCTGGGCGAGCGATTGGCCCACCGCGTTGAGAATTTTCTGGTCGTCGGTTCCCGGCGCCCCGCCGGTCGCGGTCGTCGACATCGACCCTGAGTCGGCACCGGGCGTACAGGCCGACAACACACAGCAGACCGCCACCACGAGCGGGCAAGAAACGAGAGATCGCACAATATGTCCTTTCGGAATTCGAGCCCCGACGTGTCTGTCGGCAGAAAGATGCTGGCGTATTAGACCACCTCGGCGACGAGCGCGTAGACCGCACGCTCGAATGCGTCGAACACGCCGAGCACCCGCGGATCGGCGAACGGTAGCACTTGGGTCAGGATCACGCCGGCCACGCCCGATGCTGGATCGATCCAGAAGTACGTATTGTAGAGCCCCGCCCAGGCCAGGCTCCCGCCGGCACGACGTCCGGGCTGGTCATCGAGATTGATCAGGAATCCGAGACCAAAACGCCCGCGCCCATCCGCGGTTGGTCTGAAGTCGTTGGATAGATCCGGCAGGGCGGTCACGATCGTCCCGGCCGCCAACAGCCCGACCTGATTGGTGGACATCGTGGCGACGGTCTCAGCCGACAGCACACGCTGCCCGTCGAGCGCGCCGTCGTTCAGCCACATCCGCATGAACCGGGCGTAGTCGTTCGCCGTCGACCACAGACCACCCCCGCCGCTGAAGGTGGCGACCGGTGTCAGGTCTCGACGTGCCTCCGGCAGCAACCCCCCATCACGCTGGCGGCTGGCCAGCGCGACCGTCCGGGGCCAGTCGGCCTCCGGTACGTTGAACGCGGTGTCGGGCATCTGCAAAGGCTCGAAGATGTGTTCGCGGAAGTACGCCTCGAGGTTGTCCCCGGATACGGACTCGACGAGACGACCCACCCAGTCGGTGTTCGTCCCGTACCACCAGGACGTCCCGGGATCGAACAACAACGGACCGACCACGTCACCATCACCGGCCTGGGGCGCGAAATCGCGCAGCGTGTCACTCGTGAACGGATAGCCAAAGCCGGCCGTGTGGGTGAGCAACTGCCTGACGGTGATGGGACTTGCCGGAGGGCGGAGCTCGTAGGTGCCACGCTGCGGGTCGAACTGCTCGAGGACCTGCGTCTGCGCGAGTTCAGGCAGGTAGACGGCGGCGGACTCATCGAGTGCGATCGCACCGCGCTCGACCAGTTGCATCGCCGCCACCGAGGTGACCGGCTTGGTCATCGACGCGATACGAAACACCGCGTCGGTGTCCATCGGCAGGTCGTTCGACTCGTCCGCGGCGCCGAACGCCCCACGATAGATCACGCCGTCCCTGTCCACCGCTATCGCGACGACTCCGAGCACCTCCTGGCGGCTGACGGCGCTCGCCAGGAGGTCGTCGACGTGTTCGACCGAGGCGGAGGGGCGGCTGGTCTGAGAATCAGCGGCGGTCCGAAGGGTCGCGACCGGCGACTGCTCGCACCCAACCGCGAGCGCGACCACGCACGCGACACCCACGACTCTGTATCTGATCAGCCTGCGTCCTGGCGTTGGCGTCATCTCGCGACCGAATCCTGAAACGTGTCGGCTGGCCAGTCTACCGCGTCGCCACACCCATGGTGCCGAATCTGACCCGCTCACCGTACCATTCCAGTGTGTCAACCCTATTTCCCGCTGAGACCTTGCTGGCCCCTCCGCCGCGCGCCGCACAGCGGCTCCTCGGCGCCGTTCTTGTCCATCGCGCCGAGTCGGGCACCACCAGCGGCATCATCGTCGAGACCGAGGCGTACTGCGAGAGCGATCCGGCATCCCATACGTTTACCGGACGAACCGAGCGCAACCAGATCATGTTCGGACGCGCGGGCCACGCCTATGTCTACTTCACCTATGGCATCCACTGGTGCTTCAACGTGGTGACCGGAGAGGACGGAAACGGCGAAGCCGTCTTGGTGCGGGCGCTCCAGCCCCTCACAGGCTTGGCGCTCATGGCGTCTCGTAGACGCATAGCACTCCCCAACGACAGCACAGCATGGCTGTTGAGACGCGCGAAGACGGAACCGCGGGTCCGGAAGGCGCTGATCTCGCTCGCATCGGGACCGGCCAAACTGACTAGCGCCATGGGGCTGGACGGTGAGGCGTATGGTCTCCCTCTGCTGACGCCGCGCGGTGCCCTGCGACTTCTCGCACCTGAGACACCGGTACCCACGCGGAGCGTCGTCGCCTCTCCGCGAATCGGGATTCGGAAGGCGACGGACAAGCCCTGGCGGTTCCACATCGCCGGGAATCCGTACGTCTCGCGGCCATCGCGAGGCGGCCGGGTCTCGCCGCAGCCCCAGCGGTAGGAGCGGTGGTCAGCCGGTCCGGGCGCCGACCGCGATCAAGACCGCGACCATAGCGACCGCGAACCAGGCTATGCGGGCGAAGAGCACCCAGCCCTGGAAATGGTTTTCTAGCAGGTCGGCGGCCCAGGTCCAAGGGATCCATCTGAGGAACCTGAGTCTGAGCCTCAGCAGTTTCGGCATCACAGGGATGAGGATGATGGACAGAATCACGATGACAGACGGCAGCCACGTATCCATGATGCCCCCAGGACCGGCTCGGCTACGGAAGCGGCAGCCGCGGGTCGACCCCCTCGGGCAGCTGCTGGTCGAACGCCGCCAGCACCGCCGCATCCGCCGCGTGCGCCCCCATCAAGGCGACGAGGTCGACGAGGTCGGTCTCGCCGAACGCCTGCACGGCGCGCGCGTAGGTGTCGGCCGTGACGTTGTAGTCGGTGAAGAGCTCGCGAGCGAAGTCAACGAGCGCGGCGTCATTCTCGTCAAGACCGGTTGACGACCGGCGATGCCGGACGATCTCGATCACCTCCGGCTGCAGGCTCGACGCAACCGCCGCGGGCTCGTTGATGGTCCAGTCGTACTGGGAATCGTGCGCTCTGGCCGTCACCAGGATCGCCAGCATCATCAGCCGCTCGCCGACCCTTGACTCGAGCGACGGCAGCCCCTGGCCGTAGGCCCGAATCTGGAAGGGACCGATGCCCCCAGGGGACGCCATGCGTCCGTAGAGCGCGCTCACCGAGGTGCGGTACGGACCTGGTCGGAGCGGAAGACGGCTCCGTGAATCGAGATGGATGTCGTCGGGATAGGTAAACGACAACGGGAGCGACTGGCGCCAGCCCATCGGCATCTGCTGATTGAACGCGGTCAGCGTCGCGCCGGTCGACGCATAGCGGCCCATCAGGTCGATGAGGTCAACCAGGTTGGTCTTGCCCAGTCTTGCCAAGGCACGCGCGTAGGTGTCCGGGCCGAGTCGGCGCGTGGTGAAGAGCTCGCGGCCGACCTCCATGATGATCGCTTCCGGATCGCCCACGCCAGTGACCGGCTTCCGGTGCCGCACCACGTCGATGAGCGCCTCATCCAGTCCGACCGCCAGCGCGTCGAGCTCGTGCAGCGCCCATTCGTAGGGCTGGTCGTGCTCGCGCGCCGTCGTCAGGATGGCCAGCTCGGTCAGCCGGCGCCCGAGTGGCCCGGAGAACCGGAGGTCAGTGCCCGAGCCATGTAGGCGCAGGGCCGCGGCGCTCTGCGGGGCGCCCACCGAGCCGACGGCTCGCGTCGCCGCATCATAGGCCTCTCGCCGCGTCGTATCGAGCTCGGCCCGATCGATCGGAGGGAGCCGACTACGCGACACGGGATGCACGTCCTCGGGTAGCTGCCCCCCATGGGAGAGCTGTACCGTCACCGGACCAAGCACCGCCCACACGCTTACGGCCACCGCCGGTACCCATTGCCTCATAGGACCTTCCTGTTGATGCGTTGGTGGGGAGAAGGGGTACCACCGCTCAATCCATCAGTAGGCGATCGCACCCACGACAATGTAACTAGAGACGATAACGCAGTGAAGGTGAGGGGCTTACCCGACATTAGACGACCCTTCTCCAGACCTATTTGGCCGTGAGGCTCACCCGCGCCCGCTCTCGGTCCACGCTGAGCACGCCGACCTCCAACGTGTCTCCGAGACCGACAACGGACTTGATATCTTGGATAAACTGTGACGAAAGCTCGCTGATGTGAATCAAGCCTCTCACACCCCCGCCGAGCTCTAGGAAGGCTCCATAAGGTTCAAATCGTACAACCAGGCCCTTAAGGCGAGTCTCGCTTCCCACCATCGCAGCGAGTTCCTCAAGACTTTTGCTTCTCTCTTGTTCGCGGGCGGAGTGGACTGCTAACTGATTGAAAAATTGGCTCCTGAGGTAGGACTTGAACCTACAACCCTCCGGTTAACAGCCGGATGCTCTGCCAATTGAGCTACTCAGGAACACGTGGCAGTCGTGCGGCTCGACATCAAAAACAGGT
>Ga0310124_10000733_pt1 | contig 23064 bp, 21 predicted proteins | sample CB11b_AW_Bot5_MG_FD_203507 | JGI IMG/M metagenome (GOLD analysis project Ga0310124, IMG submission 203507) | Marine microbial communities from Western Arctic Ocean, Canada - CB11b_AW_Bot5 | ecosystem: Environmental > Aquatic > Marine > Oceanic | place: Canada: Western Arctic Ocean | collected... | reverse complement strand
AAGCGACGACCATCAGAGGATCAGTAACAGGAGCTTGACGTCCCGCCGCGAGCGGGTGATATTACGCACCGAGCGCTGCACTTTTCGTCCGCCACCCGGCGCACTTTTGCTCCGCCCTTCACACTTTGAATCGATCACCGAACGCCTCGAGCAGCTCGATTCCATCGTCGCCATCCACGCGCAGATCGCCGAAGATGGTCGTGTCCGAGGTGATTCGCTCTTCCGGGACAGCGAGTTGCTCTGAAATGAATCGAATGACGCGGTCGGTCAGGTCGCGGCCCATGCGAAATCACCATGCGCAGTTCGAGCAGCGAGCCAGAAACGATGAATGGCAGCAGTCGGCGACGCCGACTGCTGCACCATCACCAACGACAGCCTATCGCTTGGAAAACTGGAAGCGCTTGCGGGCTTTGGGCTGGCCGGGTTTCTTGCGTTCGACCTCGCGCGGGTCGCGGGTGAGCATGCCATGGTCGCGAAGGTGAGGTTCGAGCGTTGTGTCGTAGCGCTTCAGGGCGCGGCTCAGGCCGAGGACGACGGCGCCCGCCTGGCCGGTAAAGCCTCCGCCCTTGACGTTGACGAAGACGTCCAGGTTGCCCTCGGTCTTCGTGACCTTCAGGGGGTTGACCACGTCGTTGCGGTCGCGCAGCTCAGAGAAATGGCGATCGATTTCCCTGCCGTTGACCAGGTACTTGCCCTCGCCCGGGCGGATGCGCACGCGGGCGACGGAGCTCTTACGGCGACCGAGGCCCCAGTAGAAGCCGGCCTTGTCGGGCTCGGCCACGGGGACGCGCTCTGCGGTGGCGGTGGGTTCGGAAGTTTCGGTGGTCTTGGTTTCGGCCATTCGTCTGCTCTGCGGCTATTCTGCGGCTACTTGCTGAAGGGCAGGGCGTTCGGAGCCAAACTCCGGAGCCAATTCGGGAGCCAATAATGTAGTCGGCTGTTGGGCCTGGTGGGGGTGGTCCTCGCCGCGATATATTTTCAGCTTCGTCAGTTGCTGGCGGGCGAGGCGGTTCCTGGGCATCATTCGGCGCACCGAGCGATGCAGCAGCTTCTCAGGCCTATTCTCGAGCATCCACCGATAGCTGTACCGCTTCTGGCCGCCGGGGTGACCGCTGTAGGTCTGAAACATCTTCTGATCCGGCTTCGAGCCGGTGAGCCGGATCTTTTCGGCGTTGGTGACCACGACAAAGTCGCCCACATCCTGGTGCGGCGTGTATTGCGGCTTGTGCTTGCCGCGCAGGATCGTCGCCAGACGCGTGGACAGGCGCCCGAGGACCTGGTCGGTCGCGTCCACGTGGAGCCATTGCCGCTCCACTTCATCCTTCCAGGTCATTTGGGTCTGACGGTTCATTGGCGCGTCCTGTCCTGCCTCCGCCCCGCGGTCGGCTGGAGCGAATCCCCTAGTTTATCGAGGGCCCCGGGTCTGTCAACGAGGCCGGTTCGTTCGCCACGGGCCGGGTCCGAAACGGCCGCTGCCTGGTCGGCGGCTCCCGGGACCCGGCTTCGATCCCTTCCACGTCACAGGCTATCGTTCATGTGATGAGGACGGTGCCCGAAACGCAGAATTCTTCGGTCGTGTGGGCCGCGGGTGTGGTCGCCGGGATACCGGCGCTGCTGCTTATCGGCTTTGCCCTGGCCGATCCGTCGGCCGCGGGGCCGCGACTGGCGGCCGAGTTCCATCGCGGCGTCAACCATGCCCACATGCATCGCCGCGGTCGGGGATACGGATCTCAGATTTCGGCCGGGCAGCTGGCTGAGCTGCGCCGCATCGGTGTGGATTCGATTGCGATCACGCCATTCGCCTACCAGCACGGAGCCATGTCGGACCAATTGGCGGGTTTCACGGGCCGCGGCGGGGACACCGAGTTCTTCAGCGGCACCGACTCGACCATGACCGATGCCGACATCGCCGATGAGGCGAGGCACGCGCACGACCTTGGCATGCGCGTCGTCCTGAAACCGCACATCTGGTCGAACGATTTCTGGGGCGCGGGCGAGTGGCACGGAACCGTGCGGCAGCGATCCGCCGAGGCCCACGAGAAATGGTGGTCTTCGTACCGCGCGTTTATCCTCCACTACGCACGCATGGCCGAGCGCAGCGGGATCGAAGTCTATTGTGTCGGCACCGAGCTGGTGAAGATGACGACGGGCTACCCGCGGCAGTGGCGCCGCCTCATCGCCGACGTGCGCCGCGAGTACCGCGGCGCACTGACGTATTGCGCCCATCACGACGAGGAATTCGAAAAAATCGAGTTCTGGCAAGACTTCGACTACATCGGCCTCTCGGCCTATTTCCCGCTCGACGCGCCGCCGAGTGCCGATACCGCCCGCCTCGCGAAGGCCTGGCAGCCCCATCGCAAGCGCATCGCGGCCGTGGCCCGACAGGCCGGAAAGCCGGTGCTGTTTCTGGAGGTCGGATACCGTCCGGTCTCCGACACCCACCGCAAGCCCTGGCGCTACACGGGAGGCACCTTCGATCTCGACGCCCAGCGCCGCGCGTACGAAGCGATGTTCGTTTCCCTGTCCGACGCTCCCTGGTGGAAGGGCGTCTATTTCTGGAAGACGTTCACCAGCCCGCGCCGCCGCTCACGCAAGGTTCCCGCCGAGACCTTCACCTTCCGCGACCGCCCGGCGGAGCAGGTCGTCGCCGAGTGGTTCGGTGCCGGTGATTAACGAGGAATTTGACAGGATCACGGGATCGACAGGATTTACAGGATGGGATTGGGGGTGGTTGAATGACGACAGGCGCGCCCTTCCGTGGCGACACGAAACAATCCTGTCAATCTGTCAATCCTGTCAATCCTGTCAACCCCCAAACTCAGTTGTCGTTACAACGTTAATGAATCAGGCGGGATCAACAGGATTCACTGAGTGGGATCGTCAGTTTCGAATGTCAGTCATCGCGTTGATCCGGATCAACACGAAAAAAATCCTGTCGATCCTGCAGATCCTGTGATCCTGTCAACTCCGGCGCAGGTGACTAAGTGGAGAATTGACAGGATCACGGGATTGACAGGATTTACGGGATTGGATCGGGTATGGCTGATTGTTGACAGACGCAGATGCCCGGCTCAACAAGAAAAGAAGATCCTGTAGATCCCGTGATCCTGTCAACTCCCCCGTGAATTCGCCTCAGCCCGCCACCTTTTCGGCGTCGGACAGAAGGGCGTCGACTTCTTCGGCCTGCGTGTCGAAGCTGCTCATCATTCGAAACATGTTCCAATCCGGATCCCCGAAGGGGTAGTAGGCGTGACCGGCCCGGCGCAGGGCTTCGTCGGCGGCGTCGCTCAAAGTGACGAATACGCCGTTGGTTTGCGTCTCGAAGCGGATCTCGAAACCGTGTCTTTGCAGTCCCTCGCCGAGGCGCGTCGCCATCTGATTGGCGTGGGCGGCATGACGCAGCCACGCGCCGTCGCGCAGTGCCGCGGCGAACGGCGCGCTGATGAAGCGATGCTTACTCACGAGGTGACCCAGGCTCATTCGGTGGAAGGGGAAGGCGGCCCTGGCCCGCTCGAAGACGCGGCCGTCTTCCTGTGGGAACAGCAGGACGGCTTCGCCGCACGCCAGTCCGTTCTTGGTGCCGCCGAAGCTCAGCGCGTCCACGCCCGCGTGCACCGTCAGGTCGCGCGGGTCGCACCCCAGTGCCGCAACCGCGTTGGCGAAGCGCGCCCCGTCCACGTGGAAACGGAATCCGGCGGCGTGGGCGGCGTCGCAAAGGGCCGCGGTTTCCTCGGCCGTGTAGAGATTGCCGAACTCGGTCGGGTTGGCGATCGTCACGACACCGGCTTGCGGTTCGTAGACGCTGCCTTCAACACCAATCCGGGCCCGGGCCACATCGTCGGGCACGAGCTTTCCGGTTTCGGTGGGCACCGCCACGGAGCGGCAGTGCGCAACGCGCTCGGGCGTCGTGGACTCCTTCGTGTGGTGGTGGCTGCGAACGTGGCTGATCACCTGCTGCCAGGGCTCGGTCAATGAGGCGAGGGCGAGGGAGTTGGCCGCCGTGCCGGTGGCCACGAACCAGGCCTCGGTGCGGTCGCCGAAGATCCGGCGCAGCTCCGCCACTGCGTCGGCGGTGAACGGGTCGTCGCCGTAGCCCACGGCGTGGCCCCGGTTGGCGTCGATGATCGCCTGGAGCGCCTCGGGGCACAGGCCCGAGTTGTTGTCACTGCGAAAGGTGCGCAAGGCGGTGATTGCTCCAGGTGAAGGGAGGATCTTGACAGGATTTACAGGATTAACAGGATCGGAACGATCTGCAGGAGATCTTGTTCGTGTTGTTCCACATCGATACGGCTGTCATAATTCGCCCGCCCACGATCCCATCCTGTAAATCCTGTTAATCCTGTCAACTCTCCTCTATGATCCTGTCACTCCGGAGTAATTGGAACCCGCGTGCGATCCGTAGAATCGAAGGGAGGCCCGTATGCTCGTGGCTGTGACGGGCGCGTGTGGAAGCGTCGGCAAACCTACGGTGGATGAGCTGCTGGCTCAGGGGTACGAGGTCCGTTGCCTCGACCGGGTACCACCCGATCACTGGCGATGCCCGTTCTTCAATGTCGACACGGCCGATTTCGGACAGGTGGTCGGCGCGCTGCACGGCTGCGACGCCGTGATCCACCTCGCGGCCATTCGAAGCCCCGTGGGATGGCCTGCGCACGTGGTCTACACCAACAACACCGTGTCCAACTACAACGTTCTCGAGGCCGCGGGAGTCCTTGGGATCAGGAAGGTGTGCCTGGCTTCGAGTGTCAACGCGATCGGCTTGGGGTACAGCCGCGAACCGACCTTCGACTATTTTCCGGTCGATGAGAACCACCCGACGCGCGCCGAGGACTGCTACAGCCTCAGCAAGTGGTGTGGCGAGCAGCTGGCGGACGGCTTTGCCCGTCGCCACCCGGACATGACCCTGGTCAGCTTCAGATACCACGCGGTCCTGAGGCCCGAGGCCTACGCGTCGTGGCGGAACTCAGAAACCCAAAAGAAGGCCAACGACCCCAGCGGCCTCTGGGGTTATTGTGATCATCGCGACATCGCGCGGGCCAACCGCCTGGGGATCGAAGCTCGATGGACAGGCCACGAGGTGTTCTTCCTCACGGCGCCCGACACGCGGACCGACACGCCGTCGCGCGATCTGGCGGAGCAACATCATCCGGACGTTCCGATCCGGGGCGACTTGTCGGGCTGCAAGAGCTTCTTCGACTGCGCCAAGGCGGCGAAGCTGCTGGGATGGGAGCACGAACACGGCTGGCGGGAAAGCGGTCCGTGATGATCAGAGTTGTGATCATTGAGCAACGTACGCAAGACGGTGGTTGCTCCGGGCGAAGGTAGGATTTTGACAGGATCAACAGGATCCGGATTGGGGTTCGTCCACGAATTGATGGTGACAAACGACAAGAGGAGATTCTGATTGTCCGTTGTGCATTCGATCCGAACCACTCACAAGGATCGGATCCTGTAGATCTCCGCGATCCATCCTGTAGATCCTGTCAACTCCCCGCTCCGGTCACGCTACGCGTTGGTGCCGCCGAGGTAGTTCCTCGCCGCCAGGGCGTAGATCTTCGCGGCCTGTATCAGCGATTCGACGCCGACGCATTCGTTGGGGCCGTGGGCCAGCGTCAGCCACCCGGGGCCGAAGCTGGGGATTGTGGGGATCCCCGCCACGCCCTGAAAATTGTTCGCGTCGGTGCCGCCCGGGAACGCAGTGAGCTTCGGGCGCCGGCCCAGGACTGATTGCGCCGCGTCCAGAAGAACCTCGACAAAGGGGTGGTCCGCCGGCACTTCCGTCGGGCGGATCCACTGCAGTGACGACTGCTCGAATTCGAACTCGACGTCGAGATCTGGGTCAGCGTTTCGAAGCTGTTCAAGCAATTTCTGCACGTCAGCCTCGATCTGCTTCTGCGTCATCCCCGGCAGCGTGCGGATGTCGCATTGAAACTCCGCCGTGCCCGGGTAGACGCCGAATCCGACGCCGGCCTCGACCTTAACCGCGAGGTTCACCGTCGGCGCGGCGCACAAGGGGTGCGGTTCGAACGTCAGTTGCAACCGCTCCTGCATGGCCGTGAGCACTTGCGCCATCTTCACGCTGGCGTTCACCGATGGCAGCCGATCGGACAGGCTGCTGTGCATCTGCGTGCCCCGAACACGGATATGGAAACAGCAGATGCCGCGGGACAGAAGGTGCAGAAATTCGAATTCCGGGCCCGAAATCGCGCACGGCTCGCAGAGCAGGCAGACGGTCGCCTCGATCCCGTATTCCTCGGCCAGGTATTTCGAACCCGCGGCCATGCTCCGCTCTTCGTCGGCGTTGACCACGAGCAGGACGTCGCCGTCGAGTTCGACGTTGCACTGCTTGATCGCCGCGGTGGCGTAGATCATCGCAGCCACGGCGCCTTTCATGTCGGTCGTGCCCAGGCCGTACATCTTTCCGTCGCGGATGATCGGATCCAGCGGGTCGGTCTGCCAGCGGCTCGCGTCACCGATCGGTTTCGTGTCGCTGTGGCCGCAGAGCATGAGCGTCGGCCCGCCGCCGCGGCCACGATGCCGGCAGATCACGTTGGGCCGGTGTGGCTTCTGGGCCGCGACCTCGATGTCGGTCAGGCCGAGGCGTTTCAATTCGGACACCACCACCTCCGCGACCGCGCGCTCGTCGCCGGGCAGGTTCGGGCTCGGCGTGGCCACGAGGCGCCGCGTGAAATCGATCTGCTCTTCGCGGTGTTCGTCGATCCACTGATCCAGTATGGTCGGTTCCTTTAGCGCCGTCCGCTCACATGGCGGCGGCATCGCGATCGTCAGCCTCAAACGGAACCTTGGTTGCGTTCAGAAACCATTGTCCCACATTCCGGGCAAGCTTCTCGAGGGGTCGTGCCGCGCAGATCGTAACCGCACTTCGGGCAGGCGTACGGCTCGCCCCAGAGCAGCTTCTCTCTGCGAACCCATTCGCGCATGAACAGCAGAACGATACCCGGGCCGAAGGCCAAGAGGAGGACTAACCCGGCGAAAACCAGCGTCGTGTAGGTTCCTCGTGCGCAGTAACACTCGCGTTGTCTGGTTGCCCAGATGTGCACCGGGATCGCGACAAAGATCTCGAGCAAACTGCCCGACACCAGAACTCGGATCATCCGGCCCATCTGTGTATAGCGGTCGCCTTGTTCCCAGTAGACGAAGAACACCCACGCCCAGACGGACCAGGCCAGCAGGATCCCGCACCAGATTCCCAGGATGCTCCAGGCTCCGCCGGGGGAATCTTCTTCATGGTTTGTGATCGGTGACCACCAGTCGGGTAGTTCCAAAACCAGCGCAATCAGGCCACTGGTCAGCAATGCCGCCATGAATCCGGCCGCGATGACTGCGGATTTCATTGGCCGTGCAACAGTGGCGACGCGGATCGTCCAGCCTCGGCCTGGTCGAAGCAGTGCCCACTGGGACAGGAGTAACAGGCCCAACATCATTACCAGATTGACCCAAAGGGCCCATGATTCCCAGGGGGCATCGTCCAACAACCACATCGGCGCCAACGGCGTGCCCCAAAGGCCGACGAAGTAGTCCTGAAAAAACGGCAAGATCATCGATGCCAACGCCACCGCCGTATAAAGAACCCCGGCAATGAGGATGAGCCATCGCAGGCGATAGGCACGTGATTGGTTCTTGGTCATGGGAATCCCATATTACTTGCCACGAACCGCATCACCTATCGGGAAGCCCACGCCGTTGGAGACCACGGTCGGCCGCCGTATCATGTCTCCTAGAAAGGTAGGGAATTGAGCCACAAGATTGAACAACTGACGGCGTCCGACTTCGAGGAAGCGATGGACTTCCTCAATGATGCGTTCGCCACGACGGGTGTGCCGCACGACTTCGCGCGGCTTCTGCCCTCGCTCTACCAGCCCACCGACGAGGATATGGGCCGTAATTTCGCACTGCGCCGCGACGGGCGCATCCGCGCGGTCGCGGGGTTGTTTCCGATTTTCCTGCGTATAGACGAGCGTGAACTTCGCATTGCCGGAGTCGGCGGCGTGTCGACCCATCCGGAATCCCGGGGCGAGGGTCTGATGACCGTCCTGATGCGCCACTGTGTGGCGTTGATGCGGCAGCAGGGTTACCCGCTGTCGTATCTCGGCGGGCAGCGCCAGCGCTATCTCTACTTCGGGTACGAGTGGTGCGGACGGCAATTCACGTTCACCGTCAACAAAGCGAACGTCCATCGCCATTCGGACGATTCGCCCGAAATCCGTTTCGAACCGCTCAAACCCGACGACGATCGACTCCGGATCATTGAATCGATGCACGACGGGCAGCCGGTGTGCTGCTTGCGTCCGTCAGACAAGAGGTACCACACGCTGACCAACTGGAAATGTCGCCCCTACGCGGCAATCGATGGAACGGACCGTATGGTCGGGTATCTCGTCGCCGCCACCGAATCGAACCAGGTCACCGAGCTCCTGGCGGTCGACGACGCGACCGCGGTGCACATGATCGGGTCCTGGGTCGAATGTCAGACAAGCGAGGACGTCGCATTTGCCATCCGACCGGTTCAGCACGACCTGATGCGCCGCTTGGCTCGGTTCTGCGAGGGATCGAACGTCAGTGCATCGGGCAACTGGCAGATCTTCGACTGGGAATCGGTCGCCGACGCGCTGATGCAGCTACGTCGACTCTCGGGGCCGATGTTGCCGGGTTCGGTCGTCGTCGCCATTGACGATCTGATCCATTTGCGCCTCGAGGTGGAGGGTGGCGACTGCCGGTGCACGGCCACCGACGCACCCGCCGACGTGCAGTTCGATGAGGCGACGGCGATGCGCGTTCTGTTCGGACCGCTTACGCCGTCACAGACCGTGAAGCTTGCGAGTTCGGCCGTCCTCCTTGATCAGTGGTGCCCGCTGCCGCTGTACTTGCCTCAACAGGACAAGGTGTAAGGGGTGGAGAAAGGCACGAAGGCGGGAAAGGCAGAGGCACGAAGGCACGAAGGGGAGACTATCGCACGCGACGAAATTGCATTTCGAGATTCCCTCTCTCGAACAAGACAAAGGAAGGTGACGCCGAAGCGGACAGGTCTGCGTACCATAATTTCCCCCCTTCGTGCCTCAGTGCCTTCGTGCCTTTCCTGGCGCCTTCGTGCCTCTCTTACACCGTAATTTTCCGGTCGCGCGCGACGACCTGCCACTCGGCGTAACACTTGCCGTCTCGAATGACGTTCACGTGCTTGTGCAGCGCGGTGGTGGGGCAGACGTGCCACGGGACGGCAAGAAACTCGTCGCCCGGCTGGTACCGGTCGGCGTTCGGGGTCTTCAGGACCAGGTGCTCCTCGTTCTGCATAATCACTTCGGCCTCGGGCAGGTCCGCAAAGACGAGGCGATGTCCCATCGGCGGATCCGTCGCCACGGCCTTGACGCCGGCGTCGAGCGTCATCAGATCCGAACCCGGACGGCTGATCACGCGCGTCAGCACCAGCGCGGCGGGCGTGAAAGGCAGATCGGGAAACAGGTGTCCGAATCCCGCGTCGAAAAAGATGCAGGTGCCGGGGCTCACTTCGATTGCCGGATCCTCCATCGCCGCGTAAACGGGAAACGACGCCGTACCGCCGGCGACGATGCGCGGCACCGGCAGGCCCCGTGCGACCAGGTCGTCACGGAAGGGTGCCACGTGCTTCCAGCACGCGTGGACCGCGGCGCGTCGTTCGTCGAGCGGCGTCTGGTGGTTCTGGCCGTCGTACACGTGCAGACCGCCGGCGTTGAGCGCTGCGGCCCGGTCGATCCGCTCGTAGAGTTTCGCGCTGTGCGGCCCGGCGCTCACCCCGGAGCGGTGGAGGCCCGTGTCGATGTCGAGCAGCACATCGATTGTGCATCCGCAGTGTGCGAACGCGGTGCCCAGCGCATCGATCTGCTCGGCATCGTCCGCGGTGACGGAAAAGCTCACGTGTGGGTACATCTCCACGAACGACACGGCCCGGGCAATGTTCGGCCCCACCAGGTTGTAGGCCAGGAACACGTCCTGCGCGCCCGCGTCGGCCAGCATCTGCGCTTCGGCGAAGGTGGCGGCCTTGTGCTTCGTGACACCCAGCGCGACCAGGCGCTCGATGATCTGCGGGATCTTGTGCGTCTTGCAGTGCGGGCGAAGCCGCGCCGGGTCCCCGGCAATCCGGACCATCGTCTTGAGGTTCTCGTCGAGAATCGATTCAAACACGACCACGCAGGGCGTGATCAGATCGCTGCTGTCTTCAATGTGGTACTTGCGATCCATGACGGGCGGCTATCGTATGCGCATCGATCGATTCGTGCCAGACGGCGTCGCCCGCGAATCGTCGGCGCATCATGCATGGTCGGTATTGCTGTGGTGTATGATGTCCGAGCACCAAGTCTCGAATTCAGCAAGGGGATCGACGCATGCAGGCGGTCGTTCTGGAAAAGAAAAACACGATCACCCTTCGCGACATCGACGTGGACGAGCCGCTCGGGCCGCGCGACGTGCGCATCGACATTCACACGGTCGGCATCTGCGGTTCGGACGTGCACTACTACACGCACGGTCGCATCGGGCCGTTCGTCGTTGATCAGCCGATGATCCTCGGCCACGAGGCGTCGGGCCTAGTCAGCGAAACCGCAAAGGACGTGAAGCACCTGCGCGTCGGCGACCGCGTCACCATGGAGCCGGGCGTTCCTGATCCCGATTCCAGGGCGTCGCGCCTGGGGATCTACAACCTCGACCCGGCGGTCCGTTTCTGGGCGACGCCGCCGATCCACGGCGTGCTGCGGCCCAGCGTCGTGCATCCCGCCGACTTCACGTTCAGGATTCCAGACAACGTCAGCTTCGCCGAGGCCGCCATGGTGGAGCCGCTCGCCGTCGGCATGCACGCGGCGAACAAGGCGCAGATCAAGCCCGGCGATGTCGCGGCCGTCTTCGGCGCCGGACCGATCGGCATAGTCACGGCGTTGGCCGCCCTCGCAGGCGGCTGCAGCACCGTCATCGTCTGTGACATCCAGCAGCCCAAGCTCGACCTGGCCGCGACACTCGGGCCCATCGTCACGGTGAACCCGAAGGATCACGACCTGGCCGAAATCGTCATGCAGCACACGGGCGGATGGGGCGCCGACATCGTCTTTGAGTGCACGGGTAATCCGAAGGTGGCTGCGTCGATATTCGATCCGCTGTGCCCCGGCGGGCGCATCGTCTGGGTCGGGATGCCGGCGGAGCCTGTCCAGGTCGACATCGTCGCGGCGCAGGTCAAGGAAGCGCAGATCGCGACCATCTTCCGGTACGCCCACGTCTACCCGCGGGCCCTCGCCCTGATGGGCAGCGGCAAGATCGACGTCAAGCCGCTGATCACGGACACGTTCGGTTTCGACCGGTCCGTCGAGGCGTTCGACTTCGCCGTTCAGATGCCCGCGACGTCGGTGAAGGCCCAGATAGAACTAATTAAGTCATGAAGATCGATTTCGCCGGCAAGCGGGCTCTGGTTACCGGGGCGGGCAAGGGCATCGGCCGCGAAATCGCGTTGCTGCTGCACGAATTGAATGCCGGCGTGACCGCGCTGAGCCGCACGGCGCAGGATCTGGATTCACTGGCGAACGAAATTCCCTGCCAGACGATCATCGCCGATCTGAGCGACGAAGCCGAAGCCCGGTGCGCCGCGGAGCAGGCCGGCGACGTGGACCTGCTTGTCAACAACGCCGGAGTTTCGATTCTCGCACCGTTTACCGAGGCGAGCGTGGACGACTTCGACAAGGTTATGGCCGTCAACGTCCGGGCCGTCATGATCGTCACGCAGGTCGTGGCCCGGAACATGATCGGCCGCGGCCGCGGCGGCGTGGTGCTCAATATTTCTTCGGTCGGTTCCAAGTTCGGCATCCCGGACCACACCGCCTACTGCGCGTCGAAGGGCGCGGTCGACCAGTTGACGCGCGTGATGGCCGCGGAATTGGGTCCCAAAGGCATCCGCGTCAACGCCGTGAACCCGACGGTCACGCTGACCCCCATGGGCGAGATGGCCTGGGGCGACCCGGGAAAGAGCAAGCCCGTGCTCGATCGGATTTCGATCGGTCGCTTCGCCAAGCCGATCGACGTTGCCCACGTCGTCGCGTTTCTGCTCAGCGACTACAGCGCCATGATCCACGGCGCGACGCTGCCGATCGACGGGGGATTTCTGGCGACGTAACGAGAAGCGGCAACATGATCAACCAAACGAAGGACAAACTGCGCCGAGGCGAAACGGTTTACGGTGCGTTCCTTCGCTATTGTGAACCCGGCCTGGTGGAGGTGCTGGGTCAGACCGGCTGGGATTTTCTCGTCCTCGATGCTGAACACGGCACGATGCAACCGCGAGAATGTGAGAACCTCGTGCGGGCGACCGAGCTGGGCGGCGTCACGCCGATCGTGCGCGTGACGACCAACGAGCAGCCGGTCATCCTGCGCTACCTCGACACCGGCGCCATGGGCCTGCACGTGCCCTGGGTCAACACGGCCGAAGACGCGCAGGCCGCCGTGCAGTCGGCGAAGTTCCAGCCCCAGGGCCGCCGCGGCGTCGCCGGGTCGCGCGCTGCGTCCTACGGCTACGACATCTCCTGGCCCGACTACATCAAGCAATTCAACGATCAGAGCCTCGTCGTCCTCCAGGCCGAAAGCACCGAAGCCGTGGACAACCTCGACCGCATCCTCGAGGTCGACGGCGTCGACGTCATCTTCATTGGGCCGATGGACCTCTCCAACTCGCTGGGCATTCCCGGCCGTTTCGACGATCCGAAGTTCAAGGACACCGTGCAGCGCATCGCCGACATTGTTCTGAAGTCGGACGTCGCCCTCGGCATTATGGTCGCCAACGCCGATGGCGCCGCGCAATGGAAGCAGCGCGGGGCGCGCTACATCACCATCCCGTTCGAGGTAGTGTTGCGCCAGGGCTGCAGGAATTACCTCGATCAAGTCTGAGATGCGGTGCCGCCACACGCTCAATGTTGAGCGGCGCATCGGCGACGTGGCCGCACCGTGAACGGCGCCTCAACGAATGTAACCCAGGCTGCGCAGAGAACGCTCCTCCTCGGGATCCAGCATCATCTCGACCACGGGCGCGGGCTGGGGCTTCGTGGTCACGGATCGGCGCAGGCTCTCGGCCGCCTGCTGCATGGCCTGCACGCGATCTGGCTGGGACATGGCCAGGTTCGATTGCTCCTTCGGATCCGCGGTGATCTCGCAGAGAAATCGCTTCGCGGAGCCGTCGACGCGCTTGCCAATGATGAGCTTATAGTCGCCCTGGATCATCGCCCACTCGCGCGTGATTCCGGCGTAGGCCGAGCCGTGCGGCGGCCCCGTGAAGATGTCCGTGACCCGGAAGGCCCAGGTCGGCGTCCTGCCCGCACATGGCCAGCAGCGAAGGGATCAGGTCCACGCTCTGGGTCGGCAGGTCGACCTCGCTTGCCAGCTCCGCGGGCTTCGTCCTTCGGGGGAACTTCACAATCAACGGGACGTGGACGACCTCATTCCACAGGGCGTGGCCGTAGCCCTCGTGATCGTAAAGCTCCTCCCCGTGATCGGCGGTCAGGATGATCAGCGTGTCGTCGTAGCGACCCATCCCCTTGAGGCCCTGCATCAGGGAAGCGACGAACTGCTCGTCGTAGAATCGGAACTTTGCCTCGTAGATGAGATTAAGAAAGCGAACGTCCTCGGGCTGCAGTTCGAGCTCGCCGTAGTTGATGTCCATAAAGATCTTGGCCGTGTTGAAGTCGACCCCCGCGGCAATACGGGCCTTCTCGTCGTAGTCGAATCCGTACCGCTCCATGTACTCCGCGTACTCCGCGTACTCCGCGTGGCGAGCGTTCGGCCAGAAGGGATGCTGGCAGGCGCTGACATACAGGTAGCCGAAAAAAGGACCAGGCGCGCCCTAGATGAGTTTCTGCGCCTTGGTTATGCGTGCAAAATCGCTGCGCAGCTGCACTGGTGTGTAGTAGTCGTCGAAGCCCTGCGCGAAACCGTACTTGGGGTCGAGGTGGCAGGTAGGGACGACGCCGAACGTGTAGTAGCCCATCTCGCCGAGCCGCTCGGCCATCGTGTGGTGTCTCTCGCTCAACGACTTGGTCGGGAAGACACCGGGACGCAGCGCGTCCCCCCCCCCAATCTTGTGACCCCAGAACACACCGTGTTGAAAGACGTAGAGTCCGGAGAAGAGGCTTGCGGTCGAGGCCTTCGTGGCGGCGCCCTGGATGTGATGGCGTCGAAAGATGACGGCGTCGAGATCACGGGCGAACGCGTCGATCGCGGGGCTCGTCTCGCGCTCGAAGCCGTAGCAGACGAGCTTGTCCTCGCGGGTGGCGTCCATGACGACGACCGGGATGTTCGGGCCCTCGGCCGGTGCGGCCTCGGTGCCATTCGACCCGCATCCGGCCATCGCCGACAAGAGGGCGATCAGGCCCGGCAACACGACGGATTGGACACGGCTCCACACCACCGCGGTCTTTGCCTCCCGGCTGATGCTCGATTCCGGCCACCGACACCCTTCACTCATGCTCGATCATGAGAGCCGGTCCCGCCTCGGTCAAGGACGAATGATCAGGCGCCTCGACCTTCAAGCGAGCGACCGACCCCGCGGCCGGCCGAGTAAATCGGAAAGTAAAGGTTCCTGACACCTTTTCCCGGCCCGGTTCCGGGCCGTCACGGGGAAAAATGCCCGCGCAGAAGCGTGCCGAATTCCAGTAAAAGGGTTAACGCCCGACGCCTTCGAAGACCGCCAGCGGATAAAACCAGTATTGGTGCGTGCCGCCGAAGGTCGGCCAGTAGGTCAGATGCTCGGACTCCGGGCCGATCCGGGCCCGGAATACATTAACGCCCCAGATCGTGTCGGCGGTCACTTTCTTGTCGGTCAGTTCCGCGAACGGGACAGCGAACTCGACGCCCCAGTAGCCGCGGTCGCGGTAGATGTTCGCCGCCTGGACGCAGCGGAAGTTCTTGCTTCTGTCGTATCTGAGGGAATCCCAGACGGCGCCCGCGGCATTGATGCAGAATTGGTAGGCGCTTTCGCCCTTGGCCTCGGGATCGAACAGGTACTCGACGCAGTCGTCCTTCCAGACGTTGGCGTCGCGATCCATGTGCTTCACGGCGAGCTTGTCCAGGTCGTCCTCGTAGTTTCGCGCAGCCAGGTAGATCACGCCGTCGTGGTGACCGATGAATATTTCGGTCTTTCCCTTGGCCCGCATCGCCGTCCAATTGCTGGTGGTCACGTAGATCGGGTCGACGCGCAACGCCGCCTCCCACACCGGTTCTGTGGGGTCGCCATCGATCTCGGGCTTCCGCGGCAACCGCGGAATCACCATGAGGGCGCCGTACTGTTTTGCCGTCTCGAGGGCGCGCGCGGGGTCTTCCAGCGCGAGGTGGTACCGCACCAGGGAGGTTCGCGCGCTTTGATTATCCGGATCGAGCTTGAAGCACGTCTGCAGGAGATCCTGGGCCCGAGCGATGTCGCCGCGCTGCAGGGCGCTGCGCGCATCCCCGACGTGGTACGAGATTTGGCTGCCGACGACGCAGCGAGCGAGCAGCTTGAGGTGGTCGTCGGTCTCTTGGGCCATCTGGCGCACGCAGTGCTGCACGAGTGTCGTGCGCTGCTCGTCCGTCATGTGATCTTTCCACAGCGAATAGTTGTCCCGGCTCGCAAGAAACACGGGGTACGCGTTGCGCCGCACCTCGGGGTCCGGGTCGACCACAGAATCGATCAGTACCGGGTGCTGACGGATGTCGCAATAGGCGGCAAAGAAGTACGTGGCATGACGGCGAATCTGGACGTCCTCGTCTTTGAGCAACGCGAAAATGATCGATTTGAATTCCTCATCCGGTTCGCGCTTGAAGCGCCGAAAAATCAGCTCCATCATGTCGCGGCGCAGTTCAACGGCGATCGTCTCGTCGGCGAGCGATCTCCTGATCGCGCCCACGACGTCGCCCCGCGCCAACTGAAGCTGCATGATCAGATCCTGCCGGTCGCCGCGACCGCGCGTCAGCCTGTTGATGATCGTCTGCGGGTCGTGGCGCCCCTGGTGCCACCTGTAGGCGCCGCTGACGATTACGACGAGGATCAGACCCACGACCGCGGCGATCACGATTCGCTTCATCGACTCACCTCACGTCGTATCGCAGAAAGCTCATGAAGCTGAGCAGGAAGAAAAGAACCACCAGGCCGGCGAGGATGCCGACATCCAGCCAGACGGCGCGGAACTGAGACCCCAGCAGGGGCGCCTGGTACGCGAAACGCGGCATCGGGTTCTGGATCGACGCGGGCCATCGCGGCGGACGTTTCCCCTCGTTCTCGACACGGTATCGAAGGTTCCACTGGTACTCGTTGCAACCATACATGAGCAGCGTGGTGTGATAGTCTCTCGCCTGGCGAAGAAAATCACGTTGGAGTCCCGGCCCTTCCCCGGCCAGCTCGGCCGCGGCCATCGAAAAGCATCCGAACGGCGACAGTCGGGCGAGGGCCCGGCTCGCGGCGATCTGAGTGTCCAGGTCGGCGTTGGCCTGGTCGGCGAGCTTGTCGTAAAGGCGAAGCTGCTGTGTATAAGCCTCGCATTGCGTGCCGAATTTGATCTGCCGCCGCACGTCGGCCTTTTTGCGCTCTTCCCATTTGCCCCAGTTGATCTTCTTCCACCACTTACCCTCGAATCCGTGTTCCTTGTCGTACGCCTTGGAGGGCGTTTCCACGACGCGGGTCCAGATCTCGTCGGAGGCTTCGTACCGTTCGTGTTCCATCTGCTGCGTATTGCGCGTGGGTTGAAGCCAGCGGGCGATGTGCGGGGCGAGGTTGGGCACGCCGAGAAAAAGAACCACCCAGGCGGTCACGAGCAGCATGATGCTCGTCGCGGACCGCGACGTGACGCAGGATATCCACAGCGCCATCGAATAAATCACCGCCAGGTAGAGCACCGAGAGGGCGAAGATACAGATCAGGCGAACCCAGTCGTCGTCCGTCAGGGCGATCGATCGCTGAACCATGACGATGGCGACCATGGCGATCGCGGAGAAACAGTACGGAATGATCAGGGCCGTGAAGCCGCCCAGCCACTTGACCATCAGGATGCGATCGCGCGGCACGGAATAGGAAAGCATCAGGCGCAAGGTGCCTTGCTCCTTCTCGCCGCAGATGACGTCGTAACCGAAGAGGATCGCCATGAGCGACATGATCAGGCCGACGAACGCCACCAGGTCGATCGAGGGGAACAGCTGCGTGATGCTGCTGCGCCAGCCGGGCAGCAGCGGCTGGATCGGCATGTTCTCGCGCATCCGCGCCGCCGAGCCGTTGTAGTCGCTCACACCGCGCACGAACACCTTCAGAACATTGGGCACGCGGCGCATGTGGATCGGATCCCAGATGACGTCCCACGGGCCGCGCGCCTCATCGAGCTGGACCTTGTCGGCAGCGGCGTCCTTGTGAAAATCCTCGCGAACCTGGCCGTAGTCGGCGCTGCGCACGAAGAAGCTGACCAGCATCACGAAAAAGCAGAGCACGCAGGTGATCGTGAAGCGCAGGCTCAGCAGGTGGTCGAGCAGTTCTTTCCAGATCAGCGTGGTGAACATCGGGTTACCAGATTAAGCGATCGCTTCGCGGTCGCTTAATGGGATTAACGCACGTCGTATCTGAGGAACAGGGCGAAGGAGAGCATGAAAAAGATCACGATCTGCATCGACAGCAGCAGCAGATCGTTCAGAACCACCCACTGCGACTGGTCGAGCGTCGGGTACGTCAGGTTGAGCGTCGGCAATTCATCGAGGCGGATCTCGGGCATCTGTTCCCAGTTCGAATTGCGGTGGGCCTTCTCGATTTCCTCGTCCATCTCGTCCATCCGCAGGCGCATGCGTTTGGCGGCCCCGTCGAGGCGATCGTAGACGCTGGGGCCGGTGAGCGTGAGTTCCGTGGCGGCGTAGACCCAGGACGCGGACGGGCCGATGCGCCCCAGGAGGCCCGCCAGGTTTGTTTGCTGCCGCGTGGCGTTGACCAGGTAGCGGTCCCATCGCTTCTTGCGATCCTCGCCTTCCTGTTCCAGTTTTTCTTGCTCGCGCTGGACGCGCTCGCCGTAGCTCAGCCCGCCGGAGAGGTCGTAAATTCGGCGCATGCGCAACCGGATCTCGTCGTCCACGGCGCGCTTCTCCGCTTCGATCTCGACAATTGTGGGCGCCGGTTCCATGATCTTGGCGATGACCGGCGCGAGGTTGGGCACAGCCAGAACCAGCGCGACCCAGATCAGCAGGCAAAGGAACAGCGACGTTGTGGATCGATGCGTGCAGCACGAAACGAACAAACCCAGGTTGAAGAAGACGGAAATGTAGAGAAGCGCCATGACCAGCAGCATCGCCAGGCGCACGGCCTGATCGCCGCTCAGTTCGAGCGACCCCCTGGCCCAGACGTATCCGACGCCGGCCAGGTAGACCACGACGAACGGCGTGACCAGCACCGAAAAACCCGCGACCCATTTGCTGAGCAGGATCGTGTGCCGCGGCACCGCGTTCGAGAGCATCAACCGCAGCGTGCCCGATTCCTTCTCGCCGCTGATGCTGTCGAACGAATAGAGGATCGCCAGCAGTGACATGACCACGCCCACGACGTAGACGATGTCCGGCGCGTGATTCATCCTGAGCAGAGGGTTGCGCCATATGCCGCGGTCGATGTTGGTCACACGCGATCGCGTTGCGTTGATGGCGGCGGGAAGAGACGGCGCCAGGCCCTGCACGACCGACGACATCTTCGAAACGGGTACCGGTTCGGTCTTGCCTTCCTGCCCGAAGATGCGCCACCGACGGTCCCCGTCGTCTTCGAGCAGGAGGATCTTTTCTAGAACGTCGCGGTTGCCGCGCTCCCTCGCGCCGTATTCGTAAATGTTGTGATCATACTCCGTGGCACTGATCGTGAAGCTGATCGAGCCTAGCAGAAGCGTTAGAATGAACGTGATCACGAAGCGCAGCGACAGCACGTGCGAGATGACTTCCTTTCTGATGAGGCTGATCAGCAAGATCTGATCCAGTGTTCCAGACCGTGAGTGATGTGCCGACTTTCTGATGACGGTCCGTGCGAACTCACGTCACCTTCGCCGACGTGGCGCCGGCCTGCACGTCAGCCATGTATTCGAGGTAGATCTGTTCGAGGTCGACGCTTTCGAGCGCGTCGCGATCGAGGACCTCGATGAGCTTGCCGTTCCGCATGATGCCGACGCGGTCGGCGATGGACTTGGCGCGAAACACGTCGTGTGTCGACATCAGGACCGCCTTACCCTCCGACCGTAGCTCACCGAGGATCTTCAGGAACTCGGCGCCGCCCTTGGGGTCCAGGCCGCTGGTCGGTTCGTCCAGGACGATGAGCCCCGCGTTCTTCAGGATGGCGATCGCGATCCCCAGCCGCTGGCGCATGCCCTTCGAAAAACCGCGCACCCGCCGCGACATGGCGTTGTCCGCCAGACCGACGCGCCGGACGATCGCGCTCAGTTCGTCGTCCGAGATGTCGTTGCGACCCCCGAGCTTCGTGAAGAATCGCAGGTTCTGCCGCGCCGTGAAATTCCCGTAGAGCATCACGTTTTCCGAGACATAGGCCGCGTGCTGCTTGGCCTCCAGCGGCTGGCGGTGCACGTCGATGTCGTTGATCGTGATCGTGCCCTCGGTCGGCTCGGTAAACCCGAAGATCATCATGATCGTCGACGTCTTGCCGGCCCCATTGGCGCCCAGGAGCACGAAGATCTCACCCTCTTTGATCTGAAGGTCCAGACCGTCCACGCCGACGGTGCCGTCCTCATAGACTTTGCGCAGTTCTGAGATTTTCAGCATCGGTCACCTCCGGGAGATTCGAACCGTGGCCACGGCCAGAATCACGACGATCAGAATCAGGACGAACACCAGCGCCAGCGTGCCCGTGATATTGCGGCTGGCGATCACCCGTACCGTAAAGTTCTTGTCGACTCCCTCGACGGTTTGCACGCCGGAGGAACCCTCGGCCGAGATCTTCAGCGTGTATTCGCCGATGGCCACGTCGAGCGGCGGGTCGATCGCCGCGGCGAACACCGTTTTCTGTCCCGGATCGATCACGGAGATCGATTGCGGGTCGAGGCGGCCCTCCCATTCCAGCGGAAGGTCGAGTTCCGGCGTCACCTGCGTCAGCGCCAGCGTGCCGGAGTTCAGGATGCTGAACTTGAAACTCACGGGGTCGGCCTGTTTTACCTCTTTAAAGAGGTTCGTGACCACGATGTCCAGCTTGCCGACGCCCTTCGGTGTGAGCACCAGTTCGACATGATTGCCCTTGATCCGGGCAATCGCCTCGGCGGGGATCGTTTCCTGGTCGGCGTATTGCGCCCGAATGGCCGATATTTCCTTCAGTTCCTGCGGACGCGTCACGAAGATGTCGAAGCTGATTCTCTTGTCCACCCATTCCTGCGCGAGTTTTTCGGGGATCGACAGCTCCAGATCAAGGCTCTGCTTGGATCGCTCGCCGCTGAAACTCACCTGTGTCAGGCGGGCATCGGATTCCGGATCCATGAACGCGGCCTGAATCTCCAGCGGCAGGTTCAGGACGACCAGCGAGAAGCTGCGGTCCTCCTCGCCCAGGTATTCCAGCTCCACGTCATAGCGGATCTTGCTTCCCAGCCGGCCCTGCTGCGAAAACTGCGTCGAGACGATCGTGGGCAGGTCCTGCGATGCTTCCTTCTTGAGGAATACCGAGTAATCGTGCTTCGTGCCCAGGTATTCGACGCCGATATTTACCGCTTCGACGTCTTTCTTCAGTAGTTCGTAGGTCAGTTCCACCTGTTCGCCTAGGCGCAGCACGCCGATCTTCTGCTGGAAGGGAGAGCCGACGATCCCTTCAGCCGATCTGCCCATTTCGCCATTGCGACTCAAGGTCGTCACCTTGCCCTCGAGCCTGACGATCACGTTGTTGATATCCAGTAGCCCCGCCAGTTCCTTCTCGGTCAGCGCGGCGACGCCTTCCATGGCAGTGCGGGCCTCGTTGAGGTTTGATTCGTTCATCAGCGTGACGGTGACCTTGAATCGCCCGGTCTGCGATCGCGACTTCGTGGCGTTGATCACGGTGATGAGCGTCGCGTCCTGCAGCAGCTCCAGCCGCGTCCGCTCCAGCTTGATCACCGCCTGGGTGTGGGCGAGCTTCGCCTCCTCGAGCGTATGTTCCGCCTTTTTCAGTTCATCGATGGTGACCAGCTTGCGATCGAACAGGTTCTTGACCTCGCCGTAATTCGCGTGCGCGCGATCCCTCTCGACCTTGGCGTGGTTGAGGTCCAGCTCGGCCTGCCGCGTCTTGAGTTGTGTGAGGCGATCCTGCTTGGTCAGCGGGCGCCTCGCGCCCGAATCGGCGACGGCCGGTTCGCCGAGCGCGCTGCCGTAGCCGCCCAGGCTCCAGACAAGGTGGCAAACTATCAGTGTGCCGGTGGCGATCCGGGAGCGAGGGGTCACTGCGGCGCTACGTCCTTCCTGTCGACGTCGGTATACGGCTCGAAGAAGCGCATGGCGAAGCGAAGGTCTTCCTGGGCATCGACAAGACGGATCTGATGCTGGAAGTAGAGATCCTGGTCGCTGAAGAACCGATCGCGAAAGGTCTCGAGCTGGTCGTCGCTGATCTTGCCCAGTTCCTTCAACTGTTCCTGAATATCCAGGCGCTCGCGGGAGATGCCCACCCGGCGCTGCTGAATCGCCATGTTCTCGCGCTGCTCGAGCACGGTCTGGTACGCCTGGCGAACGCCCACCTCCACCCGGTTGGCCTCGTCGCGCAGTTCGTGCCGCCGCTGTTCGAGGACGGCGTACTCGCGGATCTTCTTGCCCTTCGACTCCAGCCCGTCGAATATCGGCACGTCCAGCTCGAGCTTCGCGAACCAGCCCGGATCCTCGATGCCGGGGAACACGCCGGTGTCCACGAAGTCAGGGTTATCGAGCCGGCGCTCGGCGAAACCGCCCAATCCATACGTGCCGTCGTCGGTGCGGTCGAGGGTCACACCGGATTCCCCGAGCGTGTCGCCGTAGCCGGCGCGAAGCGCGATGTCCGGCGCGTTTTCCCACCAGATCTGCCGCGCCATGCGGTGCTGCTCCCAGACGGCGGCCCGCGACTGGGCCACGCGCGTGCTGCGCAGCAGGGCCAGGTGCACTGCCGAGTCGACGCCGGGCTCGAAGTCCGCGAATGTTCCGTCCAACTGGATGTCGGCCAGGGCAACCGGCAGGCCGACCAGCCGCAGCAGCTCGATCTTGCGGCGGTGGATGTCCTTCTGAAGGGCGTTGATCCGCAGTTCCTCGTCCAGAACGTTCAACCGAGCGGTCAATAGATCCACGCCGCGCATCCGGTGCTGCGCCTCGAGTTGCTCGATCTTCCTGTATCGCTCCTGAAACCCTTCGAGCGAGACGCGTCGTTGATCGAGCTGCTTCTTCTGTACCAGAATCGTGTAAAAGGTGCGGCGCACGTCGGACAGCGCCTGGCGCACCGTGTCCTCGTAGCCGAACAGTGCCCCGCGCTGCTCGGCGCGCAGCACCACGTCGTCCGGATTGTCGCGGCCGAATTCCAGCACGGTCTTGGAAACGCGGAAGATCTGGTCGATCCCGGTTCCGTCGACCCCTTGCCCCTGTTCGGTGTCGAGCAGATAGTTCAGCTTGGGCAGGAACCGCGATTGCACGACCAGCTCCTGGCCGCCCACCGATCGGATGGCGGCCCGGCGGGCCTGGACCTCGTTGTTGAATTCCAGAGACAGAACGACGCACTCGTTCAGACCCAGGGGCTTCGACGCGATGGTCTGCCTGATCTCGCGGATCCTCTCGAGGTACTCTTCGCTCGGCTCGCGGATCTGCTCCAGCGTCCTGGTGTCCTGATAGTTGTCGGCCTGCATCTGCTCCCACCGCTCCACGCCGCCGGTCTTCTGTTCCTGCTGCTTCGAATAGCGTTCGATGTCGCCTTGAATGTCGCCGTCGAGCCCGTACGGGTTCGTGGCAAACGGGCTGGCGCAACCGCCGACCACCAGCGCGGCAAGCAGAAGGCCGCAGACCGATGCCGCCATCCGGAAGACTGGGCGGGATAGCGACAACGGGAAATCTGAACCCACGGAAAACTGGCGCATGGGCACATTGTTGCTG
>Ga0310124_10000732_pt1 | contig 23074 bp, 21 predicted proteins | sample CB11b_AW_Bot5_MG_FD_203507 | JGI IMG/M metagenome (GOLD analysis project Ga0310124, IMG submission 203507) | Marine microbial communities from Western Arctic Ocean, Canada - CB11b_AW_Bot5 | ecosystem: Environmental > Aquatic > Marine > Oceanic | place: Canada: Western Arctic Ocean | collected... | reverse complement strand
GGTATGACGGAAGAACAGCAAAATACCGTTGTTCGTGTAGTAACCGAAATTTTGACAGGTAAATAATGAACGTTGCTATTATTCCTGCACGTGGTGGCAGCAAGCGTATTCCTCGTAAAAATATTAAGCACTTTCATGGTAAGCCCATGATCGCTTACTCAATCGAAGCTGCACTTGCTTCGGATTGTTTTGATAAGGTGATTGTCTCTACTGATGATGCTGAGATAGCTGAGGTAGCGAAGAAGTATGGTGCTGAAGTACCATTTTTACGGCCTTCAAATATCTCCGATGATTATGCTACAACCATGGATGTGATGCATCACGCTATTATTTGGTGCATGGATAATGGCTGGACTGTAGATGCGGTTTGTTGTTTATACGCGACTGCTCCCTTTGTAACACCGGAATATCTTAAACAAGGTTTTGATAAATTAAATAAAGGCTTATTTGAGTTTGTTTTTAGTGCCGCGACTTTTCCATTTCCGATTCAAAGAGCGATCAAAATTTCATCAGGAGGAGAGGTGTCAATGTTTTCTCCTGAAAATGAACAAGTCCGCTCTCAAGATCTAGAAGAAGCCTATCATGATGCTGGTCAGTTCTATTGGGGAAAGACCGATGCGTTCTTAGAGAAAAAGCCAATATTCACGGATCATTCTAGTGTCGTTCTGTTACCTAGAAGTAGAGTTCAAGATATTGACACTAATGAAGATTGGGAGCTGGCTGAGGCATTATACTCAGCTTTAAAATAATTAGGTTTTTATGAGAGTTATCTTTAGAGCGGATGCTTCAGTTTGGGTTGGTAGCGGTCATATCATGCGCTGTTTAGTACTTGCAGATGCACTGAAAAGTCTTGGTCATTCAACCTCTTTTGCATGTTTACCACAGCCAGGTGACATGATTTCATATATCGAAGGACGTGGCTTTCAGGTAACAAAGTTAAATCCTCCTAAGGAACCTATTAAGCCTCAGCATGATGCAGATTATGAGGCTTGGCTGCAAAGACCAAGTTCTGAGGACGCACTGGATTTTATCCAAATGGTAGGCAGTGCTGATTTAGTAATAACGGATCATTATGCTATTAGCAACAAGTGGCAACAGCTTGTTAGGCAATCAATGAGCTGTTTTCTAGTCGCTATTGATGACTTGGTTCGGGAGCATGATGCTGATTTAATTGTCGATCAAACTCTTGGACGCAAGCCTGCTGAATACTCAGGTTCTGCCCGAGCTTTAGTGGGAAGTGAGTATGCGATATTAGCCCCAAGGTTTGCTTCATTAAGAGAGCTTGCTTACATTCGAGCACTTCCTGAAACTATACCTAAAGTTCTCGTCTCGATGGGGGGAATAGACAATCCCAATGCAACTTTAAAGTCATTGAAAAGCCTTATAGGTAAAGTCTGTGCTGATTTTACGGTGTTGCTAAGCCCTAGAGCACCACATTATCAGCAGGTTAAGTCATGGTGCGACCTACACGCTAATGTTCAGCATCAAGATTTTGAAGCCGATATGGCTGATTTAATGCTTAAACATGATATAGCGATTGGAGCCCCTGGAACAACAAGTTGGGAGCGAGCTTGTCTTGGCCTACCTAGCATATTGATCCCATTAGCCGATAACCAAAAAATGATTTGTGCTCAATTACTTCTACATAAAGCTATTATGAAGGTTTCTCTAGAAGAGATTGAGTCTCAATTATTGGTGATCTATCAGCAAGTAATGAGTCAATGGCATGAGCTATTTGTGTCGAATTTGAAGTTGTGTGATGGTCTAGGCACCAGAAGGTTAGTCTTAGAAATTCAGCAGCTTATTGAACCAAATGATCATGCGAATTTACAACTTGTATTTGCAACTCATGAGGATATCAAAACAGTTTATGATTGGCAGTGTCACCCTAAGACCCGTGAATTTGCACTGAATACTGATATCCCTACATGGGAAGATCACCAAAGCTGGATGAAGCGAAAGCTAGCCACAACCACTGACTTTTTTTACCTTGTTGAAGATAAGACAACAGGACAAAAATTAGGTGTATTGCGATTAGATAAAACTGAACCTAAGAATTATCTAGTATCAATTTTTGTTGCTCCTGAAGCTTACGGTTTAGGAGTCGCAACTGCTGCATTAAAAATGGCTGATGTCATCCACCCAGATCTGACATTACATGCAACTGTATTAGAATGTAATAAAGCTTCTCAGAAGCTGTTCAAAAAAGCGAACTATATACAGCAAAATTCTGAGACGTTTATTCGTAACCCAATTTAATGAGATTCTGATGAAACCATATATTTCAATTGACGGTCGAAACATAGGCCCTGACTACGCTCCTTATATTATTGCTGAATTATCAGCAAATCATAATGGTGACATTAATCGCGCTTTCCAGATAATGGAAGAAGCGAAGAAATCAGGTGCTGATGCGATTAAGCTGCAAACCTATACTCATGAAACGATCACTATGGATTGTGACAGTGATGAATTCCAGATTCATGGGGGGTTATGGGATGGGCAGACGCTTTATAATCTTTATAAGGGTGCTCATATGCCATGGGAGTGGCATAAGCCGTTATTTGAAAAGGCAAAAGATCTTGGGATTACTATTTTCAGTTCTCCATTTGATTTTACAGCCGTCGACTTATTAGAGTCATTAGATGCTCCTGCGTATAAAATAGCCTCATTTGAAGTCATTGATTTGCCTCTTATTAAGCGTGTTGCTCAAACAGGTAAACCGATGATCATTTCAACAGGAATGGCTAACAAAGAAGAAATTGCAGAGGCCATAAAAACCGCAAGAGATAATGGGTGTGAAGAGCTGGTAGTACTGCATTGCGTGAGTGGTTATCCTGCGCCAGCTGACCAATATAATCTTAAGACGATTGCTGACATCGCGGAACGATTTGAAGTTTTATCGGGTCTTTCTGATCACACTATTGATAATGCAACGGCTGTGGCTTCTGTAACATTAGGGGCGTGTTTGATCGAAAAACACGTAACTATGGATCGTAATGGCGGCGGAGCGGATGATAGTTTTTCTCTCGAACCTCATGAGCTTACTGCGCTTTGTAAAGATACAAAAACAGCATGGCAAGCAATGGGTCAAGTCAATTACGAAAGAACGGAAGCTGAAAAAGGAAACGTGAAATTCCGCCGCTCTTTATATGTTGTAAAAGACATAGCAGAAGGTGAATTGTTGACTCCTGAAAACATTCGGAGTATCAGGCCTGGCTTTGGCTTGCCACCAAAATACTATGAAGAAGTTCTAGGAAAAAAAGCTCTAACTAAGATCAATTCAGGAACTCCTTTATCCTTGAATTTATTTATATAGTTAGATGTTAGATAGCTGTAGAGATATTAAATCTTGAAGGCTATCTTGTTTTTTTTCTAATTCAACTAGTATATTTGCAAAGTTATGAATTTTGCTGTCTGGAATTAATTTATACGTTTTACAATACTCTTCCATCCCCATGCCGGCTGAAGAGTTAATTGATATTATGTTAACCTTATCTGTACTAGATAGTAGATAAAGCTCCAAAGGCAGTTTATTAGATAAAAATGTCACACCTTGTTCTTTGAAAGATAAATAATCTGACTCGTTTTCCTTTGGGTGCAATTTTAAAATTGGAGTGAAATCTCTACGTCTACTCTCTAATATTAATCTATTATAGATGTCATAAAAGAAACCATTATCTTTAAGCTTACCTTTTAATTTATTAAATATGGGTTGCGTGGCGATGATTAATGTCTTGTTATCGAAATTACTAGTATTGTCAAACTTAAAGCATTGTTGAATTTTTGATATCTTTGCTTTATCTTTTGATAAAACAAGTCTTCTTCCTTTGTGTTGTACTGATTTTGGTAACTTTTCTGGGTGTATCACATAAATGTGGTCACATTGCTTTCTTTCACCAAATACGTAATGGTTAGGTGGCTGATTTGATAGTAAACGAAATAATTGCTTGGGCTTATCATCAATCTGGTGCTTAACGTAATTCCCCATTCCATCTTCTACCATTGAATAAGATTTAACTAGAAGGCGAAATAATCTAGACATCTTATTGTTATCATTGAATAAAAATAATTTACTTATCCCACCCTTTAGGTCTACGTTGTTATTGCTTTCATATATTGATGCCACCAAGATTTTTTTAAATTTATCAGGTATTGGCCAACCTCGAAGCGAACAAAATAAAATATATTTTCCAATATATTCAATGTTCTTTATATGATTAACTAACGATTCCCTATTCATTAACACCAACTCTATTTGGGGAGGGAGTTGTGTTGTGTCTATGTCTTTAGGGTTTATGTCTTGATAGTCATAAAAGTATATTATAGTAGATGCGCCAGTATGATCTTGGGCTCTATAAAGACTAAGTAGTAAGTGCCTTACCGTAGAGCAGACATAAATATCTTTATGTGTTGAGTTCATAATTTATTTCTACTCAGTTTGAATTTTAAATTATGTAGGTGACGTTGAATAGTTTCGTTTAAATTGAACCACTCACGTTTGCACTTTTTGAATAGACCTCTATTCGTAGTTCGTTTGGCATAGCCAATCTCAGAGTCAAATTTAGGATCATTGGTGACACAAGGATTTTTAGTGCCATAGCATTCCACCTCATTCGCCCAGAAACGGTCCATATAAATATCAACTGCCATATACCATTCTTTAGAGTGTGATAATAGTTTTTTCGCGCCTTGAGGCGTAAGATAATAAGCAGTTGTACTCATATGTCCTTTTGTAAATTTGTGGATACTGGTCGAAGAACATTCAAGTGTAGAATAGGAATTGAACTTTCGACGCTTGTTATTGAATAACCTAACACATTCGATGGATTCAGGTAGTTCTGAAATGTCTTGTAAAAAGTCTAAAAATGTCTTTTTAAATAACAAAGCATCGTCTTCAATAATAATTATTGGTTGATTTAGCTCTATACACTTTTCCCAGAGTAAAAAGTGACTTGCGTAACACCCTAGTTGACCTGCGTTAAGCGTTTTTGCTCTATATGTTTGGCTCAACTCATCATTATAACAACTGAGTAAAGGGTGAGGAGGTGATGTTCTGCCATCCACTGCAGAAAATAGTACAAAAGGAAGATATAGTTCATCTAGTTGACGACTAATGTTCTCTTTTCTTTCTGTGGAAGATTCTAAATTTATGACAAAGATTTTAGTCATTGGTAACTCTCTTACATCTTGAGCAAATAGGGACTAGAAACAATAAGTATAATATTAGTGGTTGAGGATGGTTGAAAGGTACATCAGTTAACCCAGCAATGAACAATAGACTAACTAAACCAATCGCTATATATGCATCGATTGATGGTAATTTCTTTACTATTATTAATGGGTAAAGTAGAAGTCCAATTATAAATATTAGCCCTATAACCCCAGACTTAACCATTTTATTAAGAAACTGATTGTGATAATGGTGTGAAGCAAGACGAAAAGTTAGATTAGATATTTTTTTGTTTTTTAACTTATCTTGTAGTAATTTTGGCTTTTCATTTCCATAACCAAGTAAAGGCTTTTTCTGGATTAATTGAGGAGCTAGTTGCCACAATTGTAACCTTTGTCCAATAGAAGTATTATAATTTCCAGATTGGATTTTCTCCACCTCATAAACAGTTTGATCATATCTTTCTATTATTTTATCTTTAAATAAATAAGTCCCAGAAAACAATGACACGGTTACAGTGATAAAAATAAATGTTAATTGATTTCGACTGGGTGGGGTCTTTATATATTTAAAGATGACAAGCACTAAAGTGCTTACAGTTAAGGCTAACCAAATACCTCGAGTTTCACTGAGAATTATTGGAGGCAAAGACAATAGAAAAGCTAATGAAGCTATGAGTTTTTCTTTAAAAGAGGGTTGCTCTATTAATAATGAAAAAGAAATGATGGCAATTAATGCACATGAGGTAGCGTAAGGGATGGGATTGATATAACCAGCATCACGCGAAATCCCCATATATACATTAAAATAAACACTGTTTAAAAACGCAGTGATACTACCTAATAAGACAACCCAACCGAGAACTCTATGGTTCAAGAGATTATAGGGAAAGAAAATGAGAAATAAGGTAGATCCAATCAATGCTCTCAGTTCTCTAGAACTTGCTCCATGATAATAGTAGCTAAATATTGTATATATACATGAAATGCTAACTAACCATATAAACGGGGAGCGTAGATTACTTAATATAGTTTCTTTTTTGAATGCTAATATACTGGCGATGATACCAATTAAAAATAGTGGAATCATTTTCTTATCACCACTATCCAAAACTAACATGCCCGTAACCGCAAAAAAATAAGGTAATAGTAAGAATGTTGTATAAATGTGTTTTTTATTAATAATATTCATGCTGTTCAGTATAATATTAGCTGTGGTAAGGGTTTTTATTACTTTCAGGACGAGTCTTAAGTAGCCTTAAGATCCACATATATTGCTCTGGGTTCTTACTCACGTAATCTTCAATACATTGATTCATCATACGTGCGTCCTCCTCTTCGCTTCCTGTAGGGAAGGGTAAAGCAGGGTAGAAGTCCAGGGTATATTGGCCTGTACAGCTATCGTATTGAGCAAACAAGGGCACAATTTTAGCTTTACTTAGTTTTGATAGGCGACCAAGGCCTGAGATAGTTGCTTTTTGAGTCGCGAAGAAGTCAACGAAGACACTGTGCTCACGACCAAGATCTTCATCAGGGAGATAATAACCAAGGTAACCATCACGTACTGACTTGATGAAAGGTTTGATACCACCACTGCGATCATAAACACGACCGCCGTATTGCACGCGCTGTCGGTGCATTAGCCAGTCACTGAGTTTGTTTTTTTGTGCTTTCGCCATCGCAGACACAGGTAAATTGCGTGATGCTAATAATACCGCTGGGATATCAATAGCCCATGTGTGTGGCACCAGCAAGATCACATTCTCGCCATTGTCTGTAATATCGGTTAGGTTGCTCAGGCCGTTTATCGAAGTGTTATTCTCTAGCCAAGTTTTACTCTTGAGTGTCAGTGAAGCAAATCCCATCAAAAATGAGATGGAAGTAACGTATGACTGATAGAGAGTTTCTTCGCGCTCTTCGATAGATTGCTCAGGAAAGCACATCTCAAGGTTTACGCGAGCTCGGCGGTTAGCCTTATTCTTGATTTTTACAGCCTGCTTAGCCATAAACTTAGCGAGTGCTAAACGAATACTATTAGGCAAGAAGCAGACTAAAGACGATAACAGAACAGCAATCCAAGTGCCCCAGTATTTAGGTGCCAGAAATCCCCATTCAAACTCAGGATTGTAAGCTTTTGGATCAAAATCATTACGTTGTGTGGTCATTCGTTCACTACATTATTTAAATCAGAGAGTTAACTTTATATCGGTCACTCGGGGAATGATTATGTTTAATAGATTATCCAATAATGCACCCCAAAAAGTAGGATGCACTATTAATCTGAAATATAAAGCTTATAGCTATGCGTTTACGATCTTCATGTACTCAGCAACACCATCTGCCACTGTTCTAAACTCGATATCGCAACCTGTATTGCGAAGCTTAGTTAAGTCAGCTTGAGTGAATTCTTGGTAAGCACCTTTCAAATGCTCAGGGAAAGGAATCGTTTCGATTTCGCCTTTACCGTGGTGCTTGATTACGGCTTTTGCTACTTCTTCAAAAGACTCTGCCTTGCCTGTACCTAGGTTGAAGATGCCTGATACGCCATTTTCTAAGAACCATAGGTTTACCGCCGCTACATCACCTACATACACAAAATCACGCTTGAAGGTCTCGCTACCAGCGAACAACTTAGGGTTTTCACCGGCATTCATTTGGTTGTTTAGGTGGAATGCTACCGACGCCATGCTGCTTTTGTGTTGTTCACGAGGGCCGTAAACATTGAAGTAACGGAAGCCAACGATCTGTGGAAGTGTTTCGTTATGAGCTGCTGCATCTGCGGTCAAACGGCGAACATAGTTATCAAACTGTTGTTTTGAATAGCCGTAGACATTCAATGCGCCTTCGTATTCTCTCTCCTCGATAAAAGTATCGGTTTCGCCATAAGTCGCAGCTGAAGAGGCGTATAAGAACGGAATTTCACGTTCAACACAGTAATGAAGTAGCTCTTTTGAATACTCATAGTTGTTGAGCATCATGTATTTGCCATCCCACTCAGTGGTCGCAGAGCACGCACCTTCATGGAAAACAGCTTCAATATGACCGAAATCATCACCGGCCATAACTTGAGTTAAAAAGTCATCACGATCCATGTAATCAGTGATGTCTAGGTCTACAAGGTTCTTAAATTTCTTACCATCTTTTAAGTTGTCGACGACTAGAATATCGTTGTGGCCAGCTTCATTGAGCGCCTTAACAATATTGCTGCCAATCATGCCAGCACCACCAGTTACGATAATCATAATTTTCTAACTCTTTTGAATACAAAACTATCACGAGTATAGCAAGGAATGGATAAGGCGGGCTAGTGGAATAATTCCCCAACCAGAGTATGATACTGCAAGCTAAGTTATAAATTTCGTTGAGTTAATTACTCAAAACTATAGGTATTATCATGAAGATTGCAGTAGCCGGTACAGGGTATGTAGGTCTATCAAACGCAATGCTGTTAGCACAACATCATGAAGTCATTGCGGTAGATATCATCGCTGAAAAAGTGGCAATGCTAAACAATAAGCAGTCGCCGATTGTAGACAATGAGATTGAGTATTTTCTATCAAATAAGTCGCTGAATTTCAGGGCGACAACAGATAAAACGGCTTACAAAGATGCTGAGTTTGTCATCATTGCTACTCCAACCGATTATGATCCAAAAAACAATTATTTTGATACCAGCTCTGTAGAATCGGTCATTAGAGACGTCATGGATATCAATCCAAATGCCGTCATGGTGATCAAATCAACGGTGCCTGTTGGTTATACTGAACGCGTTAAGCAAGAACTGAACTGTGAAAACATTATGTTTTCACCAGAGTTTTTACGCGAAGGTAAGGCTTTATTCGATAATTTACACCCGTCTCGTATTATCGTGGGTGAGTGTTCTGAACGCGCTAAAGTGTTTGCGAATCTGCTGGTTGAAGGCGCAGAAAAAGAGAACATTGATGTCTTGTTTACAAACTCAACAGAAGCAGAAGCAGTAAAACTGTTCTCAAATACCTATTTAGCGATGCGTGTGTCTTATTTCAATGAGCTCGATTCTTACGCGGAAGCGCATGGTTTGGATTCTCGTCAAATCATCGAAGGTGTTGGCTTAGACCCTCGTATTGGTAATCACTACAATAATCCTTCGTTTGGCTACGGTGGTTACTGCTTACCTAAAGACACCAAGCAGCTATTAGCTAACTATCAAGATGTACCTAACAATATTGTGGGTGCCATTGTTGACGCTAACCGCACTCGTAAAGACTTCATCGCGGATTCGATTATCAAGCGCTCGCCTAAAGTGGTGGGTATCTATCGATTAATCATGAAGGCAGGGTCTGACAACTTTCGAGCATCGTCGATTCAAGGCATCATGAAGCGTTTGAAAGCTAAAGGTATTGAAGTGGTGGTGTTCGAACCTGTGTTGGAAGAAGAGCATTTCTTTAACTCGAAGGTTTATTCCGATCTTGAAGAGTTCAAAGCTGTATCAGATGTGATTGTATCCAACAGGATGGTTGATGAAATCGCAGACGTTGCAGATAAGGTGTACACACGAGACCTCTTTGGCAGTGATTGATCGGGTTTTATTTTAGCTAATGCTAATTAGACCAGATGTTAACAGCTCGATCTATCCGTTTAGTGGCGATATACTGAGCCACTAAACGGATAGGGATACTAATTACTAATGAAAACACGTGACAAGATTGTTTACGCTGCTCTAGAGCTTTTTAATGAGCACGGCGAGCGCAGTATTACGACCAATCATATTGCTGAGCATATCGAGATTAGCCCTGGTAACCTCTACTACCACTTCCGTAACAAACAAGAAATTGTCCGTGACATCTTCACTCTCTATTCAACAGAGTTGCTTGAAAGGTTCACGCCGATTCAAGGCCAGCAAGAAAGCCTGACGCTACTAAAGACCTACTTAGATTCTATCTTCACACTAATGTGGAAGTACCGATTCTTCTATGCGAATCTGCCTGAAATATTGTCACGTGATGAAAAACTCCACCTTGATTACATGGCAGTGCAAGAAAGATTGCAAACCAACCTTGTCGATATCATGAGAGCCTTCGTTGAGTTGAACTTGCTTAAAGCAACGGATACGGAAATGAAGTCGATGGTTACTTCCCTTCACTTGATCGCATCGGGTTGGTTAGCTTATCAGTCTGCGATGTCTCCAAAAGCCCAAATTACAGAGCAAGTTGTACATCAAGGAATGCTACAGATGATCGCGACCGTTAAACCGATTGCGACAGCTCAAGGCTTTGAGCAGCTGACACTATTGGAAGACGGTGTAAGGGCGTTGAACTCAAAGTAGAAAGAGACGAGTAATGAAGATCGGGAAAGAGCAGATTCGAGTAAACGAAAAGCAGGGTAGAGCGGCAACTAGGCTAGCGTTTTTCATGTCACGTTTTACTCTGACCTTGTGTCGGTTTTAAGCTTTTCGTTTTTAGGTGACTCGAACCCGGCGTCTCTTTAAGTTCTTCGCATCTCGATTACTCGAATCCCGAATCTTCTCTATCTAATCAACCAACTCTTCGGGTTCTGAGCTTGGCTGTTTCTGCGAATTTCAAAGTACAATGATGGGCGCGTTTGGCCGCCAGTGTCACCAGCAAGCGCGATGGCTTCGCCCGCTTTAACTTTGTCACCTTCTTTCTTTAAAAGTGCTTGGTTAAAGCCATAGAGCGTCATATCGCCTTTACCGTGGTCAAGTAGCACCACTAATCCATAACCACGTAGATACTCTGCAAAAACCACCGTGCCTGAGTAAACAGACTTAACCTGCTGACCGTACTTGGCGTTGATCACCATGCCTTTCCAGTTTATTTGACCCGTTTGGCGTGAGCCGTAGTTATGCAGAACTTTGCCTTTGATTGGCCAAGGCAGTTTGCCTTTGCGTTTGGCTAACCCATCCATAGGGATTGCATTACGTCTCTCGCGAGCTGCCTTCTCTGCTTTCGCTATTTCAGCTTTTAGGCGAGTTTCATTTCGCTGAAGCTCCGCCAAGTAATTTTTATCACCCGAGATGTTTTTCTTGATGCTGCCAACGGTTTTCTTACGCTGAGTTTGAGTCTTAGATAGCTTGTCGCGCTTGGTGGTTTGCTGTTTTAACAGTGATGCTATCTGTTCTTGCTCAAGTTGACGCTGTTTGTGGCTTTCTTCTAATTCAAGTTGCGTCTGTTCAATCGCTTTGATTGTTGCGGAGCGCGCTTTGGCAAGGTGTTGGTAATAGTGACTGATGCGATCTTCTTCCACACCTGTGTTGAGGATGTGAGAAGACGCTTTAGCTCGACTTGTCATGTAGTAAGTCTGAATCAGTTGTTCTAACTTGTCGGTATGGTTTTTTTTCTGAGCCGTAAGCGCTTTAATCTTGGTGTCTAAGTTGGCAAGATTTGCATTGGCCGTATTGAGTTGCTTTTTACTGTCTAGAATCGCCTTTTCAAGCGACACAATCGACAGCTCTTGTTTCTTGAGGTTTGCCTGTAGGCTATCGAGTTTTTTCTGCTGTGAGGAAAGGTTTTTTTGTTGGCGAGATATTTCGCTCGATACGCCTTTCAGTTCCCCCTGAGAGGCGGCAAATGACGATGTAGATAACAGAGCAACACAAAGGCTGGTAGATATCAGAAGAGTCCGGCTAATGGCTCGAATTTGTTTCATCATTATCGTCATTTAGTTGTATTCATCTGCTCTTAATTTTTCGAATTTCGCTGAATCGAATCCCGCATCGGCTTTTAAGCTTTTCGTATCTCGGTTACTCGCATCCCGCATCGGCTTTTAAGCTTTTCGTATCTCGGTTACTCGCATCCCGCATCGGCTTTTAAGCTTTTCGTATCTCGGTTACTCGCATCCCGAATCTGCTTTTAAGCTCTTCGTATCTCGGTTACTCGCATCCCGAATCTGCTTTAAGCTCTTCGCATCTCGGTTGCTCGCATCCCATATCTGCTCTTAAATCCCATCACCATCGATGAAATTTTGCGAGCGACCGTTGAACCCTTGGTCCATATCTAAAGATGGCTTGTCTGTTTTCGGTTTTCCGACAATTTTTGCAGGCACCCCAGCGACTGTCGTATGAGGTGGTACGGCTTGTAGAACCACAGAGCAAGAACCAATCTTAGCGCCTTCACCCACTTCAATGTTGCCGAGTATTTTAGCGCCGGCACCAATCATTACGCCTTCGCGGATTTTAGGGTGACGATCGCCACCTTCTTTACCGGTACCACCTAAGGTGACGTCTTGAAGAATCGATACATCATTCTCGACGACGGCTGTTTCACCAATCACAATGCCTGTCGCGTGGTCGAGCATGATAGCTTTACCGATACGAGCTGCTGGGTGAATATCCACTTGGCAAGCAACAGAGATTTGGTTTTGTAGGTAAGTGGCAAGTGCGATACGGCCTTGCTTCCACAACCAGTTAGCCACTCGGTAACCTTGCAGAGCGTGATAGCCTTTCAGATAAAGCAGAGGCATCGAGTACATCTCGACTGCAGGATCTCGATTTACCGTCGCGCAAATATCACAAGCTGCCGCATCAATAATCGATTGGTCCTGTTTAAATGCTTGTTCAACCACTTCACGCACCGCCATTGCTGGCATTGAAGCTGTTTTTAGCTTGTTTGCTAGGATGTAGCTAAGGGCTGCGCCTAAACTTTCATGGTTGATGATCGTGGCATGATAAAAACTCGCAAGCATAGGCTCTTGCTCCGACTGTTGTCGAGCTTCCTTCACAATGCATTGCCAAACTTTTTGTTGTTCACAGTGTTTCATTTTACCATCCATTCCTTTAAACCAGATACGTGTAGCGAGATGAGAGATGCGAAGAGCGACAAGAACAGATTAGAGTAGCGAGATGCGAGTAACGAAAAGCTGCCTTCTTTAAGCGCTCAATCCGCTCTTATTCTCTTCGCATCTCGTATCTGCTCTTACTATCTTTCTGACTTCTTGTCTCGTGCAAGTAGATCTTGTGCTGCTAAGTGTGCATCTTTCCCTTGATACAACACTTGATAAATTTGTTCAACAATTGGCATCTCAACGCCCATACGTTCTGATAATAACCAAACTTCTTTAGTGTTGCGATAACCTTCAACGACTTGGCCAATTTCTTCTTGTGCGGTATCTACATCTTTGCCTGCGCCAAGTGCCAAACCAAAGCGACGGTTACGTGATTGGTTATCAGTACAGGTGAGTACTAAGTCACCCAATCCTGCCATACCCATGAAGGTTTCTGGTTGTGCGCCGAGAGCTGCACCTAATCGGCTCATCTCAGCTAAACCGCGAGTGATAAGTGCGGTACGTGCATTAGCACCAAAGCCAATACCATCCGACATGCCTGCGCCAATTGCGATAACATTTTTAACCGCGCCGCCAAGTTGCATACCAATGAAATCAGAGTTTGCATATACGCGGAATGTTTTGCCGCAATGAATCTTCTCTTGCAGCTCTTCTAGGAAAACTTCATCAGGTGAAGCGACAGAGATAGCCGTTGGCATACCCATCGCTAACTCTTTGGCAAAAGTAGGGCCTGATAGAACAGCCAGTGAGTAACCATCACCAAGTACATCGTGAGCGACATCTTTAAGTAGGCGGCCTGTTTCTGGCTCTAAGCCTTTGGTTGCCCAACAGATGCGAGAGTTCTCTGTTAAGTGAGGTTTCAGGCTATTTAAAACGATACCAAATACGTGGCTTGGAACGACAACCAAAAGGTCTCGGCTTGAAGTCACGGCTTTTTCTATATCTGACTCAATAATTAAGCTGTCTGGGAAAGCGATATTTGGTAGAAACTCATTGTTCGCACGCTCAGATTCAAGGCGAGCCATATGAACAGGGTCATGCCCCCAAAGAACAACATTGGCACCGTTACGCGCTAGAGAGATCGCTAAAGATGTCCCATAAGAACCTGCGCCTATCACTGTCATGGCGATGTCTTTACCGTAAGCGCTGTCTTTACCGTAAGCGCTGTCTTTACCGTAAGCGGCTTTCGCGTGAGTCGGGCGAGTTGTTTCTGTCATGCTTCCACCTAAAAATAATGAGGGAAATCGAGGAGTTCGGGAGAAACTCTTTACTAAGCAGAAAAAGAGATCTACTAAGAAGAAAAATCTCTCTATCAAAGTACAGTGTAAATAAAAAATGCACATCGCAGAAGCTGCGATGTGCATTTAAAAGCTAACTATTTAACGAAAACTAGCTATCTAATAAAAGCCCAGCTTCTTAAAAATAAGCGATTTGAGCATTAGTCAGAGTAGTTCTATTTCGAAACTTAAGCTCTACTTGAAAGCTTAAGCTCTATTTGAAAACCTAAGCTCTATTTGAAAACTTAAGCTTGCTCGCCTTCAGTTTGTTCAGCTTGCTGAGCTTGGTTCTGTAGGTAGTTCATGAACAAAGCATCAAAGTTGACTGGCGCTAAGTTCAGTTGTGGGAACGTACCTTTAACCACTAGGCTAGAAATCGTTTCACGAGCGTATGGGAACAGGATGTTCGGGCAGAATGCACCTAGGCAATGAGCCAGTTGGCCAGCTTCCATTTCGCTTGCAGAGAAGATACCGCCTTGTTGAACTTCACAAAGGAATGCAGTGTCTTCTGCGTTCTTAACCGTAACCGTTAGACGTAGGATTACTTCGTAAACGCCTTCGCCAAGTTCACGGCTTTGAGTGTCTAGGTCCAGTTTTACATCTGGGTTCCACTCTTTTTGAAACATGTCTGGAGAGTTTGGCGCTTCGAAAGAGACGTCTTTTAGGAAGATACGTTGGATTGCGAAGTTTTGTTGTGCGTCTTGTTGTGCTGCTTCAGCCATTTTCTTGTCCTTAAAAATTTTAAATTAGACTCTGTTCATTGTATTTATCGAACAGAGCCTGAAAGTTAGTTTATCGGTCAGCCGCTTCTTGCCTTTAACCTATTTCTTACCTTTAATTACTTCTTGCCTTTAACTAAAGGAAGGTTAGCTTCGCTCCAAGCCACTAAGCCGCTTTTCAGTACGCTTACGTTTTCGAAACCTGCTTTAACCAGTAGGTTAGCGCTTTCTTGAGCAGTTTGACCTGTCTTGCATACTACGATGATTGGGTCTGCTTTGTGGCTTTCAAGGCTACCAAAGCTATTTGCTTTGATGTCTGACGGCAAAATGTGAACTGCGTCCGTAATATGGCCCTTTTTGAACTCATCTTTAGTACGAATATCAACCACAATACCGTTTTCACGGTTAATCATGTGTGTGGTTTGCGCGGCCGTGATCTCTTTGTAGGCTGCGTTTGATGTCTTGATAACGTTCGCAATGATGGCAACAACCAAGCCGATCCATACGATGGCTAAAATCATATTCTCTTGAACAAATGGAACTAACTCTTGCATATCTTGAACTCTTATTCGTTATTGGGCGAAAAACTATAGGGTAGGAGTATAGCGATAAAGGGTAGGAGAATACAGAGGAAGCATGTTGTGGTGCTAAAAGCGTTATCTCAAGAAGGATTTATAAGGTATTGCTTATGATTTACTCATTTACTTGATTGTGGTTATTATCTATGATGATCAATCAGTTGTTTAAGCTGAGCAACTGATTGAGGGTGTAAAACTTACCCTCTACATATAAACGTTTATATTAATGGAAATCATTATGAAAAAGATGGCTCTAGCGGCTGCATTAGCAGTTAGCTTCTCAGGTGCTGCATTTGCAGCTGAAGAAACAGCAGCAGCTGGTTCAAGTACTGGCACAGCTGCAGGCACTGGTGCATCGGCAGCAGCAGCTGGCACAGCAACAACAGTTGCAGTTGCGACAGCAGCAGTAGCAGCAGCGGCAGCTGTAGCGGTTGCTTCTAACGAAAGCGGTGCAACGACTACAACAACTACTCGATAATTTTTGAGTAATACATGTTTTAGTTAACGTATGTTTAAAACCATTTTATGTGAAAGCATAAAGTGGTTTTTTTATATCTAATTGATTAATTTCCATATTGGACAGCAGCAACCAGATTGCTAGGAAGCAGAACTCGTCATGCTTAAACCTCTAATCATATCTCTTGGTCTTTTTCTTGCTGGTTGTTCTCAGCAGTTTCAAGACGTTAATTCTACTTTTGATGAAGCCTTTTTTGGAAGCTCCGATGTTGAGCTGTCGAAGGAATACATTCAAAACTTACCGTATTCCAGCATTTACGCGGAAGTGAACGACCAAGGTAAGATCTTCATGGTTTTGGCCTACGTAGGTGAAAACCCGCAAACGGGTGCAGAGCAGTTAAAGTGGATGTCTTCTGACAAAGCGATGATCGTCACTGAAAATGGACGTATCGTACAAACGCTATTGCTTCCTTATGAAAATCTCTCTGGTTTGGCATTCCAACCGTTGGATGCATTCTCTTCTGCAAATAGCTCGTCACCAGATTCTTCTTCTGCGTTTGATGTGTCAGCTAACCCCGGTGCCCAAAAGTGGCAAGCGGTTTACGACTGGCAACCTAACTATCGATTCGGCTATAAAGCAAATATCACCCGAACGTATGCGGGGAATGAAACGGTCGAAACACCATTAGCGTCTATCGATACCAAGAAGTTCCAAGAAAAAATTAACTTCCCAATGTTAGATCAAGACATCACCAACGAATATTGGGTCGACAGTAAAGGCAAAGTGGTCAAAACCATACAGTATTTAGGCCCTGATATGACAAGGCTTGAGTTAACCGTCCTTAAGCATTATCAAAGCAATTAACGAACAGGGTAATGAACTAAAATGATGAATTATATGAGTCACGCATCAAAAATGACGGGACGTCGGTTGCCATTGGTGAGAACTTTATTAACGGTAAGAGCTCTGTTAATGATGAGAAACTTGTTAGCTTTGGGCGCGCTGTTCTCTCTGTGCACTGTTAGCTACGCTTCTGCGGCTTCTGATCTTGTTACGCCTGAACGCTCTTCGTCGATTAAGACAACAATTGAGCTTCCTCTTCAAGGTGTGACGCTTGAGTATAAAGCTAACGTTAGATTGCTTCAGGTGTTAGACGACGCTAACGCTAACGGCAGCATTGGTTACTTCCCCCTTTCAGCTCAACTGTTTGATAAAACCAATGCTGAAGCTAACGAATCTAATAAAGTTAACAAAGATATCGAAGCCAAAAAGCGCAATGTATTTAAGCAACTTGACGCTTTCTCGGTAGAAGAACCAGAAGCAAAATTAGTAAAGCAACAATTAGCTTCTTTCCAATACCTCAATCGAGTTTTTGTTGAGTTAGATCGTAATGCGGTTATCTCTCAATCAGATAAGAATCCGTTGCTTGTTTCAAGTTCTCCCACTAACAAGCCGTCGTCTACTGCCATAAAAAGAGCATCTACTAGTCAAACTCAAGCCTTTTCTCTGTACTTGCCACAACGACCAACGTCCATTCAGTTGATGGGTGTAATGAAAGAGTCGGTAACAATGAATCTGATTGAGCATGGAACCTTGAATGATTATCTCGATGCATTGCCGAACGGCCTTATTGGTGAATCCGCAGATAAAAGCGTGGCGTATGTTGTTCAGCCAGATGGCGTGGTACAAACCATTCAATACGCTTACTGGAACGAACAGCCGGTTTATCTAGCACCAGGTGCCATCGTATTTATAGCGTTCTACTCTTTGCCATCGGAATACTCAACGTTGAACCAAGATATCGTCGATTTGCTACGTCATAAGGTTGGCCTGTAATGCTGAAACAGAAATTATTCCCTCTATCGGCAGTGTGCACAGCGGTTACCTGCGCCTTGTTAATAACGAACAGCACTTCTGTTTTTGCAGAAACAACCATTGATTCCTCTTCGATCAGAGCAGAGAAATCATCATTTGACGACACAGAATACAGAACGTCACAAATGAACTTTGGTGGTGTTGGCTTAATGCAAATGCCGACAGGCCGAATGGCACCAGAAGGCGAGTTTAACTTTAGTGCTTCGTTTAATAATGAATACTACTTTTATAACGTCAGCCTACAGGTGATGCCTTGGCTTGAAACCACCATTCGTTATACACAAGTACAAGACCTGCTCTATAGCGGAGGCGCAGACCAAGATTGTTCTCAAAACTCATTCAGTGGCTGTACCAAATACACAGATAAAGGCATCGACTTTAAACTGCGCTTAATCGAAGAAGGGTACTATTTACCGGAAGTATCGGTCGGTATGCGTGATTTTGGTGGTACCGGTTTATTTGATGGCGAATTTGTTGCGGCCACCAAACGCTTTGGCCCTGTTGATTTTACCTTGGGCATGGCTTGGGGATACATGGGCACCAGTGGCAACTTCACTAACCCATTGTGCAAAGCCAGTGACAAATATTGTGAACGTCCATCTGACACCAAAGGTAATGGTGGCAGTGTCGATTTTGAACGCTGGTTTAAAGGTGATGCGGCGATTTATGGTGGTTTTGAATATCAAACCCCTTATAAGCCTTTAACCTTTAAGCTTGAATACGATGGCAATGATTACTCTCAAGACTTCCCAGTAGTACGTGGTGGTGTCGACATGACACAACATACGCCATGGAACGTCGGCGCTGTGTACCGTTTCACTGATTGGGGATCAGCGAAAGTCAGCTATGAGCGAGGCGATACTTTAACCCTTGGTTTCGATCTCTCGACTAACTTCAATGAAATGTATTCGGTGTGGCGAGATACCGAAACCGTAGAATTGCGCCCAAGCGATGTCGAGACGGTTGACGATATTGACATGGCGGCCCTTGCAGAAGAACTTGAAACCGTCGCGGGCTATGAACAAGCACAAATCTTGGTCGACGATAACAGTATTGTGGTAAAGGGCACTCAGGTTAAATACCGAGACAGAGACATCGCCCTTGAACGCGGTGCGACCGTGATTGCCAATGCGGTACCGAGTTACATCGATACCTATAAAATCATCGAAAACGATAAATCATTGGAACTCACCGAGACAACGGTAGATGCACAAGCATTCAAAGCGGCGGCGAACAATCATTACCTTAATGCTCAAACCAGTGACGCAACAAACACTCACGAACTAGAGCGTAAGAAATCCGTGATTTATCACGATGGGCGAGAGCGATTCGATGTGTCGATTTCACCAAACCTCGCTCAATCGTTTGGTTCGGCTGAAAACTTCTACTTGTACAGTTTGGGTTTATACACCAACGCTTCGTTCTGGGCGTTAAACAATGTCGAACTGTCGGGCTCTCTTTACGTTAACTTAATTGATAACTACGATAAATTTAATTACGAAATCCCATCAGACGGCACCGACCAAACACCAAGAGTGCGCACCTTGTTCCGCTCTTATGTTGACGATACGGTTCGCTTAGATCGCTTGCAACTGACTTGGTTTGAAGACTACGGCAGCGGTGTCTACACCCAAGCCTACGGTGGTTACCTAGAGAGCATGTTCGCCGGTGTGGGTGGCGAAATCCTTTACCGCCCATTCAACCAAAACTGGGCCATTGGCGCAGACATGACCGCAATAAGCCAGCGTGACCCTGAAAGCTGGTTTGGTACGTTTGATCAAGAGATCCAAGTCAACCCAGATGACAGCAGCCGAACGTATAAAGTGATCGATAAAGGCACGACTGGCTTTATTACCGGTTACTACACCCCACAATGGGACTTCTTGAGCGATACCTTACTGAAAGTCGGCGTCGGTAAATTCCTTGCGGGTGATATCGGTACTCGTGTTGATTTCTCTAAGCAGTTCAAGAGTGGCGTGATTGCTGGTGCGTTTGTCAGCTTAACCGACATGACGACTGAAGAATACGGCGAAGGCAGCTATACAAAAGGCTTCTACGTGTCGATTCCGTTTGATCTCGTTACCGTAAAACCAAGCTCAAGCCGCGCTGGCTTTACATGGTTACCGATCACCCGTGACGGCGGACAAGTGCTGAACAAGCAATACAACTTGTTCGATCAAACCGATGCGCGCTCACCTTGGTTCCAAAGACCAAGTAGCGTGAAGTAGAGCGGAAAGAGCAGTAACGAGTAGCGAGAAAATATAGATACGGGTAACGAGTAAGCGGTATGCGAAGAGCAGGGAAAGAGCAGTCTCGAACAATCGAGTAACGAATAGCTTAATAGCTCGTGATATTAATTGAGTCTAGCTTTTGGTTCTCCCCCTTGAACGCCGTTCGTTTGTGGTCGGTGATGTTCATCAAAGGGGGGGGGGGGGTAGAGGGGGATGTTAATCTATGTGTTACTAACCCTTCCTAGCCTCCCCTTATGTTGGTATTTTCTGCCAAGTAACAGTTGTGATAAAGGGGAGGAGCTAAAAGCCCCCCGTCACGGCTTTACCTGCTCTTCGCACCTCGTTCACTCGAATCCCGCATTTGCTCTTATCTACACTTAAAACCATTCAACTAGGTTGATAATAACCACAATTTGTGGATAATGCTTACGGATTAAACTAACCGTATACAAGCATACTTTTTGCTGCATTTTAGATAAAATACTCCTAATCAAATTCAGGAGCCACATAACTACGCAGTGTGATGTCGCGGATTATCAAGGGGCGGTAGCGTCCCTATCTTTGATATTGAATGGGAGTGAGATCACAGTAACACCCCTCCTTAACTCTATTAAGTGCAGCGTAGCTGATAAAATTATTTGTTCTAACTTCTTTGGGTGTCCTTTGGGATATCACGACACATTCCGTTTCTATGACTTGGTTAACATGAAGATTAATAAAAATCGTCTCCTTTTAACGCTCCTTCCTGTATTGCTTGCAGGGTGTACTACTCCAGGAACTCACCTTTCTACTGGCGACAAGAATGTGATTCAGCCTTCAGAGGAACAGCAAGAATCGGATATCTCTGATGTGGTTAACCTTTACCCATTGACAGCGCAATCAGTATCGAGTTACCGAAATGAATCTTTATCGGTTTCCCAAGCTAACCCGACGCTAGATGTTGATATTGCAAAGTATGAATATCAAGTGGGTGTCGGTGACATCTTAAATATCACCATTTGGGATCACCCTGAACTGACCATTCCTGCGGGCTCTTACCGTAGTAGTACCGAAGCAGGTAACTGGGTTCATGCAGACGGCACCATCTTCTACCCGTACATTGGTACAGTAGAAGTAGCGGGAAAAACCGTTCGTGAAGTGCGTACTGATATTGCTAATCGTTTAGCTAAGTACATTGAAAGCCCTCAAGTTGATGTTAACGTTGCGGCTTTCCGCTCTAAGAAAACTTATATTACTGGTGAGGTTTCCAACCCTGGCCAGCAAGCCATTACTAACATCCCTTTAACGTTGTTGGATGCGGTAAACCGTTCTGGCGGTTTGTCTGAGAATGCCGACTGGCGTAATGTTTCATTAACGCGTAATGGCGTAGAAGAAAACCTCTCACTTTACGGCTTGATGCAACGTGGTGACCTAACTCAAAACCGCTTACTGCAAGCAGGTGATATTGTTCACGTGCCGCGTAATGATAAGCAGAAAGTGTTCGTGATGGGTGAAGTTAAAGAACCGAAACTCTTGAAGATTGATAGAGTGGGAATGAGCTTAACGGAAGCGCTCAGTAATGTTGGTGGAATAAACGAGCTTACAGCTGATGCCACAGGTGTATTTGTAATTCGAACTTCTGATAATAAATCAGAGCGTATGGCAGATATCTACCAACTTAATATAGAAGATGCCTCAGCATTGGTTATTGGCACCGAGTTTGATCTAAAACCTTATGACATTGTTTATGTTACCGCTGCGCCAATCAGCCGCTGGAACCGTGTTGTGGGGCAGTTGCTGCCAACCATAAACGGATTTAATAATTTAACTGAAGGTGCGTTACGTGTCCGTAATTGGCCTTAGGCTAAGATAGAACAGTAATCAGGTCGCACTTCACGTGTGGCCTGATTTTTTTATGTTTAGAAGTGCATTCGGTTTGTAAATGTATTTAGTTTATAAATACGTTCAGTTTATAAGCCCATTACAGTTAGAAGTCAGTTATGTTTAATAAAATTTTAGTGGTCTGTGTGGGTAACATTTGTCGTTCCCCTACGGGAGAGCGCGTTCTTCAAAAATTGCTACCGAACAAAGAGGTAGCCTCTGCTGGCATAGCTGCTGAAAAAAGCCGTTTAATCGGTAAGCCAGCAGACGACACGGCGATTTTAATTGCCGCTGAAAATGGGGTCGATGTTGAAAATCATCAGTCGCAGCAAGTTACACCACAGCTTTGTGCTCAGTATGATTTGATATTGGTGATGGAGAAGGGCCATATGGAGGCGCTCACTCAAATTTCACCGGAAGCGCGTGGTAAAACCATGCTGTTTGGTCAGTGGATTGGCCAAAAAGACATTCCCGATCCGCACCGCCAAAGCCGTGAAGCGTTTGAATACGCTTATAAGCTGATTGACGAAGCTGCGCAAGCTTGGGCAAAAAAACTGTAGATTTAAATGCAGTAGGTTTTAAATAGACAGCTTAAATGTCATGCTCTACATGTAGGTGTGGCTAAGCTATCAAAAGAATCATATAAAAGAGAAGTACGCGGAGCGTATTTAACTTCTCTTCAAAATACTAGTTTAGGAAGTAGCAATCTGATGACCACACAACCATCACACACAGATAACTCTGATGAGATAGATTTAGGAAATCTGCTTGGCATCTTATTAGATGCTAAATGGCTAATCATGCTCACCACATTTGCTTTTGCTGTGTTTGGTATTGCGTTTGCCCTGCTTTCAACACCGATATACAAAGCTGATGCACTGATTCAAATTGAAGAGAAGAGCTCTGGCGGTATTTCATCGATGGTCGGTGATATGGGCGAGTTGTTCTCTCAGGAGTCCTCTGCTACGACAGAAGTTGAGATCATCAAATCACGTATGAACTTGGGCGAAACGGTTGATAAATTTAATTTAACCACCGTAACCTCTCCGAATTATGCACCAATTGTCGGTAAAGGGTTTGCACGCTTAATCGGTGACATCAACCACATTGTGGTGAGCCGTTTTAC
>Ga0310124_10000731_pt1 | contig 23075 bp, 20 predicted proteins | sample CB11b_AW_Bot5_MG_FD_203507 | JGI IMG/M metagenome (GOLD analysis project Ga0310124, IMG submission 203507) | Marine microbial communities from Western Arctic Ocean, Canada - CB11b_AW_Bot5 | ecosystem: Environmental > Aquatic > Marine > Oceanic | place: Canada: Western Arctic Ocean | collected... | reverse complement strand
ACGGATACCCTTACCTCAACATTGGTAAATGCAACTGATGTTCTTCTGCACAGGCTATGGCATCCTCATAACCAGCATCGGCATGGCGCATAACTCCAGAAGCAGGATCATTCCATAGCACTCGTTCGATGCGCCGAGCTGCTTCGGCTGTCCCATCGCAAACTATCACTAAACCAGCGTGCTGGGAATAGCCCATTCCTACACCACCACCATGATGAAGTGATACCCAGGTCGCTCCACTAGCGGTATTCAGCATTGCATTTAAAAAGGGCCAGTCAGACACCGCATCGGAACCATCTTTCATTGATTCTGTTTCTCGATTCGGACTTGCAACTGAGCCACTATCGAGATGGTCACGACCAATAACGACCGGGGCGCTCAATTCACCTCGGGCTACCATTTCATTAAATGCTAGACCGAGCCGATGTCGCTGCCCAAGACCAACCCAACAAATTCTAGCTGGCAATCCTTGAAATTGAATTTTCTCCCTGGCCATGTCTAACCAATGGTGAAGATGAGCATCATCAGGAATCACACGTTTGACACAGTCGTCGGTCTTGTAAATATCATCAGGATCCCCAGAAAGTGCTACCCACCGAAATGGCCCAACACCGCGACAAAAGAGAGGCCGAATATAAGCGGGTACGAACCCAGGAAGGTCGAATGCGCGTTTTAGCCCTCCCTCAAGCGCCATTTGACGAATGTTATTTCCGTAATCAAACGTTGGGATACCTAAATCAGAAAACTTCAACATTGCTTCGACGTGTTTTACCATCGAATTTACGGCTGCTTCCCTAACTCCTTCAGGATCATCGGCTCGTCGAGTATCCCAGTCATCAAGACTCCAGCCTATTGGTAAATATCCATTTATAGGGTCGTGTGCTGAAGTTTGATCAGTCACAACATCAGGCCGAACTTGCCGAGCCACAAGGGCCGGAAGTATCTCCGCAGCATTACCGAGGACACCAACTGACAGGGGCTTACGCTGAACGCACGCTTCTTTAATAACCGATAAGGCTTCATCTATATCATCGATTCGTTGATCTAAATATCCCGTCGCAAGCCGTCGGTCGATGCGATCGGGTCGACATTCTATTGCTAACATCGATGCCCCAGCCATGGTCGCTGCAAGCGGTTGAGCCGCGCCCATGCCCCCTAGACCAGCTGTGAGTATCCACTTCCCTCGAAGGTCACCACCGAAGTGTTGTCGTCCAACTTCAGCGAATGTTTCATAGGTCCCTTGAATAATCCCTTGGCTCCCAATATAAATCCAGGAGCCCGCAGTCATCTGGCCGAACATCATCAGGCCTTGCCGATCTAGCTCGTTAAAATGGGACCACGTTGCCCAGTGAGGAACTAGGTTTGAATTAGCGATCAACACACGTGGTGCATCAGAATGTGTGCGAAACACTCCGACAGGTTTTCCAGACTGCACCAATAAGGTTTCGTCCGCCTGAAGCGAACGCAACGTGCTTACAATCCGTTCAAAACAAGGCCAATTGCGTGCCGCACGACCGATACCACCGTAAACGACCAAATCCTCTGGTCGTTCGGCAACTTCCGGGTCAAGGTTATTCATGATCATTCGCAGTGGAGCTTCCGTCTGCCAAGTCTGAGCACTTAGCTTAGTGCCACGCGGAGCTCTAATAGCCGGTCGTTCGGTGCTTGTTGTTGAGCTGGTCTGCGTCATCCTACAACTCGTCCTTTCGTGCACAATGTGGAGGTGTAATCATGATTCATGAGTGTTGTTTCATTAGTCCGTTTCATATGTCACATCAAGCGGTTAACAACCGCCCGATAAGCTTCTGCGATCGATTCCTCGTCACGGTGTCGCCCTTCTCGGACCAACCAGTCTCCTCCGACCATAACAGATTGAACCGGATTCCCGGCCGAAGCAAAGACCCACCCATCAATCCATGCCGCAGGACCATGACCGACTAAACTGGGGTGCTCTCTGTCCAGGACTACTAAATCGCAACGATAACCTGGAGCGATTGCACCCAACGCCTGTCCAAGCGCTTTTGCGCCTGCCGAAGCAGTCATCTGCCACAGATGTGTGCCAACATGCGCTTCGCTGGCACGTCCAAGGACAAGTCGTCGTCGAGATATAAGTCGCTGAACGTAGTCCAGACAGCGTAGCTCCTCAGCAGGACTCACTGACACATTGCTGTCCGATCCAATTCCCATAAGCCCGCTAGAGTTATGAAAGGACTCAAGCGGAAAAATGCCATCACCTAAATTAGCTTCGGTCGTCGGACAAACCCCTACGACTGCTCCAGTTTGAGCCAACCCTACAATCTCTGTTTCAGTCATATGAGTCGCGTGAACAATACACCAGGCATCATTAATGGGAAGATGGGCAAGTGACCGTTCGACTGGACGTTCACCAGTGGTCGCAACACAATCATCAACTTCTTGCAACTGTTCAGCACAATGCATATGGAACGGTCCATTGACGTCAATTGTGGAACATCCGTCGATCGCGTTCTTGATAAAATCCAATGGGACCGCGCGAAGGCTATGAAAAGCTGCCCCCACCCGAGACTGGGCGTTACCCCGACAGGCATCTTTTACCCCGCTCACAATCTCTAGCCATCCTTCGAGATCATTTACAAATCGCCGTTGTAAAAGCGTTGGTCTTGCTTTATCAAAACCAGAAGTCATATAGAGGACTGGTAACAGGGTAAGGCCGATACCAGTTTGTCTAGCCGCTTCCAGCACAGCAAAAGACATCTCTGCCCTATTCAAGTAGGGACTACCATCAAGATTGTGATGTAAATAATGAAATTCACCTACTGCGGTATATCCAAACTTCAACATGTCAACATATAACTGTCCAGTTATGGCAAGCATGTCTTCTGGTTCGATTCGGTTTGCAAAGTCGTACATCACCGTTCGCCACGCCCAAAAATCCTCCCCTCCCCCATCAAATTCTGCCAGCCCGGCCATTAGGCGCTGAAATGCGTGAGAGTGAACATTCGACATACCTGGAATAGTCACCCCTGATACACGTTCTCGCCTTTCTGACGTAGTAGAAGTTCCTGAACAACTAACATTGACAATTGTTCCCCGTTCATCAATGTCAAGTTCGACCTGATTCGCCCATCCATCTGGCAGTAGTGCCGTATCGAGGAGTAGCCTCTTCATCGTATCCATATACAAACCTATGCATACATGTTAGCTTAACTCTCTGCTCCTAACTCGCCGGAAATAACCGAAATTATCCATGCCACAATGGGAACATTTATGGGTCAACGCCAACCTCTCCACAATGGCGACACCCATCCCTTCTCTTGGCCTAATTCAAAATGCAGCAATCGCAGTAAACAATGGCCGCATTGCATGGATCGGCCCAATGGACGATTTGCCAACTCCACACAGTCATTTGGCGCATACCTTCACTGATGTAAAAAAACACTGGATTACGCCTGGACTAATCGATTGCCATACCCACTTGATATTCGGTGGACAGCGCTCTAATGAATATCAACGTCGCCTCCAAGGTGAGAGCTATGAGTCTATCGCTCGAGCTGGCGGTGGCATCGTCAGTACAGTTGCATCCACCCGGAAGACGACAGCTTCGGTTTTACAGAATGCCGCGAGTTCACGACTCGCAAAACTTCATACAGAAGGCATTACTACTGTGGAAATCAAGTCTGGATATGGACTAGACACCGCCACTGAACTCAAGATGCTCCAAGTTGGTCGAAAACTTGAAAGTGACTTTCCTGGAACTATTCAACTAAGTTTTCTAGGAGCACACGCAGTGCCACCAGAGTTTATTGCTCGACCCGATGACTATATCGAAATTATCTGCAATGAGATGCTGCCACAAGTGGTCGATTTGGAACTTGCTGATGCAGTTGACGCATTTTGCGAAGGGATTGCATTCACACCGAGCCAAGTAGAACGCGTCTTTGAGACAGCGCAAAAGAGCGGTCTGCCTATTAAATTACATGCTGATCAACTTTCTGACCTGGGAGGCGCTGCACTAGCAGCACGTTTTGGTGCCTTATCCGCTGATCATCTTGAACACGCTGCTGAAGAAGGAATAGCCGCGATGGCAACTTCTGGAACAACCGCTGTGCTACTACCGGGAGCTTGGTATTTCACTCATGCCACGAAACTGCCACCTATTGAGAGTTTTCGCGCTCACAGTGTACCAATGGCAATCGCGACCGACTGTAATCCAGGTTCCTCTCCAGCCACGTCCTTACTACTTATGTTAAATATGGCCTGCACCCTTTTCCGCTTCACAATCGAGGAAGCCCTACTGGGTGTGACACGGCACGCCGCAGGTGCGCTTGGTCTTTCGAAACAAATCGGTATGCTCGAAGTAGGACACCGAGCCGACCTCGCCATTTGGGATATCCAAGAACCAGCTGAGTTGTGCTACTGGATGGGAGCAAACCCCTGTGTCGAAGTGATTTGCGCTGGTCAAGCGACGCGCAATCATAAGTTTTAGCAGTTATTGCTTCCCTGTTTTGCCTGTCAAGGATCGCAGCTAATCGTTGTTAAGGAACTGATTAATTGGTTACCTTCATCCCATCTCATGCCTTGGTTTTGCAATGACATCGTCACCGCACCACAATAAGAGACGTTATACTGACTAGATGTCTACTCCAGTCCGTTCCACGCCTAACACGACAAACCACTTGCGGCGAAACATCGCCATCATTGCTCACGTTGATCACGGCAAGACCACACTTGTGGATGCACTACTCCATCAAGGTGGCGTATTACGTTTGAACGAACGGGTAGCTGAACGCGCACTCGACAACATCGACCTCGAGCGTGAGCGCGGCATAACCATTATGGCTAAGAACACATCTGTCCAATATCAAGATGTCGTCATAAACATCGTTGACACACCAGGACACGCCGACTTTGGCGGTGAAGTGGAAAGAACGTTAGTCATGGTAGACGGTGTGCTTCTTTTGGTCGATGCATCAGAAGGACCGCTCCCGCAAACACGATTTGTGTTGCAAAAAGCATTAGCTCGCAATCTTTCACCGATCGTCGTCATCAATAAAATTGATCGACAAGACGCCAGACCGAACGAAGTATTAAACGAGATCTACGATCTATTTATCGAGCTTGGTGCTACTGAAGAGCAACTGGAATTCCCGGTGCTCTATACCAACGCTAAGCTTGGTACTGCGACCGAGGAACCAAGCCAGACAGGCAAGAACCTAGGGCCTCTTTTCGAAGCAGTTCTCACTCACGTGCCACCTCCAGCAGGCGATCCTGAAGCTCCATTTCAGATGATGGTTGCCAACCTTGACTCAAGCGACTACTTAGGTCGGATCGCAATTGGTCGAATCGTGAACGGAAATGTGAAACTTGGAGACAACGTTGCTGTGCGTAAACTCAACGGCCAGATTGAGTCTACACGGGTAACTAAACTTTATGTCTTTGATGGCCTAAAACGTACTGAAGTGGATCATGCATCGGCAGGAGATATAATTTGCCTAGCAGGTATAGAGAGCATCACGATCGGTGAAACTATTTCTGATCCAGCATGTCATCAAATAATTCCATCCATTGAAATAGATGAGCCAACCGTATCTATCATCATTGGCGTGAACACCTCACCAATGGCTGGTCTCGATGGACAGTACGTCACCTCACGTAATTTACGCGATCGCCTGACACGCGAATTGATTGGAAATGTTTCAATTCGCGTTAACGAGACTGACACCACAGAAAAAATGGAACTCATCGGACGAGGTGAGCTTCAGCTCGCAATTCTCATTGAGATGATGCGAAGAGAAGGCTACGAACTGCAAGTGTCTCGCCCTAAGGTCGTTACACGCAAACTCGATGAACAAACTGTGGAACCAGTCGAAGAACTCATTGTCGACATTCCAGCCGAATGTCAAGGCGTGGTCATTGCCCAATTAAGCAGCCGCCGAGGCAATATGATGGAAAGTGTCAAGCAAGGAAACGGCAGAATTCGGCTCGAATTTCGTATTCCTACTCGTGGCCTGATTGGGTTTCGTTCGCAGTTTCTTACTGATACACGAGGCGCTGGCATACTTAACCACCTCTTTAGTGGCTGGGAACCATGGCATGGACCGATCGAGGATCGACCGACGGGCGTCCTCGTAGCTGACAGGCCAGGCCGAGCAACAGCTTTCGCATTATCAAATTTGCAGGATCGTGGAATGATTTTTATTACTCCAGGCACAAATGTTTATCAAGGCATGGTCATTGGAGAAAATTCCCGTTCGTCTGATATGGACGTCAACGTTACAAAAGAAAAAAAACAAACAAACATGAGAGCATCGTCAGCGGACGAAGCCATCAAGTTAATACCTCCAAGAACGCTGAACCTGGAACAGGCGATTGAGTTTATTAACAACGATGAGCTTGTCGAGGTTACACCGGCCAATATTCGCTTACGGAAGCAAATACTTGCGGCGAACCAACGGCCCAAGCGAGAACCAATACACGACCAACCCCACTAGAAGAATTGCTACTATGCATTACCCTAGCAAACCAGAGATCGTGATAATCAGCACGGCAATAGGCACTATATAACGCATTAAGACTATCCAGACGTTAAACAGTGCTTCAGAACGGAAACCAAGTTCCCTCTTAAATGTTTCCACCGAAACAACCCAACCCGCAAATAACGCAATCAGAAATGCGTTAATGGGAATCAACACGGAAGCGGTCATAAAGTCAAACGCCTCGAAAATGGATTTATCCGCCAGGCCGTTAATGAATGACAGTGGTCTGACATCGGCAAGGATATTATCAGACAATCCTGGCAGGATACCCATCAACCAAATAACCAATCCAGCCCAGATCGCTAAGACTAGTCGTCCTCTGTTCCATCGTTCTTCGAGGTATGCAACAACGGGTTCCAGCATCCCAATAGTGGTCGTGTATGCCGCTACAAATAGTAGTAAAAAAAATGTCACACCAAGTATGTAACCGAAAGGCATCGCACTAAATGCGACCGGCATTGTTACAAACACCAATCCAGGACCTTCAGACGGATCCAAACCGGTTGCGAAGACAATAGGAAAGATTGCAAGGCCAGCAAGTAACGCTACCCCAGTATCTACCGATCCTATGACAATAGCCGCCTTTGGTATAGAAATATCCTTTGGAAGATAGGCTCCGTAAGTCATCATGAACCCTACTCCCACACCAACGGAAAAAAAAGCCTGCCCAAGCGCTAACAAGATGGAGGTCCCATTCAATTCAGAAAAGTTAGGACGAAACAAAAACTCAATAGCACTACTCATGTCAGCCGCAAACACATTGTAGACAACCATCAACAACAGAATGACTCCTAATCCGGGCACCATAATCTTCGTCGTGCGTTCAATGCCCTGGCGAAGGCCATTTCCAACAATCACAGCAGTAGCTACTACAACTACTCCTTGGAGACCGATCGTCACCATCGGTGACAAAGTTAATGTTTCAAACAGTAACTGCGCCTCGACTGAGTTAACTCCCTTAAACGCGTTAGCGATTGCCTGGCCTGCATAATATAAAGTCCAGCCTGTGACCACGCTATAGAAAGTAAAGCCAATGAACGGTACAACCAAACTGAGCTTGCCAATCGCCTGCCAGAAATGACTCGCGTCCTGTAGTTGAATAATTTCTTTAATCGAACCAATTGGACTGAGTTGCCCCATTCGACCTATCGCAAGTTCCGCCATTATAATCGGCACCCCGATAACAAAGACGAAAGCGAGATAAACCAAAACAAAAGCCGCCCCGCCATTTTGTCCCGTCAGAAATGAAAATCGCCACACATTACCGAGTCCAACAGCAGCGCCAGCCGTTGCGAGTAGAAACGTCCACTTAGAAGTCCACAGTGAATGTTTAATCATTGGTATCACGATAAAAGCTGCAACATTCCGAACGGCATGCAAATGTTGAACTAGGTCAGCCCACAACCTAATCCATATTTAGAATTATAGTGTAGTGACAAAATGGCTATAACAACCGGAGTAATCGGTTGTCATTCAAGCATCCTTTATGGAATAGTTTCGCATGCTCGAAAGACCTTTTATCCATTTACGTCATTGTCGTTTTATAAAAGTTTCTCTTGTTGTGAGCCTCGTCGCAGCTTGTTCATTTTGTTCTCCCGTAGACAATATCATTACCAACCACGAGTGGATTGCGGGTTCATTGACACCAGCCGACTCGCCAACCACCCAAGCCGCAATCTATTTCTCCCATTTGGTAGAGAAAGAAACCGAAGGACGTGTTCGCATTCGCCACTACGACAGCTCGACACTCGGCAACGGACAGCAGCAAATTGAAGCACTAGCCCTAGGAACCCAGCAGGTCTATGTCGGTTCTGGATCGGCGCCCTCCATTCTCCTTCCCACTTATGGCGTAATCGATCTCGCATTCATTTTTCGCAATCGACAACACTTCAACGCGTTCCTCGCATCGAGCATGATGAAAGAATTGAACCAACGTCTTATCGATGAATTTAACATTAGAGTGCTGGCGATGAATTGGTTTCGCGAACCCCGCTATTTACTACATAGAGATCATTTTATTCAAAGCCCGCAATCACTAATGGGAGCACGGGCACGGGCTCCTAACTTGCCAATGTTTCTTGCTAACTGGACAAATTTAGGAGCGGTACCAGTGAAGGTTTCCTTTTCTGAACAGTATCTTGCACTTAGTCAGAATCTGGTTGAAATGACGGAAGCTTCGGGCGACGACATTTATCCTATGCGACTGCATGAAGTCGCCCCCTTTATAACAGATGCAGAACTTATGTATCCCCAAGTTTCAGTCTACGTTTCCGAAAAAGCCTTTCGCTCTTTGAATTCAATCGACCAAGCCGTAATCTCGAAGGCCGCCTTTGAAGCGGGCAACAAACATACAGACCTCGTCACTCAACGGTTTACACTCGACCGTAGTCATATCGAACAGGAGGGTGGACAGTTCCAAATGCTGCCTCCGCAAGCTAAAAAAGAATTTCTACAGATGGTAAATCAACAGGTAACACGCATGGAGGCTGATGGCTTAATCCCCTTAGGCTGGTTTGACCGTATTCAGACTCTTCAATGAATCTTTTCTATTTATTATTTCAGAGACAATGAACAAGTGCATTGAAAGCTACTCCTCCATCTGTCAGATCATTGCAACCGGCTTGCGTTACCTTGCATTTCTGACGGTGGTCTTAATCGTCTTGTCACTTGGCGCTCAAGTGTGTTTTCGATATCTCCTTCAATTACCACTCGAACACACTGACGAATTGGCTCAAACTTCGTTGGTTTGGTTGACATTCATTGGAGCGGCAGCACTCTATCACGAACGAGGCCACATCACGGTGGACTGTCTTTCAGATCTCTTCTCAGAACAAATATCTCGCTATCTCGCGATCACGGTAGAGGTCACCATCGCGTTCATTTTGTGCCTGATCATCGTGCAAATCTTTGAGACCCAATCCGTAATGCAGCGGGTTACTTATGGCACGCTGGGACTCTCAAAGTTTGCATTGCATTTCCTACCACTGTTGATTAGCTGCCTGGCAACAGTACTCTTCAATATCGAGGCGATACTGTTTCTACTTCGAAATGACGCAATACCAGCCAATAGGAGATTCATATAGTGGATCTTCTTTGGCTATGTGTTCTCTTTATCACGCTCCTAGTGATGAGGTTTCCGATTGCCTATGCCATGATCCTAACTTCCTTGGTGAGCCTCTGGGCCGATGAGTTGCCGATTCTAAATCTGTCACAGAAGATAGCCAGTGGCGTCGACTCCTTCCCTTTACTAGCAATTCCATTGTTTATCTTGGCTGGGAATCTAATGAATACTCTTGGAGTAACGGAACGCATTTTTGGTCTGGCCAATGTGCTCGTTCGCCATATTTCAGGTGGCCTGGGTCATGTGAATGTACTTGCTTCCCTTATTTTTGCTGGAATGTCTGGCTCCTCAATCGCAGATGCTGGAGGACTTGGCGCCGTAGAAATCAAGGCTATGAACGAAGCAGGCTACCCTCCGGCGTTTAGCGCTGCCGTCACCGCAGCTTCAGCCACCATTGGTCCCGTTGTACCTCCATCAATTGCCATGGTGATCTACGCTTTCATCGCTCAAGAATCTGTCGCTGCGCTTTTTCTAGCAGGGCTTATACCTGGGCTTCTGATGGCGGCTCTATTAATGACAATCATTATGTTCCTCTGTCGGAGTGGTTCCACTGCTCCTTCAATGCCACGAGCCACGATGACCGAAACACGCCATGCCATTCGTCGTGCCGTTTGGCCTCTATTAGCCCCCATAATTCTCGTCGGGGGTATTTTATTTGGAATTTTTACTCCAACCGAGGCTGGCGTGGTGGTCGTGTTTTATGTCCTGCTCATCGGTTCGACAGATGCGAGATTTACAGCGACCGATTTGGCTTGCGCAATTCGAGATACAGCACGTACAACTTCAGCAACTCTTTTCATTATCGCCATTAGTATGATTTTTGGATGGATTGTGGTTGTAAAAGATGTCCCTGACTTAATCTTAACGTTTGTTTCAGGATTCGCTGATAGTCAAACAACTGTGATGCTATTCATCATTGTCACGATGCTCGCAATTGGTATGTTCTTGGAGGGCATCCCTGCACAATTGATCACAGTACCAACTTTTCTTGTACTAGCTGCCCAGTACAACATAGATCCAATTCATCTTGGCGTGGTGGTCGTCCTTACAATTATGATTGGTTCTCTAACTCCACCTGTTGGGCTCGTGCTGTACACGGTCATGGCCACTACCAATATCCGCATGATCACCTTAGTGAAAGCTTTGTGGCCATTTTATCTAGTTCTTTTAACAGCGACACTTCTAGTGGCTTTGATTCCTTCCATCGCCCTCTGGCTGCCGACGCTCGTGTTAAACAATTAAGAGATTTCGCAGATGCCTCGACACATCCAAGAGATTCAAAAGACATTTCCGATTAAGCACAACTGTATTTATCTAAATAATGCATCCATTGGAGCTTGCTCGACTGATGTCACGAGCGCGGTAAATAACTTTATGACAGATGTTCAAGAGAATGGTCGTCTCAACTATTCAAATTGGTGCCAACAAGCTGATGAAGTTATCAAGCCTCGAATCGCCAGATTACTAGGTGCGAGGTCATCGGAAATTGCCTTCGTCCCAAATACGACTCAAGGTTTATCACTCGTGGCTAATGGCCTCGATTGGCGAGCTGGAGACAATGTTATTATCTCAAGCATTGAATACCCTTCAAACGTTTATCCTTGGCTTAATCTTCAACCCCGTGGTGTCGAAGTTCAATTAGCCAAACCTTGCGATGGAAGAATATGTCTTGACGATCTTGTAAATCTGATGAATTCAAGAACTCGCCTCGTATCGATCAGTTCCGTTCAGTTCTCAAACGGCTACCGAGTCAATCTCGAACACCTTAGTGATATTTGCCAACGACGTAATGTGCTCTTAAATATTGATGCAATCCAACACATTGGCGCACTTGATTTTGATGTGTCGCAATATCACATTGATTTCTTGTCCGCAGGCGGACACAAGTGGCTCTTGTCTCCAATCGGGACAGGTATCTTTTATTGCCGGGAATCATCACTAAATTACTTACGACCACCAACAGTTGGATATCACACGGTGGATAAGCCGTTGGACCACGCAGACTTTTCTCTTGACTGGCGGCCTGGGGCTGCCCGCTTCGAAGAAGCTTTGGTAAATTTTCCAGGTCTATGGGGACTCAATGCTTCAATTGAAATACTCCTTGAACTTGGTATGTCATCAATCGAAACACACATCCTTGAATTGACCTCGCTCGCGATAGAAGGACTCGCCGCGAAAGGTTACCTTATATACAGTTCAATAAAGCCATCCGAACGCTCAGGCATCGTGACATTCCAGCATCCCACAATATCGGCATCTGAAATAGACAGTCGATTACAGCAGGCCGGGATTCATCTTGGTGTCCGCAGAGGAGCGCTTCGAATATCCCCTTCGCTATACAACGACGCAGACGAAATTTTAGCATTTCTAAGCGCTTTACCATAAGGTTTCACAGGGCTTCGCTGTGCAGTTTTCAGGTATTCCTTAGATGTTTTCTAGTACAACCGGTCCTGATATACTCATTTCGATCTCTTGATTTCGGATAAACGCCAGGTCAATCAATAGGAGACGCCATGAGAGCGTGCTACTTCACTTCGTCGGTCTTCATATTTCTAACGACTAGCCTGATTCTTGGACTGAGCGCACCAGTAGCAGCTCAGGATGGTGAAACTGATAGAATTCGGATTCTTATATTTGCGTCGGATGAATCAAACAGTGGACCGATTGACCTCAATCTTCCACCAGGGGAATGGGAATTTGCGCCTTTAGCCTTCGCAGAAGAAGGCAGCCAATACCGTTACAGTTCAAGACAAGGTTCTAACGCGGTCGAACAACTTACTGAAGGACTCCAGCGAACAGACGAGAGACGGCAACTTATGCAAGTTGTCGAAACAGAGCAAGAAGCTGACATTATGCTGGAAATTGTGGCCACAGAAGTCAGAGGAACCATTAAAGGCGCCAACATCTTTCGAGACGGAGACACTCAAGGAACAGTATCAAGTACTGTGCGAGAAGACGTTATCCTTGCACGCTTGGTAATTCCCAACATGGCTTTCACGACGGATTTTCTAGGCGCAAAAGATGACAGGTTGCGAGGGCCAGGTGAGAACGCCGCAGCCATGATTGAGGAGTGGATCGGCAGAAACTTGGACGCGCTTCAGCAATTAATTGGCACGAGCTATTAAAAACCGAACGGAAAACAACTTGTTGAACCATTCGTGGATGTTACGACTGACCGATGTAGCGGAAAGTTCATGAACCATAAAGATAGCTATTAACGTATCGACGTTAGCGCTAGACGTTCTAGCGGGGCATCACATCTTCCCAACGCATAACTGGATTCGTCAGGGTTCCTATTCCTTCAACAGAACATTCAGCCACATCTCCTGGTTCCATAAACACAGGTGGCGTTCTGGCATACCCAACACCACCAGGGGTGCCGGTGGCGATCACGTCACCAGGTTTCAAAATAATATTGTTCGACACAAATTGAACCAACTCGTCGACACTATGCTGCATCAATTCGGTATTCGCATCCTGCATTAGTTCACCAGAAAGCCTAAATTGGATATCGAGAGTGTGCGGGTCTTCGACAAATTCCGCCGGAACAATAAATGGTCCAAGTGGCGCAAAGGAATCACTCCCTTTCCACACCAACCAGTCTGATCCATAGCGATTATCGCCCCGACCTTCTCGATCGCCCACATCGTTCATCATCGTGTATCCAAATATATGTTGCCGAGCCTCCTCAAGAGACAGATGACTTGCCGGTTGCCCAATTACGATTGCAAATTCACATTCCCAATCTATTTGTTCCCGCTTAGGCTTCAACAAAATTGGATCACCATCTCCAATCACGATACTGGCCGGCTTATTAAATAAATATGGATTCTGTCGGGTATCGCTAGCGTCTCGCTCCCAGAAATGATCCATCGACTGAGGAGCTGCATCCACAGCCTTAGCATCAGACATCTCAGCAGCTAAACCAGTCGTCATCTCCTTCATGTGTTCCCGATAATTGAGCGCTGCGGACAGTATAACTTTTGGTTTGACTGGTGGAAAGATGTGCAATTCCGAAAGGTCGTAAACATAGCTCAACTTGCTTGAGGAATCAATCGTGGAAACGACAGCATCGACGATTGCATGAATGCGATCTCGTAAACCTATTTCATAGCGACCAATCAACTCCGTCATGTCGATCGGCATTGGCAACTTGACCCAAAGTGGCTTATGTCGCTCCATAGAAGTGTTAGCGATCACTAGATCGATGACATGCTGATCACGCAAGACGACTCCCAAAAGCTCTCGCCCTTCGTATTCAAAAGTGCCCAATTTGAATGATTCTGTAGAAGCATTCGCTGGGATTGCTAAAAGCAACAAAAGGAGAACGCGACTGATTAACAACATAAGAATAAAGGCTCCATGCAGTTAATGAGGTTGGTTCTTACTCTGCATAGGTCCAAATAGCTCGTAAGCTACATTCCTCACCAAATGCAAAACATTTAAAACCTTAATAAGTTTTAACAAAATTTGGCTCGGATGATACAAAAAACGAAGTGAGCCATGGACCAACCTCATTATCAGACGTTATGATGTTTTTAACAAGATGACTGCTATCCAATTAGCAACCGCCGGATTAATCCTGCTTTTTCTAGGCTACCGATTCTATTCGAGATTTCTTGCTGATCGCATCTATCAGCTTGATGCAAAGTTTAGAACGCCAGCTCACACGATGCGAGACGACATCGACTATGTGCCCACCCCAAAAATTATTCTCTGGGGACACCATTTTACTGCTGTCGCCGGTGCGGCGCCGATTATCGGTCCGTCCATAGCGATCATCTGGGGTTGGGTGCCGGCAGCCATCTGGGTAATTTTTGGCACGATTTTCTTTGCAGGCGCCCATGACCTCGGGGCCGTCTGGGCTAGCACCCGCAATCGTGCTCGATCAGTCGGTGCGTTAACTGGAGAAATCATTGGTGCAAGAGCTCGTACACTTTTTATGATTGTTATCTTTTTACTGCTCTTGATGGTTAACGCAGTATTCGCAGTCTCGATTGCTGAGGCACTCCAGGCAACGCCAAGCAGTGTTATCCCTGTATGGGCGGCCACCATTGTCGCCATAGGCCTTGGACAGTTAATTTTTCGAATGAAGGTACCAATCCTCTGGCCAACAATAATCGGCACACTTATTTTGTATGCTGTTATTCCAGTCGGAGAAAGTGTCCCAATTGAGCTACCGCAAGCACTTATGGGGCTTGCTCCTGGCGCACAATGGATTTTAATCCTCTTTGCATATGCGAGCATCGCCTCTTTGCTGCCAATTTGGATGTTGCTACAGCCACGCGCTTACATCAATGGGATCCAGTTATTTGTCGGGCTAATTCTTGTATACGCCACAGTCTTTATTGCCGGGCCGCCAATTGTCGCTCCTGCATTCAATCTGGATCTGCCAGCCAACGCACCAAGCCTCCTGCCGCTTTTGTTTGTAACGGTTGGCTGTGGCGCAGTCTCAGGATTCCATGCCCTAGTCGGCTCAGGCACGACATCGAAACAAATCAACCTCGAGACCGATGAACGATTTGTGTGTTATCTCGGTTCTGCTGGTGAAGGTTGCCTCGCGCTCGCTGCCATTATTGCCGTAAGCGCAGGCTTTGCCTCGCTGGACGAATGGCGTGAAGTCTATACAGAATTTGGTAATGGAGGAATCACGGCCTTCGTTCAGGGTGGTGCGACGATAGTTTCCAACGGCTCTGGTCTTCGTCATGAAACCGCGGCAACACTACTTACGGTAATGGCAGTACTATTTGCCGGCACTACAATGGATACTGGCGTCAGACTCCAACGTTACATTGTTCAAGAATGGGGCGATATCTACGGCATACGATTATTTCGTAACCCGCATATCGCCACTGCCGTCGCCGTAGGTGCCTGCCTCACACTCGCCTTCGCCGCAGGTGGCCCCGACCTCACAGGCGGAATGGCACTCTGGCCGCTGTTCGGAACCACGAATCAATTACTGGCAGGCTTGACGCTCCTCCTGATAAGCGTGATTCTGGTCAAACACCAAAGGCCGATCAAGTACACATTAATCCCTATGGCATTTGTAACAACAATGGCCTTACTAGCAGCTATCTATCAACTCGGCGATCTATACGAAAAAGGGCAATTCCTATTGCTCGGTGTTGATATCGTGATTGTAATTTCTTCGGTTTGCGTCCTCTTAGAAACTGGTTCGGCTTTAAAGAGAAACCTACGAATCTCCTCAAACAAAAAATAGAAGACTCGTCTATCCAAAACCTGCTGATCGCTGTTTGTGTAACATCTGTAATTGCTCAAATATCACGGATAGCTTGCTTGACCAACTGATTAACTGCGTTCTATACTTTTGAACAGATTTCAATAATGCCTAGAACATACGATTCATCCGCCAACGGGCAACACGATAAACGAAAGCGGAAGCGTTCGTACATCGGCGGAACATGCTGGGCAAAACGTTAAACAACCGTTACGCGCCACACTCAATATCCCGCCGACCGTTTATACGCTTCGGCGGGTTTTTTATTTGCCTGCTCTGGAGGACTGATGCCTAACTGTCTTGAATGTGATGCCAGTATCGTTTTAGACGAGAAAGTTGAAATCGGGGAGATAGTCGACTGCCAAGATTGCGGTACTGAATACGAAGTGCGGGCCATAGATCCCCAACAAATTGATTACGCTCCCAAAGAAGAAGAAGACTGGGGCGAGTAGAAAGGACCCTTCATGCGTCTGGGCATTTTATGCTCCATTGTTAGAACCGAAGAAAAGCTCATTTTCGAAGCCTTTCGAGGTCTTGGAGTCAAATTCGATCGAATTGATGATCGCGGGCTGATTCTCGATCTGGATAGCCGCAACTATCCGTGGGACATAGTTCTTGAACGTGCAGTCAATCACTCCAGAGCGCTGCATACGTTAAAAATTCTCAACGACCGTGGTATTACAACCGTTAATTCGTGGAACGTTGCGAACACCTGTGGCGACAAAGTCCTAACCAGTAATGCCCTCGTTACGCACAACGTGCCAACGCCACGTACGTTGATTGCCTACACACCGGAATCTGCCCTTAAAGCTATCGACCAACTCGGCTACCCAGTTGTCCTCAAACCAGCGGTAGGGTCTTGGGGCCGTTTAATTGCTCGGGTCAATGATCGTCATGCTGCGGAGGCGCTTCTCGAACACAAGCAACGGCTCGGGTCATACCATCATTCAATTTTCTATATTCAAGAATATGTACCGAAAGGTAATCGTGACATCCGGGCGTTCGTGGTCGGGGACGAAACGATTTGCGCAATCTATCGCCATAGCGACCACTGGATTACCAACACCGCACGGGGAGGTCATGCAACAAACTGTCCGGTAACTGACGAACTACACTCAATCTGCCTCGCTGCCAGTCTAGCAGTTGGAGGAGGAGTGCTAGCTGTCGATGTGTTCGAGTCGGGCCAAGGGCTATTAGTAAATGAAGTGAATTACACGATGGAATTTCGTAACAGCATTAGTGTAACGGGAGTCCCGATTCATGAACGCATTGCTGCCTATACACTTGGCGTTGGCGAAGCAAAGGCAACTGCGACGCTATGAACGTTAACATTTTAGGCGGCTCCGGCTATGTTGGTGGGGAGCTAGTTCGACTACTCCTTGATCACCCACACGTAACACTGCTCAACATCACCTCCGAACGTCACGCCGGGCGATTAGTGAGTGCGGTCCATCCCAACCTGCGTCGTCACACTTCTCTGAGGTTTAGCCGCATGGACGACCTGGCACCCTGCGATTTACTTTTTTCTGCGCTGCCACATGGAAGTTTTGCCAACAAATTTCATACCTTCAAGTGCATCGCACCGCGTATGATCGATTTAAGCGCAGATTTTCGTTTGCGTTCAGCAGACGCCTACAAGCACTGGTATGGCCACGATCATCCTAGTCCGGAGACCCTTAACGATTTTGTCTACGGTATCGTTGAAATTCGACGAGACGAAATCCGTAACGCAAACTATGTAACTGGTGCTGGCTGCTTGGCTACGGCCGCTATCCTTGGGCTCTTACCACTTTTCAAGAATGGTCTTGTCAGTGATGGTGACCCAGTAGTCATCGAAGCTAAGGTTGGCTCGTCTGCTGCTGGTAACAAGGAAAGTCCTTCAAGCCATCACCCAGAACGTAGTGGAGCTGTCCGGTCATTCCAGGCTACTGGACACCGGCACACCGGCGAAATCATACAGGAACTTTCTTATCACGGCACACCGACGGTGCATTTTTCTGCTACGGCCATTGAATTGGTGCGAGGAGTTCTCATCACAGCTCATTTGCGACTCGTAAAACCACTAGACAACAAGGCCCTGTGGAATATTTACCGTAACGCTTACGACTCGGAACCGTTCATTCGCATTGTCAAGGAAACACGAGGTGTGTTTCGGTACCCAGAGCCAAAGATATTATCTGGTTCTAATTTCTGTGATGTTGGTTTTGAAATCGATCCTTTTGGTGAAAGATTGGTAGTGCTTGCAGCTCTCGACAATCTCATGAAAGGCGCTGCCGGTAATGGCGTGCAGGCAATGAACATTATGGCCGGCTGGGATGAGCGTGCAGGCCTTCACTTCCCCGGTTTGCACCCTGTGTAAACGTTCAGCGTGACAGTCATGCAATGTTGATAATCAAAGTGGGCGGTGGAAAAGGCATCTACTACGACACAGTCTGTAGCGATCTTGCCAGATTGTACCACCAAGGTCGTTCCTGTTTACTTGTCCATGGTGGCTCGCATGAAACGAACATCTTGTCTGAGAAGCTTGGCCATCCGCCACGCTTTGTCACGACCGTGTCTGGATATGAAAGTCGATACACGGATCGAAAAACGATTGAAATATTTGAAATGGCTTATTGTGGAAAAATTAACAAGATGATCGTGGAGCTACTTCACCGCCACGACGTGCCAGTCATCGGACTCTCAGGATTAGATGGCAAGCTCCTGTTAGCAGCACGTAAGCCCACACTGACAATTGTCGAGAACGGTAAGAAGAAAGTGCTCCGAGACGACTATACGGGTAAGATCGAATCGGTCAATACCGATTTGATTCATCTATTGTACCAAGCAGGTTATGTATTAGCTGTGTGCCCTCCGGCTATTAGCCGTGAACACCAAGCAGTCAATGTCGATGGAGACAGGGTGGCTGCCCGTATTAGTGAAGCAGTTAAAGCGGATGACCTGGTGATCTTATCTAATGTGCCAGGTCTATTAAAGAAAATGGATGACCCAGCAACACTCATAAAGGACATCGAATTATCGGAAATCGATCAATATTTCGAATATGCAAAAGGTCGCATGAAGCGAAAACTCCTTGCAGCTAAAGAAGCGCTGTTGGGCGGTGTTACGCGGGTTACCCTGGGCGACGCTAGAGTCGACTCCCCTATTACGCATGCACTTTCAGGGAATGGCACAGTAATCACAAGGCGTGATGACTCTACAAGAGGTTGAAGAATCTTTTACGTCCGGGCTTTACCACAAGCGCCCCATCACGCTAGTGCGCGGAGCAGGCGTTCGAGTCTGGGATTCCGAAGGACACGAATATATAGATTGTACATCTGGTATAGGTGTGGCAGCGCTAGGGCACGCACATCCTGTGATAGTAGCAGCGGTGCAAAAACAATCTGAGTTACTCATTACCTGTCACGAAATGTTTTATAACAACTCTCGCGCAGAGTTATTACGTTGCTTAGCAGGACTTCTACCACAACCTCTGACCAAATTCTTCTTCAGCAACTCGGGGGCCGAAGCCAACGAAGCGGCTATCAAATTCGCACGTGCAACAACCGGCCGATCGGGAGTCGTATCGGCCAGGCGTGGCTACCACGGGAAGACTATGGGAGCGCTGAGTGCGAACTGGGACAGAAAGAATCGCGAACCCTTCGAACCCCTTGTGCCAGACTTCGAGTCTCTTCGATTTAATGACTGCGCAACCACGAAGGAAGTGATTACTGAGCATACAGCAGCGGTAATCATTGAGGTAATTCAAGGTGAGGGAGGTGTTCGACCTGCTTCGCAAGAATTTCTAAACACTTTAAGAAAAGCCTGCAATGATTGTGGCGCGCTACTCATTATAGATGAGGTGCAGACTGGCTTCGGACGGACTGGCCGCATGTTTGCATTTGAACATTATGAGGTCATACCAGACATCCTTACTCTCGCGAAGGCGGCTGGTGGAGGCCTACCGATCGGAATTACGGCATTTCACAATAAAATCGATAACCTTGCAAAGTTAAGTCACACCACGACATTTGGTGGAAATCCTCTGGTCTGTGCTGTTGCCACCTCAGTGATTGAGCATTTAGTCAAGGAGAACATCCCCAAGAGAGCAGCTGAGCGTGGTGCGTATTTTATAGAGCAACTACGGGCGATCGACCATCCAGAAATTCGCGAAGTGCGAGGTCAGGGACTCATGATTGGAGTCGAGTTGAAACACCCTGCAGGTTCCTTCGCACGAAATATGATGAATGAAGGCGTGTTAGCCTTGCTTGCCGGAAACAACATCCTTCGCTTCCTTCCCCCATTAATCATTGACACGGCTGACATCGATCAGGTCGTGAGCGCACTAAGGCGTGTGCTCAACTAAGGGGTAATTCACTGATGGATGATCAACAGGCAGTAGCCCTACTTCATAATTTATGTGCAACCTATTCCCCTTCCGCCCATGAAGAGGCTGCAGTCACCCTATTAGTCGAACGCGCAAACGCCTCCGGCCTTCATGCTCATACTGACGACGCCGGCAATTTCGTAGCTGAACGTGGCTCTGGAAAGCGAACTGTCTTACTACTCGGCCATATTGATACGGTGCCAGGCTTCATTAACCCTCGTCTTGAAGGGAACTTACTACATGGACGAGGCACCGTTGACGCTAAAGGACCACTCGCAGCGTTCTTGGTAGCAATCGCTCGAGCGAGCCATCAGAACGATGTGCGCCTCATTACAATAGGAGCCGTGGAGGAAGAAGCGCCTACATCTAAAGGAGCTCACTACATCACCAACAAATATCAACCAGAAGCTGTAATTATTGGAGAGCCCAGTGGTACGTCTGGAATTACACTCGGGTACAAAGGCCGCGTAACACTTGATCTTGACGCAACTCAGGCTCATGCCCACAGTGCTGGGGCCAATCGAAGTATCGCTGCTCATGCGGCCGAATTCTGGACACGCTTGGAAGACTGGTGTAACTCGTTCAATCAAGGTAAACGAATCTTCGATCAAGTCGACCCTCATCTAATTAATATCAACTCACAGACGGATCATTTCCAGGATCATGTTAACTTAAGCGGAAGCCTTCGCCTTCCTCTTAACTACTCACTTGAAGACCTTAAGACTAAAACCACTGCATTAGCTGGCACATGGGGCAATGTGACACTCAGACACTTTGTGCAGCCTTTTAAGGCCGACCGACGGACACCGTTAGTCCGCTCACTCCTGAGAGAGATTCGAAAAGAAGGACTAGAACCAATCTTTAAATTGAAAACAGGAACGTCCGACATGAATGTGGTTGGCCCAGCTTGGCAGTGCCCAATCGTAGCCTACGGCCCAGGAGACTCAAGACTGGATCATACTGCTGACGAACACATCAACATTCAGGATTACCTTAAGTCGATCTCAATTCTGACACGTGTATTGGATGGATGGGTCTGAAGGGTGATTCGAAAGCGTTATACCTATAGCCGGATTATCGATCAGACATGAGCATCACCAGCCCAGCGCCTAAAATTGATACCGAACCTGCGAACAAGGCGTAGTCCATCATTTCAGCCTTGGTATCCCGTGTGGTCACTTGCCCTCCGCTTGAGCCTGCATTTCGCTTCAGGAAATAGCCGAACAGCACGCCACCGATAACGGACGCTATCACAGGACCAACAATGCGTTGAGATTGTTGAGATTCACTATCCTCAGTGGGTTGCGTAGATCCTTCTTGGGCAGAAAAGAATTGCCTCTTCCAAGGTGCTGACGAAGGCAACAGTGCTTCTGAAACAACAGGAGAAAAGATATTCTCCGGTCTCATAATTAGCTGTTCTCGAATGTACTTCAACTCATTTGAACTGGCATGCCCCGAAGACTCGTCTACACCTTCAATCGAAAAGTTAACCCTTGATTGTCCTACCACTGGAACACCTATGCTGAGAATTGATGTCACCAACACTACCGCACATAATCGCTTCCAGATCAACGCTGCTCTCCTAGCTTCACTTGACTTCCTCAGCTTAATAGACACCGGCTGATTACGCATTATAGATCAACCATCTATTATCTTTACAAACTCTAGAAGGCCCCATATATCCTGCCGTTGTTGGAATATGGTTAGTCGGGTACACTAACAAAGTAATACACCTCAGGCAGTTGACTGCGAAACGGTTATATCAAAACACATCATGTTGAGAAACTGATTCTTTCCAGAGCTACTACATTGAAGGTTGTGCCTTACGCAGACGAGTCCTGAATGATCTATGACATTGGTGGTCTGATAATTGCGTTCGCCTTTGTGGCTAAAGGCGGCGACATGTTTGTCGATTCAAGTATACAAATCGCCAGCACCTTGCGAGTGCCACGTATTATCATCGGAGGAACACTCGTTAGCCTCGCCACGACCATTCCAGAGTTAGTAGTTTCAGTTACCGCAAGCTACTTTGGCGATTCCGGCATTGCATTAGGAAATGCTGTTGGGTCCGCTATCGTGGACATGGGCCTTGTCACCGGTACAGTCGCACTAATTTTACCAGTGACGGTTGACCGGGCAGTCTTTCGGAGACGAGCATGGTGGGTAAGAATCGCAGCTATTCTTCTTGTGATCGTTTCGTGGAATCAAGTTATTGGGCAGCTACCTGCCTTTGGACTGTTTCTTTTTTCCTGCCTGTACCTTTTTGCTGACTATCGATACATTAGACATAAACAGAATCAGGAATCACATGCCTTAGACGACGATCCTCCTGAAAATGGAAGATCCAACATAAACATTGCATTACGATTCATCCTTGGGGCCGTTTTAATCGTTATTGGCAGTCGACTACTCTTAGACACTGGCATCTCACTTGCAACGAAAATGGGAGTCCCCTCGATCATCATCGGACTCTCAGTCGTGGCAATGGGAACATCGTTACCAGAATTAGTGACCGGCATTTCGGCAGCACGTAAGGGTGTGCCAGATCTTTCCGTGGGAAACGTCCTTGGTGCCAACTTATTAAATATCGCAATGATCGTCGGCCTGGCAGGAACAATTAGGCCACTTATCCTATCGGATTTTGTGCAGTGGTATTCGTATCCATGGCTATTTGTGTTTATAGCGACACTTGGTCTAACACTTGGCCGATCGGGCACCTTAGACAGACGAGGTGGAATAGTGCTGATCGGCCTCTTCATCGTGTACGCAACTGGCCTTGCTAGCTACGGTACCTATGCGGTTCACTGACCGTCGGTCGTTTCCAAAAAACGCCGA
>Ga0310124_10000730_pt1 | contig 23087 bp, 22 predicted proteins | sample CB11b_AW_Bot5_MG_FD_203507 | JGI IMG/M metagenome (GOLD analysis project Ga0310124, IMG submission 203507) | Marine microbial communities from Western Arctic Ocean, Canada - CB11b_AW_Bot5 | ecosystem: Environmental > Aquatic > Marine > Oceanic | place: Canada: Western Arctic Ocean | collected... | reverse complement strand
TTTATGCGAAGTTTGATTCCGATGATGAGGAAGCTGAGAACTACCTGCGTGACGTCATGGCCTCAGCGACCCAGGTGGATCTCGATAAGCAATATCGATTCGTTATTCCCGATGCCAGGAAGAAGCAGATCGACGTCAACAGGGAGGTCGTGTTCATCGGCATGAGAGACAAGATCGAGATCTGGGCCGCAGAGGCCTACGAGGTGCATCGCGCTTCCCGGGAGGGTAAGCAGGAACCTCCGAGATCGAGAGGCCCTTGATGAAACTGACGGGCTGAGATTTTTGCGAACAAGGGAAGGGGAGAGAAGTGGTAGTCAGCAGAGAAAACTGGGACAGCGAGGTGGGATTGGTCGCGAGACTGCGGGCACAGCTGGAGGCGGGGACAGATGGGGAGAACGGGCGAGCGGGCCGGTTGGGAGCGATTCGTCGTATGGGTGGATTGTCCGGACAGGAGTCCGGCGGACTGAATCGGTTGAGCCGCGACATAGAGTCTATGGAGAGGCGGCGTCAACGCCTCCTGGAGCTCTACCCGGAGCTCCAGGGTACGAGTCTCAGCGACTATGTCGAGGCCCTGAGTAAGAAGTCGACCTCTGAGGTGAAGTAATGCAGGACTCCCTTCACGCGGGAGTATTCGCCATTGAATCGTGTGAATGCCGATCCGGAACATCTTCCGGTCATGCTGGAGGAGACCCTGCGGTGCCTTGCACCGAGGCCTGGCGAGACGATGCTCGATGGAACGCTGGGCCTGGGTGGGCACGCGGCGGAGATCCTCAGCCGACTCTCTCCCGGAGGCGAATTGATCGGTCTCGACCGGGATCCGGAGGCGCTCGCGCTGGCCGCGAAGAGGCTGGATGGAGTGGGCGGCAGCTATCGTCTTCTTCACGGAACCTTCGACCGGGTTGGCGAGCTGCTGAAGGAGCTGGAGATCTCTTCGGATGGGGTGTTCGATGGCCTGCTGCTCGACCTGGGAGTCTCTTCGATGCAGCTCGATCGGGCCGAACGAGGTTTCAGCTTTCGAAACGATGGTCCGCTGGATATGCGGATGGACCGGGGGGAGGAAGAGTCGGCGGCGTCCTGGCTTGCCCGGGTTCCCGTCGAGGAGCTCGCCAGGGTCATCCGGCGATATGGGGAGGAGCCCCAGGCGGGGAAGATCGCCCGTGCGATCGACCGCGGCCGGCGAGAGCGGCCGATCACGACCACGGCGGAGCTCTCCAGCCTGATCGAGGAGCGGGTGCCGCGGCGCGGAAAGAAGATTCATCCGGCCACGAAGACCTTCCAGGCCATCCGGATCGCCGTGAACCGGGAGCTCGATTGCCTGCGGGACGCGCTCGAGAAGCTGGACAGGTACATGAAGCCCGGCGGCCGGGTGGTGGTGCTCAGCTATCACTCCCTGGAGGACAGGCTCGTCAAGACGGTCTTCAGGGATCGTGCCCGGGAGGGATTTTTTATCTCCCATCCGGACGGATTACAGCGGCCAACGCAGACGGAGGTCCAGTCGAACCCCCGATCGAGAAGCGCTCGCCTGCGTGCGGTCGTTCGGGCCGGGGGAACCTGGAGTTCAACATGAGCAGCAGGTTTTAAGAGGAGATCATCATCCATGCCATTATCAACAGGTGCCGCGATCCTTTCGGTCTGCCTCTTCGTGATCGGCCTGATCTCCGTTCAGTGGGAGGTTCAGAACATCCGTACCGGGGTGAGGGTGCGTGAGCTGCTCAGAGACGAAGAGGCGAAGGTCGAAAATCTTCGGAAGCTGCAGATGGAATACAACACGCAGATCTCGCCTGACAACCTGGAGCGGGAGCTGCCGGATGCTTTTCGTACTCCTGAGGGATTCCCGGACGACGGCCGCTCGGCCCCGGCGGGAAGTTCCGGCGGCTAGTGAAGAGTTCAATTGAGCAGGAGATCAACCCCATGAAGAGCCAGCCCTCGCAGTTGAGCTCGAACCAGCCCCCTCCGGGACCGGACCTCCGGCCGCGGGCGCTGTGGTTCTTCTCCATCTCCGTGGCCATCGTGTTCCTGCTGCTTGGAGTTCGCCTGTTTTACATCCAGATTCTCGCGCATGATCAGCACCTGTCCCGGGCGAGGAGCGGTGTCGGGCGAACGGACAGCATCCCGGCCTACCCCGGCGATCTGCGAACCAGCGATGGGGTGATCGTTGCCCGCTCGGAGACGGCCTTCAGCCTTGGCCTTGATCTGAGGCCCCTCTCCGAGGAGCAGATCCCTTCGGTGGTTGCCGCCGCCAGCGATGCTCTCGGATATTCTTACGGCAGGCGTCGTGAGCGGATCGGCGACGCGCACAGGAGAAAGGCGAAGCGGCAGATCTACGCCAACCTGGCGCGCCGGGTCGATGGCGAGGGACGCGACAAGGTAAGGGAATCGCTCTCCAGCCAACTGGAACCACGGATCCTGAAAAAGGCCCTGGTCGTCGATCGGATGACGAGGCGGAACTATCCCAAGGACGAATTTCTCTGCCATGTGATCGGTGTAGCCTCTCATGATGGGACCGGGCAGGAAGGGCTCGAGCTTTCGCTGTCGCCCTGGCTCGGGCCGAGATCCGGAAGGCGCCGGGTGATTACCGATGCGAGGGAACAGTTCCGCATCTATTCGCCTGAGACGGTCGAGGTGGCGCCGGTGAATGGCTACGACGTCTACCTGACGATCAACAGCAAGGCGCAGGGTATCCTGGAAGAGGAGCTCCAGCGTGGCATCAGCAAGCACAAGGCGGAGGCCGGCCTCGGGGTGTTGATGAATTGCAAGACCGGGTCCATCCTGGCGATGGCATCCTGGCCGGTCTTCAATCCGAACGATTTTCATCGTTACCCGCCCGAGGTGCTTGCTGAGCGAAGGAAGAACCGGGTCATCGAAAACGCCTACGTGATTGGCAGTGTCATCAAGCCGTTCATCGCGGCCTCGGCTGTCGAGGCCGGGGTGGTGCGCTGGGACGAGAAGATCTGGGGAGGCGGACGCTTTCACCGGATCGGTGGACGCCGCCTCGAAGATGTCAGCAACCATGGTCCGATCTCCGTCGAGCAGGCCGTGGTCTATTCCTCCAACATCGGTATGGGGGAGATCGGCATGAAGCTTGGAAGGGACCGCCTGATCGCGGCGCTTGCGCGCTTCGGGTTCTGCAGGCAGACCGGCATTCGCCTGCCTGGCGAGGCGAAGGGAAAGCACACCCCGGCAGATAAATGGAACGACATCTACTCGACGACCTCGGTTTCGATGGGCTACGAGGTGATGATCACCCCCATCCAGCTGGTCACGGCCTTCGCCTCGTTGGTGAACGGCGGCTACCTGGTGAAGCCCCGCCTGGTCGACAAGTACGTTCGCGCCGGAGAGGTCATCAGGAATCCTCCGCAGCTCGTCGGTCATACGGTTACGGAGGAGGCCTCCAGACGCATGCGGTCGATCCTGTACAAGATCGTCGAGGAGGGCACCGGCCGTTACCTGAAAATGAAGGAATTCAAGTTTGGCGGCAAGACCGGGACAGCCGACATGAATCCGCTCAATACCAAGGAAGATTACCTCGCGTCCTTCGAGGCGTTCGCGCCGCTTGATGACCCCGAGGTCGTCATCCTGGTGATGATCGAGAAGCCCCGCTCTGGAAAGATTTACGGAGGGAGCGTGGCGGGGCCGGTCGTGGCGCGGATCCTGCGCCGTTATTTCAGCATCTCGGCGAAGCCGGAATTCGAGCGATTGAAGTTTAAAGGTTGGTAGCGCGGGTCCGGGTGGATTCCGCGGCAATGAAAGAAGGAAGAGCAATGCTGCTGGGTGAACTCTGTAATGGCTGGATAAGCGTTCCCGCCGAATGCGGCGAACTCGAGATAGTCCAGATCGAGTGCGATTCACGCGAGGCGATCGTCGGGAGCCTCTTTATCGCGGTTCCCGGTGAGACCACAGATGGCCTTCTCTACGCCGCCGAGGCGGTGAGCAGGGGCGCGGCGGCGGTGATCGCTCCGCAAGGTGCCGCCGGGGGGGCTGACCTCGGAGTTCCCATCCTGGAGGTGGAGGATGTGCGCGACATCATGGGGAAAATAGCCGATCGTTTTTACGGCCACCCGTCGAAGAAGCTCGAGATTGTCGGTGTGACCGGTACCAAGGGCAAGACGACAACGGTCTGGCTGCTCGACCAGCTGTTCTCGGCTACCGGCTCTCTAACGGGCTTTTGCAGCACCGTTGAGAACAGGATTGGAGGGGATTCCTACCCCGCCAAGAACACGACGGCGGGCTGCCTCGATCTTCATCGCTTTCTTGCCGAGGTGGTCGAACGCGGCGGCGAGCGCGCCGTCATCGAGGTCTCCTCGCACGCTCTCGAACAGCAGCGCACGGCCTCGATTCATTTCGATTGCGCGGTGTTCACCAACCTGGCGCCCGAGCACCTCGACTACCACGAGAATATGGAGAGCTACCTCAACGCCAAGATGAAGCTCTTTACCGGCCTCGACAACCATGCCTGCGCGGTGCTCCCGCGCGCCCAGGAGGCATCCCAGAAGCTCGCCGCCAATACGCGGGCCGAGATCTCCTGGTACGGCTGTGGAGCCGAGGATGGGGTTACCGATTTGCGTGTCATGGACGAGGGGATCGAGTTCACCTGGCGTGATTGCAGGATCAGGGCTGGATTCTGGGGCGATCACAACCTGGAGAACCTGCTGGCGGTTCTTCATGCGGGGGAGTGCATGGGCTTACAGCCCTCTGAGATGGCTGCGGTGGTCTCCGAGGCCCAGCTGCCGCCGGGCAGGCTCGAGCAGGTTAACCATCCGGGCTCCTTCAAGGTGGTCGTTGACTATGCCCACACCGACGGTGCTCTCGAGGCCGTGCTGGCGGCTCTTCGCCCGGTGACGCCCGGGCGCCTGATAACCATCTTCGGTTGCGGGGGAGATCGGGACACCACCAAGAGGCCAAGGATGGGGAAGGTTGCTGAGAGTGGCTCAGACCGGATCATCCTGACCTCGGACAACCCCCGGAGCGAGTCTCCGGCGAAGATCCTTTCCGAGATCATGACAGGCATTGAGCAGCCCGAGGAGGTGACCCGCGAGGAGGACCGCCGCGCGGCGATCGGGCTCGGTATTCGCATGGCCCGCGAGGGCGACACGGTATTGATTGCCGGCAAGGGCCACGAGGACTACCAGGAGTTCAGCAACCGGGAGAGAATCCATTTCGACGACCGCGAGGTGGCTGAGGAATTTTTGAAAGAGGTTTGTCACGCATGAGGCCCCTGCCCCTTTCGAAGATCATCGCGGCGGTTGGCGGAAGCCCGGATACGGTGGGTTCTGAAGATTCGATCGTAACCGGTATCTCCACCGACAGCAGGAAGGTTGAGCCCGGAGAGCTCTTCATACCGCTGAGTGGTGATCGTTTCGATGGGCATGAGTTCATCCAGGGAGCCTTTGAGCGGGGAGCGCTCGCGAGCCTGGCAAGCCGTGCTGTTCCTCTCGAGCCCGGCCGCTGTCTCGTGCGGGTTGCCGACACGCTGGCCGCTCTCGAGGCGCTCGCGCTCTACCAGCGCCAGGAGCTCGACTTCGAGGTAACCGCGATCACCGGCAGCGTGGGAAAAACGACCACCAAGGAATTTCTCAGGGACATCCTGGGCTCGGAGTGCGCCGTGGCGGCGGCTCCAAAGAGCTTCAACAATCGCCTGGGGGTCTCCCTGACACTGCTCGAGGCTGACGAAGAGACCCGCCACCTGGTGGTTGAGATGGGCACCTCGGGCAAGGGCGAGCTTTCCTATCTCTCGAACAGGGTAAGGCCCGAGCGGATTCTCATCACCACCGTGACCGAAGCCCATATCAAGAACCTCGGCGATCTGGCAGGGGTGATCGAGGCCAAGGTCGAGATCCTGGAGGGTCTTGCTCCGGGAGGGCAGGTCTACCTGAACCCGAAGATGCCGGGCTTCGGAGAATTCTGCTCTCGTCTCGAGCGGAAACCGAGGACCTTCGGCTCCCCCGGTGCCGATTTTCCGTTGGAGCTGAACCCGGCAGCTGGAGCGGTCGACGCGGCCCAGACCTTCAGGGTCTGCGGCGAGGAGTACGCGTTCGAGCTGCCCGGCGAGCACAATGTCATCAATGCCAGCGGAGCCATCGCTGTAGCCCTCGACCTCGGTCTCAGCCCCGAATCGATCCGGAGAGGGCTCGCGCTCTGCCGTCTCCCCCCGGGCCGTCTCAGCGTAGAGGTCGTCTCGGAGGTGCTCTTCGTCGATGATTCCTACAACGCCAATCCGTGCTCGATGGAGGCGGCCTTCGACACCTTCGAGGAGCTCTGCGGAAGGACCTCCGGGGGCAGGAATATCGCGGTGCTCGGAGAGATGCGCGAGCTCGGGGAGAGGTCGCGAGATTTCCACGAGAAGGTCGGCCGCCTGCTGGCCGGGAAGCCGATGGATCTGCTGGTCACGGTGGGGGGATCGAGCCTCCACCTGGGGGAAGCCTTCGCCGGCGAGCGCGAGAGGCTCGGGCACAAGAACCAGGCGGCAACGAGACACTTCGAGGAGCTGTCGCCTGCACGAGAATATCTCAGCGAAGAGCTCAGGCCGGGAGACAGGGTTCTCTTCAAGGCCTCGAATTCGGTTGGACTGGGGAAGTGCGCCGAGCAATTGAGAGAAACAGTGAGCAACACTGAATGGGAGATACCGCTTGTTTGAATATCTCCAGCAATTGATCGACAGCCCGGCACTGACCTCGCTGACGCAGAAGGTCGGCTACCGCGCCTTGCTTGCCGGGGCCACGGCCTTCGTCTTCTCGATACTCGTGGGCCGCTGGTTTATCTCCTGGGTTTGCGGCAGGAGGCTGCTGGAACAGACGGCCAAGGGAGACTCGGAGCTCCTGGATGATCTGCATGGTCACAAGTCGAACACTCCGACGATGGGCGGAGTTATTTTCCTCACAGCGGCCGCGGCGGCCACGCTGATCTGGGCCGAGCTCGACAGCCGGCCCATCCTCATGCTGCTTGCCTACACCGCGGCCTTTGGAGCGGTCGGTCTCGCAGACGACCTGATCAAGCTGGAGCCGGGAAAAAGGAAAGGTCTCAGGGGAAAAACCAAGCTCTTTTTCCAGGTGCTGCTGGGACTGTCCGCCGGCTGCATCCTGTATTGGGATCCGCTGGTGGTTTCCCTGTACGGCGTCGAGGATCCGGCCACGGCCCTGAGCCTTCCATTCTTCAAGGATGCAACGTTTTCGCTCGGCCTCCTCTACATACCCCTGGTGGCTGTCGTCATGGCAGGCTCCTCCAACGCTGTCAACGTGACGGATGGTCTCGATGGCCTGGCGGCTGGAATCAGCGTACTCACCGGAGCGGTCTTTGTCGTTGTCGCCCTTCTTGCCGGCAGTGAACAGGCCAGCGGCTTCTTCCAGGTCCCCCATGTGGAGGGTGGAGCCGAGGTTGCCGTATTTACCGCCGCCCTGGTGGGCGGCTGCCTGGGGTTCCTCTGGTTCAATTGCCATCCGGCGAAGATCTTCATGGGAGATGTCGGCTCGCTCAGTCTTGGCGCCGCCCTGGGGCTTGTCGCCGTACTCTGCAAGCAGGAGCTGCTCATGGTGCTGGTCGGTGGAGTCCTTGTTGCCGAGACCGTCTCGGTGCTCCTCCAGGTGACCTTTTTCAAGCTCACCGGAAGAAGGCTCCTCAGGTGCGCGCCCCTGCATCATCATTTTGAATTCAAGGGATGGAGCGAAAACAGGATCACCCTGAGCTTCTGGGCGGCCTCGGCCCTCCTGGCCCTGGTATCGGTTGCGAGTCTCAGATCATGAAAATCGGAATACTAAAACAGTCCATCAACCCGAAGGAGACGCTGCTGTCGGCTGTCTTCCTGCTGCTGGCTCTCAGCGCGGTCATGGTCTTCAGCGCCAGCGCCTTTCACTACCTGATCGTTGAAGACATCGCCTTCTTCCTCAAGCGTCAGCTGATGTGGATCGGCATTTCGGCTGCGGTCTGCTACTTCATCTACATGAGCGACTACCGTATCCTGCAGAAGCACTACCGGCTGGGCCTGGCGCTGACCGCTGTAGTGCTGGCGCTGGTCCTGATTCCCGGCCTGGGTATCCGGGTGAACCAGTCGAGCAGGTGGCTGCCGCTGGGAGGGGGCCTTCGTTTCCAGCCGTCGGAGATCGCCAAGATAACGGTTCTGGTCTTCATCGCCGGGCACATCTGCAACGATCCGCGCCGCACCACGAATTTTCTCAAGGGGTTCATGCCGGCGGCGCTGGGCGTTGGTGTGATCTGGGGATTGACCCTGGCTGAGCCGGACCTGGGCACATCGACCTTCATCCTGGGGCTGGGAATCATCCTGATGATCATCGGCGGGATGCGCTGGCGTTACTTTCTCGCTCCCGCGGCCGGATTCACTCCGTTTCTCGTCCTCTTCGCCTACCTGAGGTGGGATATGATCGTCCACCGCTTCCAGGGGCTGCTCAACCCGGAGGGGCTTCACCAGCTTCGCCATTCACTCAGGGCCCTGGGGTCCGGTGGAGTCTCGGGGATGGGGATCGGCGCCGGCATGCAGAAGCTGCGCTACCTTCCCGAGGCCCATACGGATTTCATTTTCGCCGTCATCGGCGAGGAGCTCGGGCTGGTCGGCACTCTTGGAGTCATCTCTCTCTTCCTGGTGTTGTTATGGTCGGGAGTGATGATCGCCCGCAGGGCGAAAGATTCTTTTGGCTACCTGCTGGCAGCGGGAATCATTCTCTCGCTGGGAATGCAGGCCGCGTTCAATATCGCCGTCGTGACCGGAAGCGCCCCGACCAAGGGGATCCCGCTTCCGCTGGTGACCTTCGGCGGGACGGGGCTCTGTGTGACCATGGCCCAGATAGGTCTCTTGCTGTCGATCTATAGAATTTCTCAGATCCCCGGCCCGGCGTATTTTTCCGGGGTCAACCAGGCGGAGTTCGAGGGAGCCGATATTACGCAGCGAACGGACGGGGGGAAGGACGTGCAGCCATGAGCAACACCGCTGTGTTGACAGGGGAGAGGACCGAGACGCGGTCGTCTTCTCTGCAGGAGATGAAGGCGCTCGCCTTCTTCGGCGGAGGAACCGGGGGACATCTCTTCCCGGGTCTCGCCGTCGCCGAGAGGACACGTGAGCGATTTCCTGATTGCGACATCGTATTTTTCCGTACCCGCAGGGAGGTGGAGGAGAAGGTCTTCGCCAACAGCGGCTTCAGAACTGAGATTTTCGATATCTCTCCTCCCTCAGGCGGCGCCCGCGCCATCGTGAAATACTCTCTTCAGTCGCTGCGGGCGATCTCGGCCATTCGCAAGGCTCTCGCGCGAAAGTATGACGCTGCCATCGGGCTGGGGGGCTACGCCTCCCTCCCCGGAATCGTCGCGGCAAGGCACGTTGGCCTGCCGGTAGTCCTGCTCGAACAGAACCAGGTTCCCGGCAAGGTGAATCGCCTGGCGGCTCCTTTTGTGGACCTCGTCACCTGTCCGAGCCCGGAGGTCGTAGATCTCTTTCGCGGAAGGCGGGAGGTTACCGGCAACCCGGTGCGCGGCAGGGTGGTCAGGGCCGCCGGTCGCCGCAGAAGATTTTTTGCCGCGGGAGCCTTCAGCACGCGCAAGCGTAAGATTTTCGTGGTTGGCGGCAGCCAGGGAGCCCATGGCATCAACCAGGCGGTCATCGGCGCGCTGAAGGGACTTGCCGAATATCGCGAAAAAATACATTGGATACATGTAGCCGGAGATGCCGATAAAAAAGAAGTAGAGACTGCCTATCTTGAACAAGGCTGGGAAGCCGAGGTCGAGAGCTACCTGAGGGATCTGCCGCATCTGCTGTCTCACGGTGACCTGGTGATTACCAGGGCGGGCGGGACAATCGTTGCTGAGCTGGCTGTCCTGGGTGTTCCGGCGGTGTTCGTTCCCTATCCGCATCATAAGGACCAGCATCAGATGAAGAATGCTGAGGCTCTGGAGCGGGCGGGGGGCGCCATTATGGTGTCTGAAGAAGATCTTGGAGCCGAAACTTTGCGGACGATATTTAAAGAAATTCTCTTTGAACCTGGAAGGCTGCTCGCGATGGAAGATCGCGCCCTCACCCTGGGAAGGCCTGATGCAGCCGATGCCGTACTGGACCTCATCCTGGAGCTCAAGGAAAAATGTCAGTAGGATTCCGCCTGCTTCTGATCGTGCTGATTGGTTTCTGCACCCTCTGCGTTTACCAGCTGCGGGAGGGTGAGCTGGCCGTCTGGCTGCGCAACTCCCCGGCACCGTCAGTCCAGAGCTTTCCAGGCGAGGCTCCGCTGGAGGGCCTTGTGGGTAATGACACCGTCATCGAGACGACCATCAAGGCGACCGCGATCGGCCGGCGCCCGCGCGTGACCAGGAGGCCGACTCCCCGCTGGGACCGCCCCTCGATCGAGGCGGGCGAACCGGCTGTCGACATTCGTAGAAGCTCGGCCAATACGCCAGCTGTGCTCGAGAACGCCGCGAGCGTGGAGTCGTCGGCTCCCGCGGCCGAGGGGAGAGCGGGCTCTCTCAGCCTGGTCAATCCCGGCCGCTCCGTGACTCCGTTAATCGAACGTCGGCCTCCGGCGTTGCAGCCGGTCGAGACACCGGCCGAGCCGACGCCGGAGCCCGAGGTCGTCAAGCCTGAGCCGCCGAAGGTGAGCTACACGATTCATACCGTGAAGGATGGTGACAAGCTCTGGAACCTGGCCGAGAAGTATCTTGGCGGCGGCCATCGGTACAGGAAGATTATCGAGCTGAACAAAAAAGAGCTCGGTGACAATCCCGAGAGGCTTCGCGTCGGGATGAAGCTCAGGATCCCCCCGAAAAAGTAATCCCGCCGCCTTCTTCGCTGTCTCTACAGTGCTGTCTAGGGGTGCCGCAGGTGGCCGTTAAGGCCCCACCCAGAAGACCCGGGGGGCATCCTAACACCACATTATGTTGTGGTGTCGAATTGTTATAGCTCAAGATAAGACAACATCTTACCGATAAAGGTCAACAGGGGGGAAAACTCTGGTTACTCTGATTGGCATTTGCTTAATTAGGGTCGGTAGTCTGTGCTGATCCAGGGCGATTTGACCGGGATCGCGCGGCCTGAAAGAAGTTGTAAGAGAAGATCTGAAGAGAAGATCTGAAGAGAAAAGAGACGCCCCAGGTGGGCGGATTCCGTCCGCGCCGGGCCGTCGTTACACGATGCAGAAACCGGGCAAGGTCCATCTCGTGGGGATGCTCGGCACTGGCGTACGCGGCCTGGTGCCCATCCTGAGAGCGAGAAACATCCATGTGTCGGGCTCCGATTCCAGCGGCAAGTCCCTGCCCCGGGAGTTCCAGGGGCTTGGAGTGGAATGCTCGTCCGTTCACGAGGAGGCTAACCTCGGAGCCGATGTTGATTTTGTCGTTCATACGGCGGCGGTGGGTGACGACAACGCAGAAATTCGCAAGGCCCGCAGGCTGGGAATCCCGGTCCTGAAATACTCTGAGTTTCTCGGCGAGCTGATGGGTGAAGGGAGAGGTCTCGCCGTGGCTGGAACTCACGGTAAGACCACCACCAGCTCGATGGTCTCCTGGATTCTCTATAGCGCCGGAAAGGATCCATCCTTCGTCATCGGAGGCAGGATTCCTCAGCTCGGCAGCTCGAGGCAGGGAAAGGGATGTGATTTCGTAGCCGAGGCCTGTGAGTACGATCGCAGCTTTCTACAGCTCAAGCCCGAGGCTGCTGTGGTGACCAATGTCGAGGAGGAACATCTCGATTGCTTCAAGGACATGGAGGAGATCCTGGGCGCCTTTCAGCAGTTCATCAACCGGGTTCCTGAGAAAGGGCTCCTGGTTCTGAACGCGGATGATCCCCAGACGATGAGCCTCGCTCCGGCAGCCGTGTGCCGCAACATCCAGACCTTCAGCCTTGATCCAACGGCTGGTGACTGGCAGGCCTCGCAGCTCCGCTCGGGCGGCCTGGGATCTGCCTTCATCCTGACCGGTCCCGGCGGAATTCGCCAGCCGGTGGAGCTCGGTACTCCCGGCAGGCACAACGTAAAGAACGCGCTGGCCGCTGCGGCTATCTGCACCTGGGTGGGGGTGTCTGCTGAAAAGATCAGCGAGGCGCTGGAGAGCTTCCCCGGAGTTCATCGCCGATTTGAAATTCTCGCGCGCGACCCGGTGACGGTGATCGATGACTATGCCCATCACCCAACCGAGGTGGAGGCTCTGCTGAGCGCCGCCCGCGATGTCGGCTTCAGCGGCAAGGTCATCGGCGTCTTCCAGCCGCACCAGTTTTCCCGGCTGCGGCAGATGCTGGATGCGTTCGCGGAGGCGCTTGCGGGTTTTGATGAGGTCCTCGTTACCAAGCCCTACCAGGCCAGGGATAGCCGCGAGGACCAGGCAGCCGTCAGCTCCAACATGCTCACCAGAGAGATCGAGCTTCGCGGGGGAACGGCATTCGACACGCCGACCTTCAGGGATGCCCGGGCTCGGCTCGATGAGATCGTCCTGGCGGGGGACGCGGTGATCTTCCTGGGCGCGGGGAGTATCACCGTCCTGGCTTCGGAATACGCAGGCAAGCCCGGGGGTATCGAGATTGTAGGGAAGCTCTCTAAGGTGGGGGGCTGAGGCTGATGGCCGTCACAAGAAAACCCAATTTCTCGAATCTTACCTCGATGGGGGTAGGGGGGTGTCCGCGGGATCTGTACGAACCGGAGAGCTTCGGTGAACTCCGTGAGCTCCTGGCCGTTCTTGATGACCCCTTTATCCTGGGAGGCGGCTGCAACACCATATTCCCGGATGGGGATTTCAGCCGGCCGGTGATCCGGACCAAGAAGCTCGGCAAGCTTCATGTCGAGGAGGATGGCCGGGTCTACGCGGAGGCAGGAGTCCGCATCGATCGGATCATCAGGCAGACGGTCACGGCCGGCCTTTGCGGCCTGGAACAGCTCACGGGAATTCCCGGGACAGTTGGCGGGGGTACGGCGATGAACGCAGGAAACGGGCCCGATGCCTGCTTTAGTAATTACATCAAGAAGCTGCATGTCATTTCTCCCGAAGAGGGCTCCGTCGAGATCATCGACAGCACGGAGGTTCCCTGGCGTTACCGTAATTGGGGAATGAACGATACGGATGCCGGAGGGTCCGCCTCCTGGGTGGTCGTCGCCGTGGAGATGGAGCTCCAGCCGGGTAATGTCTCCGAGCTCCGGGCTGAGATGGAACGGCGTAAGAGGCGAAAGGCGGACAACCAGCCCCTGAACGAGGCAAGCTCCGGCTGCATGTTCAAGAATCCCGGAGATGGCCCATCCGCCGGAAAGTTGATTGAGGGCTGCGGGCTGAAGAGCCTGCGCGAAGGCGGCGCATCCGTTTCGGGGCTGCATGCGAACTTTATCGTGAACGGCGAACACCAGGCGAGCTCTGAAGATGTTAAGCGACTCATGGAAAGAGTGATCGAGCAGGTCCACGAACAGACAGGTTACCAGCTCGAACCCGAGGTCGTCTTCGCCAGGGACCTGGCGTTTGTCTGAAATGAAAGAGAGCGGCTCCCTCCGGGGTCGGGAGTATTGAAATATGGTCAAAAAGAAGAAATCACGATTCGGCCCCCTGGAGATGATCGTCTCTCTTGGCAGCGGAATGAATCTGCTGAAGAACAGCGGGCTGAAGCTCTGCCTGCTGTTTGGCGGCCTGCTGTTTATCTGGCTGGCGGTATCGATCAGGCAGGATGTGAGATCTGACGAGAGGTTCCTGCTGGCCAATTGGCATCTGCAGCCAGGCAGGCTGCCTGCCTGGGTTACCCCGGAGATTCGCAGCCAGATCATGGAGGATTTTTCTCTCGGCAAGAGCGACCTCAGTCTTTTTGACCAGGGTGTTCTCGGCAGTCTCAAGGATGCCCTCGAGCAGTCCCATTGGATCCGCGAGGTTCTGGATATTCGGCTGGTCTATCCGGCTCCCCGGACGGAGGGAGCGGTCAGGGCTGCAATGGTTCTCTCTACCCCGGTTGCCATGGTCCGGGTCGGGCCGAATTGCTACCTGAGCGATTCCCGGGGAAGACGTCTTGGCGAGCCCTACAAGGCCGCGGCCAGGAGCTGGTTCAAGGTGCCGCTTATCGAGGGGGCTCGCTCCGGGATCGCCGTTCCGAAGCCCGGGTATCCATGGAGGAGCCCGGCTGTAGTTGACGGACTCAGCGTGGCGGCACAATTGGGCCGGGCCCGCATCTCGGAGTACTATCCGGAAAATTCAATTGAGTCCATCGACATCTCCAACGCGCGCGGCAAGGTCGACCGGAGCAAGAGCGAGATTGTATTGCGCAGCGGCCAGCTGCGGCTCGAGTGGGGACGCGCCGTGACCTCAGGAGCGCACCGTGTCCTGACCGACGCGGAAAAGATAGCCAACCTGCACACCGTGCTTACCGAACCACACTTCTGGAGGTTTACGGATCTCACTCTCCATACGCCCAGGATCACCGGGCGGGTTCGCAGCGATTCGGAAGAGGCCGAGAGCGGGTATTGATCAGCAGCTCATCCTGCGCGTGAGTCAGCAGAGAGGCCGAGCCCTGTGGGGGTTTTCAGGTATCGGTCACGGGATAGAGAACGTCGAGCACTTCACTGATCTGCTCTTCATTCATATAGCCCATTTCCAGCAGGATCTGGCCGAGCTGTTTCTCCAGGAGTCCGGAGGCGCGGTTTTTAGCCTGGATGGTGAGCGCTTCGTAGAGCTGTTCAGCGCTGACGAAGCGTTTCTCTAAAGCTATTTCACCGAAAAACTTATAACGATCGCTCATCTGTTTTCTCTAAGCCAGGCAGGGGCGAGTTGGAGACTGAAAGCCTGGAATTGACGGCCTCAATATTTTTTATCGACTCAGGCACCCCTTTAACTGCAGATATTCAGGTCTGGGGGCCCTCTTTGTGCCACTCTGACAGGATTCTGGGCCCTATATGGCTCTCTGCTGCCGATGTGGCAGTTCGCGCGGGCCTGTCTAAGCCATAAGCTATTTATTTATAAATACTTAAGTCTTGGTATCAGGTTTGCATAAGGAAATGGTTCAAGATTTTTTTCAGCACAAAGAATTATTTCAGGGATCTATTGGAATGGCCAGAACACCGAAACAAATAGTTTTTGACCTCGAAGCCCAGCTTGCCTCCAGAGAGGGCGTTGAAAAACTCGCCAGGGCGGTCAAGTCGACGTTGGGACCGATCGGCTCCAATGCGGTTATCGACCGCGGCTGGGGCGAGCCTGTTATTACCAAGGATGGGGCTCGCGTCGCTGAGGAGGTTGACCTCGTCAATCCTTTCGAAAACATGGCTGTGAAGCTGGTTCGTGAGGCGGCTGAGAAGACCTCCAACGAGGCAGGAGATGGCTCGACCACGGCAACCGTCCTGGCCGAGAGCATCTACCTCCGGGGCCTGCAGAACGTTATTGGCGGAATGAACCCGATAATCCTTTCGCGAGGAATTCGCCGCGCTGTCGACCAGGCGCTCGAAAGCCTGAAGGGATTGTCCACCCCGGTCAAGTCCAAGGACCAGGTCGTTCACCTGGCCACCGTGGCGGCCAACCAGGACAGGGAGATTGGCGAGCGCATCGCCGATGCCTGCGAGTCGGTGGGAGAGGACGGAGTCATCACCATCGAGGAGGGCAAGGAGATCGAGACCCATGTCGAGTCCGTCGAGGGAATGGAATTTGACCGCGGCTATCTCTCTCCTTATTTCGTTACCGCCGACGACAAGATGCTCTGCGAGCTCGAGAAGCCGTTCATTCTCATCTACGAAGAGAAGCTGACCAAGCTTGCCGACCTGCTTCCTGTCATGGAGAAGGTGTTGGCGGCCAAGAGGTCGCTGCTGGTGGTTGCTGAGGATGTGGAGGCCGAGGTGCTCTCGGCTCTGGTTGTCAACAAGCTCAAGGGTGTGCTTCCCTGCGCAGCGGTGAAGGCTCCGGCCTATGGAGAGCGCCGAAAGGCCATGCTCCAGGACCTGGCGATTCTTACCGGCGGCAAGGCGATCTTCAAGGATCTCGGAGTGCAGCTCAAATCTCTCGAGCTTGATGATCTCGGAGAGGCCGGGAAGGTCAGGATTACCTCCGAAGACACGATCATTGTCGCTGGCGGAGGAGATGCCAGCGCCTTGGAGGCGAGGGCGAACGAGATCCGCAGGGAGCTGGAGGATACGGAGTCCGAGTACGACCAGGAAAAGCTCCAGGAGCGCCTGGCGAAGCTGGTTGGCGGAGTCTGCGTGATTCACGTGGGAGCCGCGACCGAGAGCGATATGAAGGAGCAGAAGTCCCGCTACGAGAGTGCGCTGAACGCGACCCGTGCCGGGCAGGAGGAGGGAATTCTTCCCGGGGGCGGCGTCGGTCTCTTCCGGGCCTCACAGGCTCTCGCCGAGCTGGATCTTGAAGACCTGAGCAGCGAGGAAAAGGCCGGGATCGATGTTGTCCGTGAGGCTCTCGAGGCTCCTATCCGGCAGCTTTGTCTCAACTCGGGTATCGAACCGGCCAGGGTGCTGCGGCAGATCCGCTCAGATGACAACATCAACCTGGGCTGCGATCTCGCCTCGGACAAGAAGGATATCGTGGACATGCTGGAGGCTGGCGTGATCGATGCGACGAAGGTCGTTCGAGCAGCCCTGCTGAACGCGGTGAGCGTTTCCACTCTGCTTCTCACAAGTGATACGATGATCGCCGAGATCCCCCAGGAAGAAGATGAAGATGACCACCATCACCACCATCACGACGATGGCATGGGAATGGGCGGAATGGGTGGAATGGGTGGTATGGGTGGTATGGGTGGTATGGGCGGAATGGGCGGTATGGGCGGTATGGGCGGAATGGGAATGTAAGGTTTCCTGGAATTAAGGAATAGAGAAATGGCTAAACAGATTCTTTTTGATAGTGACGGTCGGCAGAAGCTGACCGCCGGGATGCAGACCCTGGCAAGGGCCGTGAGTTCGACTCTCGGGCCTTCCGGGAAGAACGTGGTTATCGACAAGAGCTTCGCGGGTCCCGTCTCGACCAAGGACGGAATCTCGGTTTCCAAGGAGATCGAGCTTCCCGATCCATTTGAGAACATGGGGGCGAAGATCCTCAACGAGGTCGCCTCGAAGACGAATGACACTGTCGGTGACGGCACGACCACCGCGATCGTTCTCGCCATCGGTATGATCGAGGAGGGGCGGAAGTTTGTCGCTTCGGGCGTGCAAGCCCAGTCTATCCGGCGCGGTATGGACCTTGCCGCGAAAGCCGTTGAGACTGTGGTGCTTGACCTGGCGAAGAAGGTCGAGGGCTACGATCAGATCCGGAACGTCGCCTACATTTCCAGCAACTCTGACAACCAGATAGCTGACCTTCTTGCTGAGGCGATGGAGAGCGTGACCAACGATGGAGTCATCACCATCGAAGAAAACAAGGGCATCGAGACCTACCTCGAGGTGGTCAAGGGGCTGCAGTTCGATAAGGGCTTCTGCTCACCGTATTTTATTACCGACGCGGCGAACCTGAACACCGAGTACGAGGATGTCTACATCCTCTTCTTCGAGAAGAAGATCACCGCCGTTCACGAGCTCGTTCCCTTGCTCGAGAAGGTCGCGCCGACAGGCAAGCCGCTCGTGATCGTAGCTGAGAACGTCGAGGCTGAGGCGCTCGCCGCCCTGGTCATCAACAAGCTCCAGGGCGTTCTGCCGGTTGTGGCTGTCAAGTCTCCCGGCTTCGGGGACCGCAGGAAGTCGCTGATGGAGGACATGGCGATCCTCACCGGCGGCGTCTTCATCTCCGAGGACATTGGAGTTGGTCTCGACCAGGTCGAGCTCAAGCATCTCGGCAGCGCCAAGAAGGTCGTTGTCGACAAGGAGAAGACCATCATCATCGATGGAGCGGGGAAAGAGAAGGCCATCGATGAGCGTCTCAACCAGATCAACATCCAGATGGAGCAGACCACCTCGACCTATGACAAGGAGAAGTTCACCGAGCGTAAGGCCAAGCTTGGCGGCGGTATTGCCGTTCTCTACATTGGCGGTCACACCGAGCTTGAGATGAAGGAACGCAAGGACCGGGCAACCGATGCGCTGCATTCCACCCGGGCGGCCGCCGAGAGCGGTGTGATCCCCGGCGGGGGCACGGTTTTCGTGCGCGCCATCACGGCTCTCGGCAAGGTCAAGGCCCGGGGTGATGAAGCTTTCGGAGTCAAGGTGGTGGCCGCGGCCCTGGAGGCCCCGCTTCGCAAGATCGCGGAGAATGCCGGCTACGACCCGGGAGATGTTCTGGTCGAGGTCAGCGAGCTCAAGGGAGCGAATGGTTTCAACGCGCTGAGCGGTGAATACTCCAACCTGGTCAAGGATGGAGTGATTGATCCTACGGATGTCGCGCTTACTGCCCTTAGAAACGCGGTCAGCATAGCCGGTCTTAACCTGACTACGGATGCCCTGATTACGGATGTGGACGAGCATGACGCACCGGTTGTCAATGCCGTCACCTGACAGGGAGCCCGGCTAGTCCAGGGCCGCGTTGACCAGCTGGACATTTACCGGTCGACAGGGGGTGTTACCCTGTGTGCTATGCTGGAGAATTCTTTCCGGCGAGGCTGAGGACCGGGGGTCTATTCCTGTTGTTTCGGCGGGTTATTGGTGAAATCTGATGGGGAGCAGAAACTCCACGATGTCCAAGCGGGACTATTACGAGGTCCTCGGTGTTTCCAGGGATGCGTCGGATTCGGAGGTCAAGAAGGCCTATCGCGAGAAGGCGCTCAAATACCACCCGGATAAAAATCCTGGAGACGCAGGGGCGGAGGCGGCCTTCAAGGAGGTTTCGGAGGCCTTTGAGATCCTCAGCGACGAGGAGAAAAAAAGGCTCTACGACGAGCATGGGCACGAGGGCCTGTCGGCGAAGGGTTTTGGCGGCGGCTTCACGGATATCAACGACATCTTTTCCCGCTTTGGAGACATCTTCGAGGGTTCTCTCTTTGAGGGACTCTTCGGGGGAATGGGAGGCGGTCAGCGTAACGGGCCCCGTCAGGGCCGCGACCTGCGGATCGATATCGAGATCACCCTTGACGATGTTCTCGGGGGCGCGCAGCGGAAGATCGAGATCAAGCGCCAGCGTGATTGCGGAGAATGCGGCGGCAGTGGAGCCGAGCCCGGAACGGAGCCGCAGACCTGCGTTCAATGCCAGGGGATGGGGCGGGTCGAGTCCAGCTCCGGATTCTTCCGGGTACAGAGGCCTTGTCCTAGATGCCACGGCGTCGGCAGCGTGATCACCTCTCCCTGCGGAGCCTGCGAAGGTGAAGGCCGCGTCGCGGCCTCCGGTGAGATCGAGATCGACATACCTCCGGGGATTCACAGCGGAAACCAGCTTCGAATCCCTTCCCAGGGAGATTCCGGGGCTAAGGGAGGACCGGCCGGAGATCTCTATTGCCGGATGGCCGTGCGCAAGCACGACCTCTTCGAGCGGTTGGACAACGACCTCCTGCTGGAAGTCCCGGTGACTTTCTGTGACGCCGCGCTTGGGGCAGAGCTGACGGTGCCGACCCTGGAGGGCGAGGAGAAGCTGGCGATCAAGCCAGGCATCCAGAGCGGAGAGGTGTTGCGGATCAAGCGGAGGGGGCTGCCGGACCTCGAGGGCCGCGGACGCGGCCATCAGATGGTGCGGATCATTGTCGAGACTCCCCGGAAGCTCTCAGGCGAGGCGAAGGAGCTCTACGAACAGATCCGCGAGCTCAACTCCGAGGACGAGCATCCGGCTCGGCAGAGCTTTCTGGATAGAATCAGGGACTACCTCAAGGGTGGGTCCCGTGAAGCGGAGGAATCATAGAGAATGAACATGAACGAAGGCGATACTGATACCGGCCTGGAAGAAAACGGTCAGCCTGCCGAAGAGCTTCCGGAGGAGACCGGCAAGGAAGAAGCCGAGGCCGGCAGCGATGTAGCCGAAGAGGGCGAGTCTCCCTGGGCTCCCCCGACAGAGGAAGAGCACCGGGCGCTTCTCGATATCAAGGAGAAGACGGATTCCATCTTCGAGGAGCTGCTGAGGGCCAGGGCCGAATTTGAGAACTTCAAGAAGGTCAAGGCCCGCGAGGCGGCGCGAGACCGCGCCGCGGCGGTTCGCAGCTTTATAGGCGGCCTGCTCCCCGTGATCGATAATTTTGAGAGAGCCATCGATAGCGCCGATCCAGGGGAGGGCGGGGCCGGGGGCCTGCTCGAGGGCGTCGAGCTGATCCACCAGATGATCCTCAAGCTTCTCGATGACCATGATGTGTCTGTCGTTGAAGCCGAGGGCCGGCAGTTCGATCCTGATTTTCACGAGGCTGTCTTCGAGGAGGAGGTTGCTGAGGGCTCGACGGGGGATATCCTCGAGGTGCTCGAGAAGGGCTATCTTCACGGCGAGGTTCTCATCCGGCCCAGCCGTGTAAAGGTGGCTAAACTTGTGGAGTCGGACCAGGGCGAGACCGAGAGTTGAGAGCGTTGAAAACAGGCCGATCCTATGCCGACCTATGAATACAGATGCCGGGAGTGTGAGGAGATCTGTGAATTCCTGCAGAGTTTCTCTGACCCTCCTAAGAGAAAATGTCCTTCCTGCGGCAGGCATCGCCTCAAGAAGATGATCTCCGGTGGAGCCGGACTCATTTTCAAGGGCTCGGGTTTCTATATCACCGATTACCGCAAGGCTGATTATGAAAAGGATGCCAAGGCCGACAAGGACAGTGGCAAATCCAAGAGCGGCGATTCGGGGAAAGACTCATCCAAGAAGAGCAAGGACGCCAAGCCCGCCAAGCCCGCCTCGAAGGACAGCGCCGGAGAGAAGTGACAATGCCGGCAGGTTCTCTATGTCCGGTCTGCGGTAAGGCTCTCGCTGAAGCTGCCGAGACGGCTCCGTTCTGTTCGGCCCGTTGCCGGGACGTCGACCTGGGGAACTGGTTTTTCGAGAGATACCGTGTCTCGAGGCTTTTCGATCCGGAGAATGACCAGGAAGAATTCCAGGCCGCTCTCGATTCAGCTGCAGAGGAAGCGCAGGAGGGCAAGGAATGCTGAGCTCTGCCCCTGGCTGGGAAGCAGGATAGAAAGAAAGAGGGCGCGTCGACTGCCGGCTTGCGGTCAACGCGCCCTCTTTTTATCCGCAGGAGAGTCGAACCTCAGCGTCCGAGTCCAGTGGGAAGTCCGGTGTCTTCGTCGAACTTGCCTTCAAGATCGGGATCTTCCACTTCCCAGGACACTACGGCCGAGTCGGTGAACAGCACCTGGAGCATTCCGTCATGCCCCTCGTGCTCGTCGCCGTCGTCGTATTCCTTGTAGTACTTATCCGAGGACAGCACCTTCGCCTTACCCGTGGGCTTGCGGCGTACGATGGTCCAGGAGTAATCAAGGGTATCCTCGTCGAGCTGGAATTTTTCGTCTTCGTCCTCTTCGGCGAGACTCGCCTCGCCGGCGGGGCATTTGAACAGCTTCGGCTCGAGACTTCTTCCCTGCAGGGATCTCAGGAGAATGTTCAGGGAGTCGTGAGCCAGGGGCTCGTCCACTGATTTATCTCTCGGGAACTCATATTTCTTGTCAGCGTAAGCTGTCGCGGCGGGGTAAATCTGTTTGAGGTTGTTGGTGCACTGGATTTTCCAGGCCTCGCCTCGGCCCTGCAGAAGCGCAGGTACGACGAGCCCGGCAATGATAGCTATGATAGAAATAACGACCAGCAACTCAACCAGAGTAAACCCGCTGCGTTGATGCAGGCGATCAGTCATAGGCGTTGCTCCTTTCTGTATTGTTTTTCTCCTTTCGGAACCGACAGCCCAACGCTGTGACGACCCCGAGTTTCATGAATTACTTTACAGGTCATTGCACCGGCTGCAAGCTTTTTGGGGACCATCCTGTGGTCGTTGGTTCGCACCCCCTGACAAGACCCTGACGGAGACACAACACCATTCCCGCGATGGCGCCTTACCTGGACACCTTCTGTTCGGGCTCGGTGGCTCCAGCTTGTCCGGGGGGCCTGTTAAACCCTGACGAGAGGTCCGATAACCACAGGCTCAGCCGGAAATTCGGTAGCGTTCAGCGCGTGTCTGGAGCCCCTCGGGGAGCCTAACATCAAACATCCAAAGGATCTGCAGAATCACTCCGACAGGCGTTTTCAGGCTGGTTCACGCCTGGCAGGTTCGCCATCTTGACGGGCTGGAATCTTCTGAAGGATCGATATGAAAAGATGACGGACCGAGTGGTTTTGTGTGATAATTACAGGCCGGGTTGGTTTCTCGTCTATCCAGCGGGAGCCGCCGGTATTCCCGGATCGCTCATCCGGGTGTCCGGGAAGTTGGTAAGCCCGGGAATCAGTAAGAAATACAATGGGTCCTGAATCATTCTTCCGGCAGTCGCCGGGGGGGATTTTACTTGGGCCGCCGTTTAAAGAAAGGCAATGGTAGAAGACATGCTTCAGCTCGCCGGGAGAAGGTTGAGTATTGAAAAGATACTGCTGCTTGGCGTTGGTTTTTTCCTTTCGACCTGTCCTCTTGTTTTTACGCAGGAGGAAGGCGAGGTCGCTGATTTCAACGAGGAAAAGTGGACGCTCGAGATGACGCCCCTGAAGATCCGTATGGTGACCCCCCGCATTGGCGTGGGTAAAGGCAGGACCTTCTGGTACATGGTCTATTCCCTGGAGAACAAGTCCGGGGCGGATCGGAACTTCTTTCTTTCCATCAGCGCCAAGAGCGACAGGAAGAAAAGCTATTCCGATCTATTCCTTCCCTCTGTCGAGAAGGCGATCGAGAGGCAGGAAGACAGACCTCTGTGGGGCAAGGCCGACAAGTTCAAGGTACTCAAGGGCAAGTCCCTGGGTGAGCGGAAGTTCGCCTATACCAGGATCAAGGATGGAGAGAAGCGGCTCTGTGTCGCGGTGTTCAACAAGTTCGATCCGAATGCCAAGAATATCACCATCCGAGTGACTGGATTGTCCAATGATATTGAAGTAATCAGCGACCCCGGTGGCCGCACCCTCCTGCGAGAGAGGATCCGTTTGATCCATTTGTCGCGTCCTGGTGATGAATATGAGATCACCAACGACAGCTTCAAGAATCTTCGTATGGAGTGGCGTAAGGAATCCACGGAGGTCAAGCTCAAGGACGAGTGATCACGTTTTCAGATGGAACATCACGAGTCTTTTTTCAGCTCCCTCTCTGAAGAGGAGCATCACCTGCTCGCTCTTAAGGATCTCCTCTACGAGGG
>Ga0310124_10000729_pt1 | contig 23093 bp, 25 predicted proteins | sample CB11b_AW_Bot5_MG_FD_203507 | JGI IMG/M metagenome (GOLD analysis project Ga0310124, IMG submission 203507) | Marine microbial communities from Western Arctic Ocean, Canada - CB11b_AW_Bot5 | ecosystem: Environmental > Aquatic > Marine > Oceanic | place: Canada: Western Arctic Ocean | collected... | reverse complement strand
GCCCCTTTATGTGGGAGGTGACATTTACTTATGGTCGCTGGACGAGGACGAGTACGATCAAGAAGTCCACGGGCCTCGTGAACTGGGCGGCAAGGTCCATTTCAGTAATCCCAGGAGCGACAGGAACTAGCCCCTAGTCCCTCCGTGGCACCCAGCCACACCTAGCTATCCCGCAGTGTTCTGCGCGTCCTGAGTTGCGGGCCTGAGTGGGGCGGAGCAGAATCAGGGCATGAAGAAAGCCCTGCTGTTCGTGCTCGCTCTGATAGCGGTCGGGTGTGCTGAACCGATCCCAAGGAATCTGGATGACCTGCCTAGGCAGGGACCACAGTACGTAGACCGAGAGACGCTAGAGCCGTACAGCGGCCCAGCCTACCGGATGTCGGAGGACGACTCAACGCAGATCGTGCTGAGGGTCAATCTCAGAGACGGAAGATTCCACGGTGACTTTGAGGACTTTGAGCTTGAAGGGGACAGTCTGGGGCTATACGAAACGGGCACCTATCGGGACGGCCAACTAGAAGGTCGTTTTGAGTACTTCTATCCAAGTGGTGTCCTCAGAGCCCGTGGCACATACGATAACGATGAGCTAGACGGACCGTCTGAGTCCTACTACGAGAACGGTCAGTTGCAGGAGAAGAGCACCTACGTGGCTGATGAGCGAGACGGCCCGTATGAGGGCTACCACGAGAACGGTCAGTTACGGGAGAAGTCCAACTTCACGGCTGGTGAGCTAGACGGACCGTCTGAGTCCTACTACGAGAACGGTCAGTTGAACCTGAGGTTCACCAACAGGGCTGATGAGAGGCACGGCCCATATGAGAGATACGAGTCGGACGGTCAGTTGGGGGCGAAGGGCACCTACGACATGGGTTTGTTTTGCGGCGAGTGGATTTACGGGGACAGCGAGATCGTGACCTACGACCCCTGTCCCCCCGGCCTAGCTGACGGCAACTAGCCCCTAGTCCCTCCGTGGCACCCAGCCACACCTAGCCATCCAGTGTTTCACTCGTCCTGTGTTGCGGGTCTGAGTGGGGCGGGGCAGATCGTGACGAACCTTGCCGAGGCGCATTAATCCGCCAGGGCTGCCTCGCGCAGGCGCTCGCGTCGTTCCAGTTCCTCGGCTTTCACCGCCTCGATTTCATGCAGCAGCGAATCCACGTCCGCGAGCCAGGTGTCTTCCTCATAGACACCACTGAGCTCGCACTCCGGGTGCAACTCCCCAGCCTCGAAACGTGACCAAATTTCGCCGTCATAGCGCGTCGCCAGTAGTTCCGGCGCATACAGACCATAGTATGCAGTGATATTATTGACATCGCGGGCAAAGAAACGTGCGGCATTGTTGTTCGCCGCGGCGTCGATGACCTGCGGCAGGTCGATGATCACCGGGCCCTGCTCGTCCACCAGTACATTGAATTCGGACAGGTCGCCGTGCACCAGCCCGGCGCAAAGCATGCGCGTCACGTAGCGCATCATCACAGCGTGGTCCGCACGTGCCTGCTCAGAGGACAGCGAGACATCGCTCAGCCGTGGAGCCTCGCGGCCTCCGCCGTCGATGATCAATTCCATCAGCAGCACACCATCGAAACAGCCGTAGGGCCGTGGTACGCGCACCCCTGCACTGGTGAGTTTATAAAGCGCATCGACCTCGGTGGTCTGCCACGCCTGCTCCTGCTGGTCACGGCCGAAACGGGACCCCTTTTCCATCGCGCGCGCACGGCGGCTGTTACGTACCTTGCGTCCTTCCTGGTATTGCGCCGCATGCTTGAAGCCCCGCTTGTCGGCTTCCTTGTATACCTTGGCACAGCGGATCTCGGCGCCACAGCGCACCGCGAAGACATCGGCCTCCTTGCCGCTCATCAGCGGGCGGATGACTTCATCCACCAGTCCGTCGTCGACCAGTGGCTGGATGCGTCTTGGAATTTTCATCGGGCCTTATCCCTAGGTGGTGTCGGGAACGGATAGGAATCTAACCGCTCTCTTGGTCCAAGAGCCAAGCTATTGCGTGCAGCGATGGGGGGTCACGTAGGAGGGAACGTCGCACCGCCCGCTCATGCTCGACAGCTTCTCCACATGGGTATGTCCTCTTTGGGCGTCGAAGGCTGCGGCTCGATCCCTCAGCAGAATCGCGATCCGTTAGAACGCGTAAAAGGGAGCGTGGTGATTTTAATCTCGAAGCGGGTGCCTTGGCTCCGTGTCTTCGTGGAAGGCGTGGTGATCGTAGAGGCACCTCGTACTTAGCGCTCCTCGGCGTCACCCACTGTCCGCCGCCACTCATCATACTGCCGGCGTAGCTCGAGGAGCGGGTTCTCCGCTAGCCGCTCTGTACTGACAGACAGCGCGAGCCAGGGTGCGTCGTCCGTGCCTGCGTCGGTCGTCCCGATGTTCTCTGTGGCGTACGGTTCGTCGCCGCCCCGTGCTACGAGGATGGCGGCCCAGGACGCTGTTTGACGTACGGATGCGTTGTTGCAGCGCACATCGCCACCGGCAGCCGAGCCAGCCTCCAAGGCACGCATCAGCCGATCCGGGAGTGTGTTGAAGCCTGCGGGGTCATCCCACCGGAAGGCGTCGAGCGGTCGGCTCACCACCTCTGAACTCTCGAGCGTATTACCCTGAGTGCTCACGCCATGGCTCGCGTCGGCCATTACCCCCGCATATCGCGTTGAGCCATCGTCGTCGGTCATCATCCCCTGTCGGACCGGCGTCGTATAGCCGGCGACATGCACCAATCCGTCGTGCATCGTCACAACGCCGTACTGACGACGATGCAGCTCATCGTCCGACTCTGGGTCTGTGACGCGCAGGATGACCTCCTCGGCGGTCAGCCCCTCCTGGATCGCCGCGAACACCCGGTTGCGGTGTCCGATGTCCAGCCCCGCCTGCGAGGCCGCCGCGCCCTTGCCCGGTACAAGGGCCGCCACCGCATCCACGTGCCTCGTAACGCACGAGGCTACGGCGACGCCCACGTCCCCCGTCACGGGGTCGACGGCGGCCACGGACCAAGTAGTCATCTCGAACTCTGTGGGGAACGTAGCGGGGCCCACGCAGGCAGCGAGGTTCGCGATGGCCACTAGTGACATCAGTCTTCCCATCAAGCGCATGGGGCACTCCTTTCGTCAGGCTCAGAATCGGCTCGCACCTTGTCGACGGCATTGTACCAAGCCTGGCGCCGATGACGCTAGTGCCGCTCAGACGGTTTTGAGGATGCCCGGGTACCTGTAGCATCATGCTCGCGCGCTGCGCGTGCGGTCCACATGTTGGACGCGTAGCGAATCGCAATCCGTTAGGCAGCTGTCTTGAGGAGGGAATCAGCGTGCTCGGTCGAATGGCCTGGTCAAGGATGGGTGTTGAGGCCGCGGCTGTGGTAGGGAGCATCCTCTTTGCGTTTTCGATCCAGGCTTGGTGGAATGGCAGGGCCGAGCACGAAGCATGAACGTCGTCTTGTTCGGAACCACGGGGATGGTCGGGGCCGGGGTCCTGATCGAGTGCCTGGATGATCCCAGCGTTGAATCGGTACTTTCGGTGGGGCGGAAGACATGTGGTGTCAGGCACCCGAAGCTCCGCGAGCTTATCCGGTCTGACTTGTTCGACTACGGGGATGTTCTCGACGACCTTCGCGACTATGACGCTTGCTTCTTCCGTCTTGGGGTTTCCGCCACTGGCATGGGTGAGGCAGCCTATCACAGGGTGACCTTCGAACTGACCGTCGCCGCAGCTGAGTCGCTCGGGGGCTTGAATCCGGCACTTACGTTCTGCTACGTCTCGGGAGAAGGGACCGACAGCACTGAGCGGGGACGCCTCATGTGGGCACGGGTCAAGGGCAAGACGGAGAATCAGCTCCTGCGAATGCCACTTGACGCGTACATGTTCCGCCCGGGGTTTATTCAGCCGCTACGGGGCGTACGGTCCAAGACACGTGTGTATCAGGCGATCTACAGGGTCCTGGGACCATTCTACCCGCTGTTGAAGCGGCTAATGCCCAAGCACGTCACGACGGCCGTCAATATGGGTCGCGCCATGATCGAAGTGGCGGCGCAAGGGTACACCAAGCGCGTGCTGGAGAACCCCGACATCAACTCTCTGGCCGTTGCGGTCTGACAAGCGATGGCTACTGTCACGTGGGACGTGAGGGTCGCGCTCTGAGCACGCGGAGGGCATCTTGCACGAGCCGAACTGGAGCTGAGCGCCTTGTTACGAAGCATGGATAAGGATGCTTTTCCTTTTCGGTCTGGAAGTAAAGTCTTGTTTCTGGGAGCCATCTGGGTTTCAGTGATACTAAAGGGAGGAAGCAACCATGGAAGCATATTGCGTCAAGTGTAAGTCGAAGCGGGAAATGCAAGATGGTGAGAAGGTCACCATGAAGAACGGGCGCCCTGCCATGAAGGGAAAGTGTCCGGTGTGCGGGACGGGGCTTTATCGGATCTTGCCGTCGTCTTGATTTAGGGCGTGGCCAGGGGAGTTGGCGGGCTCCCGGTACGACTACCTGGCCGGTAGGAGGCACCTGGGCGAAATCGTGATTACGCTTAGGAGCCGAAGAAAACGACGTGCCGGCAACCCCGCGGTTGCGCCGTCCCGCTCACAGCTGCAGAGTCCCAGGAAGGACTTGGTCAACCGCGCGACGGCTTCGAGCCTGCGACCTGTGAGAACATTGTGAGCGGGACCGCCGGTGGTGGCCTCACCGCCGAAACTGCCAACGTCGCACGGGACAGTGCCGCCCCGCCCTACCTTTGGGGCCTCATAGCGGGCGGGGCAGTGTTCCTGCTCTATGTCGTGACGCTGTCGCCGACCACGGCGTTCTGGGACACGAGCGAGTACATCGCCACCGCACACACGCTCGGTGTTCCGCACCCACCGGGTAATCCGCTCTTCCTGATCCTGGCCCGCGCGTGGGAGATTCTCCTTGCTCTGTTAGGTCTCTCTGTCGCGGTGCGCATCAACCTCTTCAGCGCTTTCGTGAGCGGGGCAGCCCACGGACTGTGGTTCCTTGTCGTGCATCACATTCTCGGACACTTCAATAGGGACCACCGCTTCCGCATCACCGGCGCCTTGGTGGCCGTGCTCCTCAGTGCGACGGCCTTCACCGTGTGGAGTCAGTCGAACGTTGACGAGAAGGTGTACACCGTCTTGCTGTTCACGATCGCGCTGCTGACCTGGCTGGCGTTCCGCTGGCAGCCGCGAGTAGGGCAGGGCAGGGATGACAATCTGCTGGTCCTCATGGCGTTCATTCTCGCCTTGAGTGTGGGCAACCACCTGATGGCCGTTCTCGCAGCACCCGCCATCGCCGTCTTCATTCTGGTCGTGCGCCCACGGACGATTCTGAAGTGGAGGCTCTACCTGCGGTCCTGGCGGTAGCCGTGGCCGGCTTGTCGGTCCAGCTGTATCTGCCGGTGCGAGCCGCGCTGGATCCCGTAATCAACGAGGCCGACCCCGCCTGCGCCGGACTCCCCAGCGCTTCGGCCGCGATCGTCACCTATGGGAAGGCAGGTTGTGTGGCTCTCGGAGAGTCCCTGACGCGAGCGTCAGCGTCAACCACTTCTATGCCCGGGCCTACTGGGGTTTGGCACAGGCCGCTGCCGTTGTGGGTGACGCTCCCGCGATTCCACCATTGGTTCAGAAGGCCGAAGCATGGGAGGCTCTGGGAAGGCCGGCAGTCGACGAGTCGTCGCAGTAGCAAGCCAGGTGTAGAACGTGACAAATGACTTCATGCAGGGCGCCATAAGGCACATGGCCCGCTCATCTTACATCGCTCAACCATCTCACTAAATTGACCAAAAACTGAACGTTCTGGCTGGCGACGGGGGCGTTCATGCCCATGGGATTGCTTTCCGGCCCCTGTCGTTGTGCCGAGAACATGGCGGCCTCACCAAACACCGCGAGTCGACCGCGCCCGACTTCCATCACTGACCCCTGGACCCAGCCGCCGACCTCGACCGTCCGTGTGTCGGGGCCGAATTCCCAGGCCACTTCCGGCATGAGTGAAACAATGCCTTCCCGTAGCGTGAGCAGAGAAACCGAGCGGGGCGGGGCCAGGAATGCCTCCCCCGTGAACGTGGCTACGGAATCCACGCGCTCCGCCGGGCTACGCCCCGTCACCACCGGGTGAGTTCCGAGCGTGCCGTCAGACACGCGAAACACGAATGGCGATCCATCGGTCGTGTCTACGGCAAACCCGTTGTTCAGTTCGAAGTCAAAAGCGGCAGCCATCGCCTCAGCCGCTCCCGGGAACGGCATGTGATCAGCGATCAGTAACAAGGCCCCTCCACGCTCCACCCAGGTATGCACCGCGTCAATCTCAGAAGTCGTGAAAGCGGATGGGGTGGGGAGGCTCCAGTCCGTCTGATTGCGCGCATTCAAGGCGTTGGAGATCACGAGGAGGTCGGCGTTGGCGAGGGTCCGCTCGCTGAACAATTGATCCGAGGCCTCCACCACGAATCCGTCCGCCCGCAACACTCGGGCGAACGATTGGTAGCGACCATCCACGGTGTGGAAGTTGAAATGCGCCTCGTCGATCACGACTCGAGGCCCTTGGCCGGCCTCGAAAGCGGGGTCTGCGATGGTCGGTTGGAACGTCGTGTCCCCAACTTGCTGAAGAGCGGTTGCCCCGGTTAAGAGCCCCGCACTGGCAAGCAGCGCCAGTGTCAGGCCCCGACTCGCCGTGCGAGCCAGTCCGCAGAGGAAGGGTCCGTGCTTCAACGCCATCCGTGACGAGAGCGATCGCTTGAAGAACATGGGATCAGCGAGTGTCGACGATTTTCTGGTCCAGGAACTCGAGCCCCTTGGGCCATGCCTCCGCGTGTCCATCTCTAGCCCCCTCGTCGGAAAAGCCCGCATGCGTGAGCCGCAACAGTGTTCCCCCCGTAGTCGATGTTGAGCTGCTCCTCGGTTGGCCTCCGATGAGTCGTATCGCGCACATTCACCGCGACCCCTGACACTGAGCCATCGGCCTCGAAGAAGGGGTGGTACCGGGCATCGACGTGCCGACGGCCTGGACTTGGCGAGTCCCACCAGAACTCGAAGGTCACTTGCTCACCGGATAGACAGCGATCAAAGTGAGGCTTCAGGGTCGTCTCAAAAGCCTCTTCTCCGAACACTTCAGCCACCGTGTGCCCGAGAATCTCCTCCCGAGTCCGCCGGTGTTCATCGCAGTAGGCTCGGTTGACCGCCCGATACGAATAGGTACGATCAATGAACACCATGAGATCGCTACTGGTGTTGGCCATGGACTCGTACCAATGAAGCGCCTCCTTGTAGAAGTTCGAAGAGCTCACAGTTACCTCACTGGTGAGAACGACGGACAACGGCCCGTCGGGGAGGAGACGAGCCGCACGCCGCTCAGCGATCCTGTAATTCCAGGATACTCAATAGGACAATGATGAACGACCACTTGACCGGAGCTGGCTTGCCGCCTAGCGATCTGTGGTATACTGTATACCGCCCGTCCCCTTAACGAAGCAACCCGGCGCCATGGCAGCTACCCAGTTACGGTTGCGTCCCGTGCGATCCGCCGTCGTCTTGAAGGACAAGGTTTATCAGGCCCTTCGGGAAGCGATCGTGTCCATGGACATCTACGCTGGCGACGATCCGCCCAAGCTGGATGAACGCGGTCTCGCCGAGAACCTCGGGGTCAGCCGAACACCCGTTCGCGAAGCCATCTCTCGCCTCGAGCATGAGGGTTTGGTGCAGACGATCCCTCGCCGGGGCGCCTTCGTCGTTCGCAAGACGAAGGTCGAGATCCTCGAGATCATATCGGTCTGGGCGGCGTTGGAGAGCTGGGCGGCTCGACTCGCCACCACGGAGGCGAGCGCGGAGGAGATCAGCCGACTGCGAGAATTGTTCGTGACGTTCGAGACCCCGCAAGGTGCGCAGGCGCATATCGACGAGTATTCGGGCACGAACATTCGGTTCCATCAGAGTATCATCGCCTTGAGCAAGAGCGAGCTTCTCAAGAACATGGCGGACACGCTGTTCCTTCATATGCGCGCCATCCGCGCGCGGACCATCACGGAGCGTGACCGTGTGAGCCGGTCCATCATCGATCACATGCACATCATCGAAGCCATGGAAGATCGCGACACCGAGCTGGCCGAGCGGCTCGTTCGCGAGCACTGCTTTGGACTGGCGGAGCACGTCAACAACTACGTGGATTACCTGGACTGACCCAAGGACCCTAACGGAGTAACTCATGGCAAGCGTTGCAACAGGAACAGTGAAGAGCACGACCGCCGAGGACACGCTGGCGAAAAAAAGCCAGCAAGCCGACGTCGTTTCCGGCGGCCATCTCGTGGCCGCGGCACTCAAGAATGAGGGGATCGATACGATCTTCACGCTGTGCGGTGGACATATCATCGACATCTATGACGGCTGCATAGACAACGACATTCGCATCATCGATGTGCGCCACGAGCAGGTGGCCGCTCATGCCGCGGACGCCTACGCACGCCAGACCGGCCGGCTCGGGTGTGTGGTCACGACGGCGGGACCGGGCTTCACGAATGCACTCACGGGCATCGCGACGGCGTTTCGCTCCGAGAGTCCAGTACTGCACATCGGCGGGCAGGGCGCTCTAACACAACACAAGATGGGGTCGCTTCAGGATCTGCCCCACACTGATATCGCTGCTCCCATTACCAAGTTTTCCGCGAGCGTGAGATCGACCGAACGAATTCCGGACATGGTAGCCATGGCCGTTCGGGAGTGCTTCGCCGGCGCCCCAGGGCCGAGTTACCTTGAGATCCCCCGTGATGTTCTCGACCGAGAGATACCGGTAGAGGACGCCGTTGTCCCGAAGGCGGGCCAGTATCGGGCTTCCACGAAATCCATCGGTGATCCGGCGGACATCGAAAAGCTGGCGGAGATCCTGGTCAAGTCCGAACGCCCGGCCATCTTGCTGGGCACCCAAGTGTGGACCTGCCGCGGGCATGAAGAGGCCATCGCCCTGTTGAAGGGCCTGAATATTCCGGGTTACATGAACGGCGCTTCCCGCGGTCTCCTGCCGCCTGGCGATTCCCACTATTTCCACCGCACGCGCGGCGATGCGTTCAAAGAGGCCGACGTCATCGTCATCGTCGGCACCCCCTTCGACTTCCGGATGGGCTATGGCAGACGCCTTAGCCAGGAAGCCACGGTCGTGCATATCGACATGGACTACAAAACGGTGGCAAAGAACCGCGACGTGTCGCTCGGACTCGTCGGTGATCCCGGTGCGATTCTGAAAGCCGTGCACGATGCCACCACCGGTCTCTCGGACAACGGCGCGAACGGGAGAAAGGGTTGGCTCGAGAAGTTACGGGCTATCGAGGTGCAGAAGACGGAGAAGCTGATGCCGCTCTTCTTGTCAGACGCCAGCCCCATCCATCCGTACCGTGTTGCCTGGGAGCTGAACGAGTTTCTCACAGAAGACACCATTTACATTGGCGACGGTGGTGATGTGGTCACCATCAGCGCCCAGGCGGTCCAGCCTCGGGCGCCGGGCAACTGGATGGACCCGGGCGCTCTGGGCGGCCTAGGTGTCGGCACGGGCTTCGCGTTGGCGTCGAAGCTGGTACATCCCCACAAAGAGGTGCTTTGCTACTACGGCGACGGCTCTTTCGGCATGACTGCCTTCGACATAGAGACGGCCAATCGGTTTGGTGCGCCGTACCTCGCGGTCATCGGCAACAACTCCGCCATGAATCAGATTCGATACGGGCAGCTGTCGAAGTACGGCGATGAGCGTGGCAACGTCGGCAATCTCCTGGGCGACGTCCCGTTCTCCAAGTTCGCTGAGATGCTCGGTGGATACGGTGAGGAGGTTCGAGACGCGGCGGAGATCCAACCCTCGCTGCAGCGGGGACGGGAAGCCGTGAAGACGTCCGGCAAGTCCGCGGTCATCAATGTTTGGGTGGATCCTGGTGAATGGTCACCGGGGACGAAACGTCAAACCATGTACAAGTGATCGGAGAACAACCAGCCATGGATAAGGCACTCTCAGACATTCGCATTCTGGACATGACCCACGTGCAGGCCGGTCCGACCTCGAGCCAGCTCATGGCCTTTCTGGGTGCAGACGTCATCAAGCTCGAATCGCCGATGGGAGACGCCACGCGCAAGCAGCTACGGGACGTCCCGGACGCCGACAGCCTTTACTTCACGATGCTGAACTGCAACAAGCGCTCAATCACGGTGAACTTGAAGAACGACAAGGGCAAAGAGGTCTTCACGAAGCTGATCGAGACGTGCGATGTGCTCATGGAGAACTTCGGCCCCGGTGTACTCGGCCGACTCGGCTTCGAGTGGGAGAGGGTCCACGAGATCAATCCCCGGATCGTCATGGCTTCCATCAAGGGGTTCGGAAGCGAAGGGCCGTATGCGGCTTTCAAGGCTTACGAGAATATCGCGCAGGCCATGGGTGGCTCCATGGCCACGACCGGGTTGAGTGACGGTCCGCCGGTGGTTGCCGGTGCGCAGATCGGCGACTCCGGTACCGGCGTACACCTGATGGCCGGCATTCTCGCCGCGCTCCTGCAACGGGAGCGCACCGGGCGAGGCCAGTACGTGGAGTGCGCCATGATGGATTGTGTGATGAATCTGGCGCGGGTGAAGTGGCGGGACCACCAGCGCGTTCAGCGCGGGCCGCTGTCCGAGTACTCCGATCAGGACTTCGAAGACTTCACCCCTCGAGCCGGTAATGATTCCGGTGGCGGCCAGCTCGGCAACGCGATCCAGTGTAAGCCCGGCGGCTCAAACGACTATCTCTACGTCGTCGTCCAGGAGCACGTGTGGAAAGCCCTGGCGGAGTTGATCGGAGGCGAGAAGCTGGCCGTCGATCCAAGGTTCGAGACCATCGATGTTCGCCGCAAAAACCAGGGTGCCATGTGGGACTTGTTGACCCAATTCGCGAGTAACCACACGAAACGCGATCTCATGGTAATCTTCAATGAGATCAACGTGCCCTGTGGTCCGGTCCTGAGCACGATGGACTTGGCCAACGACGAGCATGTCAGGCAGCGCGAGATGTACGTGGAACTCGATCATCCGGAGCGCGGAAAGTGGTACAACCTCGGTTGTCCGATAAAGCTGTCCGATTCCCCCGTAAAGATCGAGCGGTCGCCGCTCCTGGGCGAGCATACCGACGAAATTCTCGATGAGGTTCTTGGTTACGATGGCAGCGAGATCGAGGGGTTGAGGGAGGCGGGCGCGTTCACGAGATAAACCGGAGGTTCCATGCCGAGTGATCGAAGAGACTTTCTACGCCTTTCCGCCGCGGCAGGAGGGGCGCTGGGCCTGGGAATCACGTCGAGCCTGATCGGGGCGACGAGTACCCCGGCGGGGCGGGCACCCCTGCGAGGCGAACAGGCACGTACCGGGGCGCCGCTTCGAATTCTGATTCTCGGTGGAACGGGCTTCATCGGTCCCTTTCAGGTGCGGTACGCGTTGGGGCGTGGCCATGCGGTGACGCTCTTCAACCGGGGCCGGACGAACGCGGGCCTGTTTCCCGACGTGGAGACGCTCATCGGTGACCGCAACGGCCAGCTCGATGCACTTCGGGGCCAACGCTGGGACGTGGTGATCGACAACTCGCGGGCCAGCCCCGATTGGGTGCGCATGTCCGCCGAGTTTCTTAAGGACTCAGTGGATCGCTACTTCTACGTGTCCTCACGCTCGGCCTATGAGAACACGAGCCGGATTCCCATGACGGCTGCGGCTCCAACCTTCACATACGAGACCGCCGGCGTGGCCCGTGACGCCGAGCGCCTGCCGTACGGGCTCGCCAAGGCGCTCTCGGAGCGAGAGGCGCAGCGCATCTTCGTGGGGCGGACGAACATCGTGCGGCCCGGACTCATCATCGGCCCGGAGGACGAGACGGACCGGTTTACCTATTGGCCGGTCCGCATCCATCGGGGAGGGGAAGTGCTGGCACCCGGCGATCCGTCCGATACTGTACAGATCATCGATGTCCGGGATCTGACCGAGTGGATGATCCGCATGGCGGAGACGGGACACGTGGGTGTCTTCAACGGAGTGGGACCGGCTACGCCTCGCCCCATAGGGGAACTGCTCTACGGAATCCGCGCCGTCACCACAGCTGAGACGACGTTCACCTGGGTGAATTACGACTTTCTCCGGGAGATCGGCGTCCGGCCCTACTCGGACATGCCCGTTTGGATGCCTCCCACCGAGGGACGCCAGGGTTTTGCCCGCTTCGACCTCACACCCGAGGTAGAGGCCGGTCTCACGTTCCGACCTCTAGCGGTCACAGCCAGGGACACGCTCGACTACCATTTCGCTCGGCCCCTGGAACGCCAGCATCCCCTCCGGGCCGGCATTTCGGCCGAGCGGGAGTCGGAGGTTCTGGCCGCTTGGCACGCCAGGAGGTAATCGGGCACGGAGGCGTGACGCGATGCAACTCGGACTGATCGGCCTTGGTGCCATGGGTGGCTCCATGGCTAAGCGACTAGGGCGGGACCATCGGGTGGTTGTGTATGACCTGGACGCCGAGGCGGTGCGCAGTGCCGTGGCTGCCGGGGCAGAGTCATCCGCGAACGTCGCGGAACTCGTGGGTGCGCTTTCAGGCCCCAGGGTGGTTTGGGTCATGCTGCCCGCAGGTGCACCGACGGAACAGACGATCACGGAGCTTTCCGGTCTTCTGTCCGCCGCCGACGTAATCGTCGATGGTGGCAACAGCCATTTCAGGGATTCGATACGTCGCGCCGGCAGTCTGGCTGAGAAAGGGATCCACTTCTTGGACGTGGGAACAAGTGGTGGCTTCGAGGGAGGCGATCACGGCTACGCACTCATGATCGGTGGCCTCGATTCGGTAACCCAACGCCTCGCCCCTTCTTCGAAGTTTTGGCGTACGACGGCGAAAAGGGTTGGGTCAGGGTCGGGCCTCACGGCGTGGGGCACTTCGCGAAGATGGTTCACAATGGTGTCGAGTACGGCATGATCCAGGCGTACGCACAGGGCCTGTCGGCCTTGAGTGATAAGAAGGATTTCGACTTCGATCTCGAGACGGTTACCGGGGTGTGGCGTCATGGTGCGATGGCGCGTTCGGCGCTACGCGACCTGATCCACAAGGCGCTCGATGCCAATCCGGATCTGGGTGCGCTGGCCCCTTATGTTGCCGACGAGGGTGAGAATCGCTGGACGGTAGACGATGCCCTGGATCAGATAGCCCAACGGGGCTTTGATCGGGATCAATTTCTATAGGCGGGGGACCCTTGTGATGACACTTCGCGCGACTCGACTCCCCACTTTCCTCGGCGTTCTCCTGTGCATGGCTTGTCAGTCGGGTGAGACGGCATCTGACGATGAGGGCGACGCGCGGGCCGCCGCGGCCGGGCATCGTGCCCCCCCGATCCTGGCGACGAACGCATTCTATTATTACGACGATGTGGATGCGGCTTGGGCTTTCTATACGGAGACCCTCGGGTTTCGCACCGTGGTCGACTATGGCTTCGCAAAGATCCTTCGTGTGGCCGAATCCTCGTACCTGACGTTGGTGGACGCCAAGGAGGGCATGCACTCCACGGACGAGCCCCGCTCCGTAACGCTTGCCATCGTCACCGAGGAGGTGGAGGGCTGGTACGATTATCTGAACGCTCAGGGTGTGCCGATGCGCGCGGATCTCGGTGCTTCGGCAGGCAGTCCGCACGACGGCTTCGTGGCTGTGGATCCAGAGGGATACTTCCTCGAGTTCGAACGATTCAATCCGCATGACGAGAACGAGCTCTTGATTCCCGCCTTGGCCGAAGGCGGGGCGCTGTACGCGGCCCCCGGGGTCCAGACGAGCAGGCCGGGGAATTTGGGGGTTCAGGCCACCGTTCTGTGGCTCTATTATCGAGATCTAGAGCGCATGCAGCGCTTTTATCGGGACGTTCTCGGTCGTGACATGATCGTCGACCAGGGTTGGGCCAAGGTCTATCCGATCTCATCCACGGGCTATATCGGCCTCGTAGACGGGGACCGCGGTCTCCATCAGTCCACCGACGAGAAGAGCGTCACGGTTTCGTTCTTCACGGATGACGTCGAGGGCTGGTTGGCGTACATGCGGGGGCGGGAGGGATTCGAGTTTCGAACGCCAGAGCTCGACGACGAGAGTGGCCTGGTCAGCGTATTCGTCGGATACGATCCGGAGGGCTATTTCCTGGAGTGGGATACGTTCCTGGATAAGGAGGGGAACGAAGACTTGCTGGAGTTGCTCGGAAGTCGGTAGTCCAGGCTACCGGTTCCTACGGTACAGTCGCTTCCATTGGAGTCCAACCGGGCCCCCGGACTACCTGCCCCGGTAACGCACCCGTGTGCTCGCCGTCGGCCAGAACCTGCGTGCCGTTCACGAACACGTGGACCATGCCGGTGGCGTACTGATGCGGATCCTCGTAGGTGGCGTGATCTGAAATCGTCTCGGGGTCGAAGATCACCACGTCGGCGAAGAAGCCGGGCTCCAGGCTGCCGCGACGCTCGATGCCGATGTTACCGGCGGGAAATGAGGTGAGCTTCCTCACAGCTTCCTCCAACGGGATGACCTGCTCCTCCCGCACGTACTTGCCCAGGAGGCGAGCGAAGTTCCCGTACGCACGCGGGTGTGTGCTGAAGTTGGAGAAGGGTGGTTCGGGAGCCATGGATCCGGCATCGGAGTCGAAGGAGACCCAGGGTAAGGCGATCTGCTTCATCACGTTTTCTTCCGACATCAGGAAGTAGACCACCTGCACCCGGCTCCCGTCCTCTATCACCAGGTCCATGGCTGTTTCCTGGGGACTCGTCCCGCGCTCCTCCGCCACCTCCGCGAGGGTTCTACCTGCGTAGGCGCGTAGATCGGGGTTCATGAAACCCACGAGGAGGGTTCCGTCCGGCCCCGCAGCGCGCATGAGGTTTTCCCATTCGTCGGTGGGCGTGACCATCTCGCGTGCGACCCCTGCGCGAATCTCCGGATTCCGCAGGCGCTCGGCCCAGTCGTCGTAGCCGCCCTCCTGTACCCAGGGCGGCATGGCCGCGTCCAGACCCGTGGACCCGGCCGTGTAGGTGTACATGTCCGCAGTGATGCGGAGTCCCTCGGCTCGGGCCTCTTCCACCCGAGCGATGACCTGATCCACCTTGGGCCAGTTATCCATACCCCCGGCCTTCAGATGGTAGATCTCCGCAGGCACTCCCGCCTCCGTTGCGATCGTGATGAGCTCCTCTACGGCGCCTAGGAGCCCGTTGCCCTCGCTCCGCATGTGAGAGATGTACATGCCGCCGTATTCCGCAGCGGCGCGTGTCAATGCGATGAGCTCGTCGGTGTCTGCGTAGAACCCCGGGGCGTAAATGAGCGAGGATGCGATCCCCAGCGCGCCCTCCTGCATGGCCTGCCGGACGAGCTCCTCCATGCGAGTCAGCTCTTCGGCTGTAGGCGCACGGTCCTCGTAGCCGAGCTCGTGCACCCGTGGCGTGGCTGCACCCATGAAAGAGGCGACGTTGGTGGCGGTGCCCTCTTCTACCAAGTAGTCGAGGTACTCGCCCAGTGTGGTCCACGGCACCTCGAGTTCGCCGCCCAATGCTTCGCTCGCGGCGGCCTCCGAGCCCATGTAGGCCACGAAGTCGTCTAGCCACTCCTGCTTCATGGCGTCGTTCATTGGGCCCATGGAGTTCCCCTCTCCGAAGATCTCCAGGGTAACCCCCTGGCGAATGTCACCCTGGGAGCGACCGTCGATGATGAGGGACTCGGTGGCCCAGCTCAGCATGTTGATGAAACCGGGTGCTACGGCCAGGCCTCCGGCGTCGACAACGACCGTGGCCGTGGTGCCGGAGAGGTCCCCTACGGCTTCGATAGCCTCTCCGACGATCCCCACGTCTCCTACGAAGGATGCTCCTCCACTTCCGTCGTAGATCGTGCCGCCCCGGATGAGTACGTCGTAGTCCGGAGAGCCTTCACATGCGAAGAAGGAGAGGATCGTCAGGCAAGAAATCCATCGAATCTTCATGTCATGGGTCCTTTTGGCTGGGGAGCCCAACGCGGCTCTCTCACAATACCACGAGGGGGTGTTGGCCGTAGCGGCTGTCACCCAATGATGTCAGCCGATATTATCCGGAAAGCCCGAAAAAAGGAATCACCCTATGTACCGACTCGGGCCGCCTCTCAACGATACGCCGTGTGAACTCTTTGCCGGGACAGGACCGATGATCAAATATCGATCCAGGACGCACCACTTCAACATGGACACGTTCGACAAGCTTTTGCCCGAGGACCTGAAGATCAACGCGGTCGTGATGGCGAGCTTCGCATACCACGCGGCCATGAGGGACGAGCGGATTCCAAGGACTCCCTGATCGTGGGCCTCCGTCGATCCCTGGCCCGATTGGGGCCGGGCATGATCATGGCCGCCACGGCTATCGGGACGAGCCATATCGTCCTGGCGCCCGTTGCGGGTGCTCGTTTTGGGTTCGATCTGCTGTGGATCATCCTGTTGGCCCACGTCTTCAAGTACCCCGCCTTCGAGTTCGCGGCACGTTACGCCGTCGCAACCGAGACGTCACTGATCGCGGGATTCCAGAGGATCCCTGGCCCGAAGAACTGGGGCCTGTTTGTTTTTCTCGGCATCACCGTCATCCAGGGGCTGACGATCCTGTCCGCCGTGATGTCGGTGACCGCCTCGATCCTCGTAGTGACCATCGGGAGGCTCTCGTATCCGATGTGGTTGTTGCTCCTGGGTGTCTTCACTATCGCCGTTCACCAGACCGGCAAATATGCGGCACTGAAGTCGGGCGCCAAGGTGATGATGGGCATACTCGCCCTCGGCACGATGGTCGCGTTCTTCGGTACGCCGCCCACGGCCGCCGAGCTCGGGCGCATGTTCGTGCCCTCGCTCCCGATCGGGTCCACACTGCTGGTCGCTTCGCTTTTCGGCCTGATGCCCACGGGGATCAACGTGGCCGTGTGGCATTCGCTGTGGGCCGTCGAGCACCTCGAGTATTGGAAAGAAGAGACGGACGTCCCCCGGCGCATTCTCGGCATGAGCCAGCGCGACCTGGCCGTAGGCTACGGACTCTCCGCGGTACTCGGTGTGATGCTGTTGTCACTTGGGGCGACCCTCCTGCGTCCACGCGGACTCGTACCGAACGGGATCGACGTCGCCTTGACGATTTCTCGGATCTACACGGAGCTCCTCGGGCCTTGGATGTTCCCCGTCTTCATGATCACCGCCTTCGCGGCGCTCTTTTCGTCGGTCTATTCGGTGATGGACGGCTTCCCGCGAGCCTTTTCGACCATCATGAAAATCCTGTTTCCCGGAAATGCGTTCCTCGAGAGGCCCTCGAATCCGTCGTACTGGATCTTCATGGTGGTCATATTCGCCTTTTCGCTGGTCACGAATACGCTTTTCCCGAATCCGGTGCTCGTGGTCACGTTCGTGGGCGTCGTGAGCCTGCTGGTCGCGCCCGTGCTCTACAGCTTCAACTACTACTGCGTGACTCGGCTCATCGAGGATGAAGCGATGCGCCCGGGTCGGGCTCTGAAGCTTTGGGCGGTGGGCGGTATCGTACTGATGACCCTTGCCGCAGGCTTTTACACGTACACGCGGCTCTAACTGCACACGAACGCGAGGAGTCCAAGCATGCCGTTCACGCGCGTCTCAGCGCTCATACTCTTCCTGAGTCTCGCTCAGGCAGGATGTGGGGCCGACGGCCGGGGGGTCCGTACGGACGACGGCGCGGTCGGCGCGGCCGGAACTCCGGACGGGCCGCTGCTCGTGGCCGCGGACGTCGGCTTCGCCCCACACGCGATGGCCAGGCCCGACGGCTCGGCGGAAGGATTCAACATCGATCTGGCCGAAGAGATCGCGCGGCGCTTGGGGCGTCCAGGCTACGAGATCGTCGATCAGGAGTGGTCGGGAATTTTCGCGGGTCTTGCTGCGGGTCGCTTCGAGTTCATCATCGCGCCGACGACGATGACGTACGAGCGTTCTCAGGAGGTGCTCTTCGTAGAGGGTTACCTCGACACCGACTACACTTTTCTGATCGACGACGATGCGCCCGACATCGAGTCGCTCGAGGATATCCGCGGCCAGGCGATCGCCGTCAACAACGGGTCGGTGTACGACGTTTGGGCCACCGAAAATGCCGACGTCTACGACATTGAGGTCCAGCGTTACGGGAAGAACGCCGACGCGGTCCAAGCCGTGCTCACCGGGCGCGCCTTCGCGAATCTGGCCGGAGAAAGCGTCGCAAAGTGGGCCGCGATGCAGAGTCCCCTCGTCCGAACGACGTACACCATCAAGAGCGGCAGCAAGTTCTCGGCGGCGTTCCGAAACGACGATGTAGAGTATCGGAACCGGGTCGAGGCGCTCCTCGAGTGCATGAAGAGTGACGGCACCATGGCCCGTTTGCACGAAAAGTGGCTCGGCGGCCCTCCGGCGGCGGGCTCGGCGGCAACCACCGTTCTTGAGGGTTATGGTGAACCGGGGATGGCGGGGTACGATCCCGCGCCCCACCGCCCGCTGTGCAGCTGACGCGCTCGCCGCCTCCGATCCTCGAAATCGAGGGTCTGCGCAAGACGTTCGGTGACACTGAAGTGCTGAGAGGCATCGATCTGGAGGTCGGCCGCGAAGAGTTGATCTTCATCATCGGCCCTTCGGGCTCCGGTAAGAGCACGCTCCTCCGGTGCTGCAATCGCCTCGAGGACGCCACGGACGGATCCATCAGATTCGACGGAACGGATATCAGCGCTCCGAGCGTCGACATCAACGAACTTCGGCAGCAGATGGGGATGGTTTTTCAGTCCTTCAACCTCTACCCCCACCTCACGGCCCTCGGGAATGTCACGCTAGCGTTGCACCGGGCGGTGGGACAGACGAAGGACGAATCCGAGGAGCGTGGCCGGGCTGCGTTGGGGCGGGTCGGGCTTTCGGAGAAAGAGGACGCTTATCCGAACGAACTTTCCGGTGGGCAGCAGCAGCGGGTGGCCATTGCGCGAGCCCTCGCACTCGAGCCCCGTATTCTTCTGATGGATGAGCCCACGAGCGCATTGGACCCGGAGCTCGTTGGCGGCGTGCTCAAGGTGATCCGTGAGCTCGAGGAGTCGGGCATGACGATGCTGATCGTGAGCCACGAGATGCAGTTCGCCCGCGAGGCCGCGGACCGGGTGATCTTTCTCGATCAGGGTGAAGTGCTCGAATCGGGCGCGCCGGACCAAATATTTTCCTCGCCGAAGCACGAGCGAACACGGGCCTTCCTGAAGCGGATCCTGGCGCAACCATGATCGATAGCTTCTTCAACCTGGATGTGATGGCGCGGGTGCTGCCGGCTATCATCTCGGGAATGTGGGTCACAATAGGCCTGTCGATCCTAGTGATCACGTCCGGAACGGTGTTCGGACTGGCCCTCGCCACGCTCCGGGCGTTGCAGTACAAGGTCGTCAATCTGTTCATCGTCTTCTTCGTCGATGCCTTCAGGGCGATCCCCGCCCTCGTCATCCTGATGGTGGTCTTCTTTGCTCTACCGTACGTCGATGTTCAGCTCTCGGGGTTTGTCACAGCCTGGCTGTGCCTGAGCCTCGTGTTGGCCGCTTTTTGTGAGGAAATTTTTTGGACGAGTATACTCTCGGTGGACAAAGGGCAGTGGGAGGCCGCTCGCTCGACCGGGTTCTCGTTTCTCCGGTCGCTTCGGTACGTCGTCCTGCCGCAGGCGATGCGCCTGGCGCTTCCGCCGCTCACGAACCGCGCGATCGCGATCGGAAAGAGCACGGCGCTGGCATCGGTCGTGGCGGTTCCTGAGATCCTGAACCAAGCCTCGAGCGCTCAGGCGCAGGCCGCCAACGCGTCTCCGCTGACGCTCGCGGCCATCGCGTACTTGGCCATATTCCTGCCGCTTGTGGTGATGAGCCGCTGGGTAGAGTCCCGCTTCGCCTGGAGGCAGTGAGCGCCGTGGACCGCCTCATCGAAAGCTTCCTGAATCCCGAAGTGATGCGCACCAGCGCTCCCTATCTCGTGCGGGGGTTCTGGATGACGGTGAAGCTGTGCCTCCTCGTCATCCCGTTGGGCGTCGGGTTGGGCCTAGTGTTGGCGGCGCTGCGTACCCTTCAGCGGCGTTGGTTGAATGTTCTCCTGATCGTCTACGTGGATCTGTTTCGTGCGTTTCCGCCCTTGGTGCTCCTCGTATTCGTGTACTACGGGCTTCCCTACATGGGTATCGTGCTTTCGCCCTTTCTAGCTGTCGCGCTCGCGTTCATGCTCAACACGTCGAGCTACTACGGTGAAATCCTACGGGCGGGCATCGAGAACATCCCCCAGGGCCAGTGGCAAGCGGCGAGGTCGACCGGCTTGAACCGAATCGACACGATGCGTTTCGTGATCCTCCCTCAGGCGATCCGCTCCGTGCTCCCCGACCTGGTCAGCAACACGCTTGAGGTGGTGAAGCTGACCTCTCTGGCCAGCGTGGTTGCTCTTCCTGAGCTCCTCCGCATGGCCCGCATCGCTCAGGGCATCACCTTCAATCCTACCCCGCTCGTGCTGGCTGCCGGTGTCTACTTTTTGTTACTGTGGCCTTTTGTGCGGCTACTGAGCAAGATGGAGAGACGCAGAATCGTGACAGCGACCTGAGGACGCATGGGCCCCATTGTCATCATCAACCCAAATTCGACGGAATCCGTCACTCACGGAATGGACGCTGCGGTCGAGCGGCTGCGCGTGCCTTATGGCCCAACACTCTGTTGTGTCACGTTGGAGGAAGGTCCACCGGGGATCGAGACGGACGAGCATGTAGCGGCGGTCGTCACTCCGATCTGCGACTTGATTCGCGCGCGCCAAGACGAGGCCAGCGCATTTGTGATCGGGTGTTACAGTGATCCGGGTCTTCGGGAGGCGCGTGAGGCCGGGACCAGGCCCGTGTTCGGCATCGCCGAGTCCGCGATGCTGACGGCCATGACCAAGGGTTCCCGCTTTGGAGTGATTTCGATACTCGAGCAGTCGATTCCACGGCATGCGCGTTACATACGCGAGTTGGGTTTTGAGGCGCGCTGTGCCGGCGATCGTGCCATTGGGCTCGGAATCAATGAACTCGCCGACGGGGAGCGAACATTCGACAGGGTGAGGGAAGTGGCTCAACGGTTACGCGACGATGATGGGGCCGACGTCCTGATCCTCGGATGCGCGGGGCTGGCCGGTACCCGCCTCGCGCTGGCGGCGGCGGTGGGCTTACCTGTCGTCGAGCCGACACAGGCCGCGACGGCGCTGGCCGTCGGTGCCACTTTGATCGGTTGACCCGTGCCCCACTTTGACGTTGTGATCCGTGGAGGCCAGGTCGTTACGGACACCGAGATCATCGAGTGTGACGTGGGGATCAGAGACGGGATCGTGGCCGAGCTCGCCCCTGCGATCGAGGGTGGCGACATCGTCCTCGACGCCTCCGGCGGCGTGGTCGTGCCTGGTGGAATCGACGGGCACTGTCACATCGCGCAGCTGTCATCTTTTGGGGTCGAGACGGCCGACGACTTCACCTCCGGCAGCATCTCGGCAGCGTGTGGGGGAACCACGACTATCATCCCCTTCGCCCCCCAGCAGAAAGGCGAGTCGCTTCGGGAGGCGGTGGAGGCGTATCGGCAGAAAGCAGACGGCAAATCTGTGATCGACTACGGCTTTAATCTGATCGTTTCCGATCCGACGTCGACCGTGCTCGAGACCGAACTTCCCGGGCTCGTCGCCGAGGGCCACACAGCGGTCAAGATATTCATGACGTACGATGCCGTGCGACTCGACGATCGCCAGGTGCTGAACGTGCTCGAAGCAGCGCGAGAGCTTGGCGTGATTACGATGGTGCACGCCGAGAACCACGATCTCATCATGTGGAGTACCGAGAGGCTTCTGAAGGACGGCGATACGGCTCCGAAGTTCCACGCGATGGCCCACCCGCCGGAATCAGAGCGTGAGGCAGTGTACCGGATCATCGCTCTGGCCGAGGCAGTGGGTGCGGAGATCATGGTTCTGCACCTGTCGGCCAAGGAGGCCATCGAAGAGGTCCGGCGTGCACAGGCCCGTGGTGTTCCGGTACTGGGTGAGACGTGTCCACAGTACTTGGTCCTGTCGGATGCCGACATGGACCGACCGGGGTTCGAGGGGGCGAAGTTCGTGTGCAGCCCTCCGCCCCGTGGCGCCGCGAACCAGGAGTTCGTGTGGCGCGGTATCGTCGATGGCGTGATTCAGGCGTTTCACTCCGACCACGCCGGGTACCGTTTCGACGATCGGGAGGGCAAGAAGGTCCGCGGAGACGACGCGCCCTTCAATCGGATCCCAAACGGCGTGCCGGGCCTCGAGACGCGGCTTCCGATCTTGTTTTCGGAGGGATTTCACAAGGGACGTATCGGCCTTCGGCGCTTCGTCGAGCTGAGTTCGACGAATCCGGCGCGGATTTTTGGCCTCTACCCGAAGAAGGGAACGATCACGGTCGGCTCCGATGCGGACATCGCGATCTGGGATCCCACGCGGCGCGTCACGTTGTCGATCGATGCTCTCCACGACAACATGGACTACACGCCGTACGAGGGAATGGAAATCGACGGCTGGCCTGTGACGGTGCTGTCGAGAGGTCGGCTCGTCTGGCACGAAGGGGAGGCCCTTGGAGAGCCAGGTGCTGGGCGCCTCCTGCGACGCGGCGAGCCCCAGACGGCGGAGCTCCGAGGACCGGCGCATGCGGATGACGGCCGTACGACGGATAACGCGTGACCGAGATCTACTGATCACGAAGAGCCAGGAGAACATTAAGGATGTCCCGAAATATCAGAGTCGGAGCGGCCCAACTCGGCCCGATCCAGCGGGCAGACAGCCGCGAGGTGGTCGTTGAACGCATGTTGGCGCTCCTTCACCAGGCACACGAGGAGGGATGTGACCTCGTCGTGTACCCGGAGCTGGCGCTGACCACGTTCTTTCCGCGGTGGGACATGTCAGACCCCGACGAGATCGACAGCTTCTACGAAAGAGAGATGCCCGGGACTGCGACGCAGCCCCTGTTCGACCAAGCAAAGGACTACGGGATCGGTTTTTCGTTCGGCTACGCTGAACTGATCGAGGAAGACGGGACGCTCCGTCGCTACAACACTGCGATTCTGGTGGACCCCGACGGGGACATCGTGGCCAAGTACCGTAAGGTGCATC
>Ga0310124_10000728_pt1 | contig 23138 bp, 17 predicted proteins | sample CB11b_AW_Bot5_MG_FD_203507 | JGI IMG/M metagenome (GOLD analysis project Ga0310124, IMG submission 203507) | Marine microbial communities from Western Arctic Ocean, Canada - CB11b_AW_Bot5 | ecosystem: Environmental > Aquatic > Marine > Oceanic | place: Canada: Western Arctic Ocean | collected... | reverse complement strand
AGCGCCGATGATCGCGGACAGCCCGGACGCCATCGCGGCTGAGGCGACACGGCGGCGCAGACGGGTCAAGAGTGGCGGCGCCGACCGGGTGCTTCGCGGCAGGTCGAGGCTCTCGGAGGCCCGACGAACCAGCAGCGGGTCGATCACCCGACTCGCTCCGGTACACCCCGCGGCCAGGGCACGATCGCAGAGCAGGTTGATGACTCGAGGAATGCCGTCCGACAGCCGGTGAATCGCGTAGAGTGCCTGTGGCTGGAACACCACCCGTGCCTCGCCCGCAGACGCCCCGCCAGAGGCAATCGCCACCCGATGCCGCACATAGGCGGCCGCCTCATCTCGACTCAACGGTCGAAGCTCATGGGTGATGGACACCCAGGGGGCCAGCGGAACTGGCCCGCGACGCCGGGCCCGCCGGGTCGGACGACCAACGAGCACGACCTCTAGCAGCTTTTTCTTGTCGACCTCGAGATTCGACAGGATCCGGATCTGTTCGAGAACCCGGGGTCGAAGATTCTGCGCCTCGTCCACAATGAGGACAGCGGAGGCACCGAGTGGCCGGAGCGACAGGAGAAAGTCGCTGAGCGTACCGAACAGCGCCTGGGTGCTCACATGGCGCATCTCACCGCGCGCGAACGCGTCGCGCGAGACAACACCGAAGTCTTGCAGCATCAGCTCGAGCAGTTCATTGTCGGACAGCAGCGGGTCGAGCACCAGGGCACCAAACGTCTGACGGTCGAGACGGTCGAGCATGGTGCGACAGAGGGTGGTCTTGCCGGTCCCGGCATCGCCAGTAATGGCCACGCCGTCTTCCCGTCGTTGCCAGGCGTGTTCGAGCACCTCGAACGCAGCCTGGTGGATCCCGCATGGAAACAGAAACCTGGGGTCGGGCGAGACGCTGAAAGGCTTCTCCGTAAGCCCATAGTAGCTCTCGTACATCAGTCCACTCCTAGGCTAGCAACCGCGATTCGCAACATCAGTCACCGGCGCGCCCGCGACGAACCCAACCGTCCTCCTCGACTCGAGGGCGGCCGTCCCCACGCGTGGCCGTACACATGGGTTGTCGTCAGATCAGGAGAGGAACGATGGAGGTGGAGCTAGCAAGCTGCTGAATAACGTCGGAGCGGTTTCCTGGCAAGCCGTTCGTCTGGCTAGGCGCGAGGAGGGAGCATGCAGGCAGGCGGCATGTGACCGACGAAGCAACACCGCCAGACGGACGGATTGCCAGGAAACCGCAGCTACAGCGTCGCCGGCGGGGGTAGAGGCGGCGCCGGGGGGGCGACAGGAGGGGACGAGCGGAAGATGAGTGCGCCAAGCAGGCCGCCCAGAGTCGTGAACACCATACCCACCACAAGCATCAGGACGAAACCGAAGAGCACGCCGAGTGCGCCACTGTTCTCCGAGAACCGTTCGAGCATCTCGCGCGCTTCTGGCGGCACGTCGGCGCCGGAGCTCATCCACCCCTCCAGGAGGCCGCGCTGAAGCGGCGCGGTAACGAGTGACACCGGCACCGACACGATGGCGTATACGACCGCACCCAGCACGCCGGCCAGCAACCCGCCGAACGCCCCCTCCCCGAGCTGAATCGGGTCGGTCTTGCCGTGCTGCGTCAGATACGAGGTCACCATGCCGCCGCCCATGATCCACAGGCAACAGCAGTTGCCTATCGAGATGATCGGGAGCGCCGAGAGCACCCCCATGAACAAGCCGCCGAACAGCACGGGCTGGAGCAGCGCGGGAGACATGTACTTAGACGGGGCTTCGCCCCGAACCCCACGCGACCGCTCCGCGGGGACCCCGAGTGCCCCACTCCCGCGGCCGCGGGGCGCGCATTGTCGCGCGCCCTGACGTTGTTTCGAACGACCGTCATCGCTTGGCAGCCGGCGGACTAGTCGTAGTACTCCAGGCCAAGGTGCGTGATCAGCTCCTCACCGCGCATGAATCGGAGCGTGTTCTTCAACTTCGTGAGCTGGATAAAGAGGTCGTGCTCGGGGTACACGTCAGGCGCATGCACCGGACTCTTGAAATAGAACGAGAGCCATTCCTGAATGCCGCTCATACCGGCCCGTTTCGCCAGGTCGAGGAAAAGCACGAGGTCCAGCACAATCGGTGCGGCCAGGATGCTGTCGCGACACAGGAAGTTGATCTTCAGCTGCATCGGGTACCCGAGCCATCCGACGAGATCAATGTTGTCCCAGCCCTCTTTGTTGTCGCCCCGCGGCGGGTAGTAGTTGATCCGCACGACGTGGCACAGGTCCTTGTAGAGCACCGGATAGAGATCTGGCTGGAGGATGTAATCCAGCACTGACTTCTTGCTCTCTTCCTTGGTCTTGAACGACTCGGGGTCGTCAAGGACTTCGCCGTCGCGGTTCCCGAGAATGTTGGTCGAATACCACCCTGCCACGCCAATCAGCCGCGCCTTGAGGCCCGGAGCGATGATGGTCTTGATCAACGTTTGACCGGTCTTCAGGTCCTTCCCGCACACCGGTGAGCCGTTGTCGATGGCCAGCTGGTCCAGGGCCGGGAAGTCGGCGCTCAGATTGGGGGCCGCGTTCGCATACGGGGTCCCTTCCTTAAGCGCGGCATAGGCGTACACCATGCTGGAAGGGATCGCGTCGTCGTTCGATTGCATCGCGGCCTCGAAGGCCTCGATCGACTGGTGCACGTCGCTCGGCGTGAGGAAGATCTCGGTACTGCCGCACCAGATCATCACGACCCGGTCGAGCTCTCGGGTCTCCTTGAACCGGCGGATATCCTCGCGGACCTGTTCGGCGAGCTCGAGTTTGTTGGCACCGGTCTTGATGTTGGTGCCCATGAGCCGCTTCACATATTTCTGGTCAAACACCGCCGGCCACGGCTTGATCGCTTCGAGTTCGGGTCGAACCTTCTCCAACAAAGCCGACTCGATGACGCCGGCGGTGATGGCCGCCTCGAAGGCATTCTCCTCGAAAATGTCCCAGGCGCCGAACACAAGGTCGTCGAGCCCGGCCAGCGGCACGAAATCCTTGATAAGCGGCGACCGACCCTCGGTTCGTTTCCCGAGGCGCACGGTCCCCATCTCGGCCAGCGAGCCGATCGGCGGCGCCAGGCCCTTCTTGATGAGCAGCGTGCCGGCGATAAACGTTGTGCTGACCGCGCCCATCCCGACCAGCATGACGCCGAGCTTCCCTGTGGCTGGGGCTATTTCGACTGTGTGTTTCACAGCGCGCCACTATATCATGGCGCCCAGTAGCCTCCCGGAACCGAAAACCGGGTCACGGAACCCCCGCGCGGTCTGGACCGGCCACGGGTCGGTGCACCTGCCACGCCATGCCGATATTCAAGCGACTCAAGAAAGAATCGGACCTCCGGGTGTCCATGATCGGGCTCCGGCGGGACAACCGTGTGTTGCAGATTGGTGGAAGCGCCCCCGACCTCATCGCCCGACTGGCCGACGTGGTCGGTCTGAATGGACAAGCCTCGGCGCTGGTCCCCGACGACAGCACCGGTGAGGCGCTCACCCGAGCGGCGGGGTCTCGGGGGGTGCTGATCGATGTAAAGGTCGCACCGCTGCGTACGCCGCCTTTCGCCGAGGGCTGGTTCGATGTCGTGGTCATCCCGGAGCTGATCGGGGGCATGCGGCCCCACGAACGTGTCGGCGCGCTGCAAGGCGCGCGGCAGGTCCTACGTGTCGGCGGACGTTGTCTGGTGATCGAATCCGCTCCGCGCGGCGGACTCGGTGCGCTGTTTTCGGGCCGGACGCTCGACCCCCACTACCGCACGCACGGGGGTGCAGAAGCAGCGCTGCTGGCCGAGGGCTTCAAGCCGGTGCGCACGCTCGCGGAGCGAGACGGGCTGCTGTTCACCGAGGGCCTGAAGCCCGACGCGGCCGAATAGAGACGCGTCCTGAAGCGACTGCGTGGTACCGACCCCGACTCGTCGCCTGACCTCTGGGGAGCACACAGGTGTCTCGCACCGTGGCCAAACAAACAGGCAGGAATGCCGTCAAACCCCCGACAAGACAGGGGATTTCCGGATCGGCGCGAGCCGAGGTAACGGCAAGGCTTTTGCTTCTTGGTAGAACGGGTATGACTCTGTCTGAACCAACGCCCACTGGCCGGGCCTCCAGCGCCCCGCCCGTTCCTGACATGTTCTCGGCCGATGAGCTCGCGCGCGCAGCGGGAGTGCCGCCGCGTCAGGTGCGCGCCTTGATCCGTCAGGCCGCCATTCCCAGCATCGATGGCGTACTTGTCGCCGGCGCGGACGCCGTCCGAGCCTGTCGGGCCCTACGTCGCGGTCAGTTGTCTCTCCGCCCGGTGGAGCCGGGCATCGGACTCCTCTCCCGGCACCGGGCCAGGTCGACACACACTGGACAGACGACCGGGCTCTCTCTGCTTGTTTCAGGGTCGGTACACGGCGCGGTGCTAGCGGTGGTGCTCGTCCTGGCGACCGTTGCCGTGCCAAGCGCGCAACCGGATCCCCCACCGGAGACCTCGGCGAACCTCGTCCACCTGGTGTTCGTGGCCGAGCCCGGACCCGGAGGCGGGGGCGGCGGGCGCCGCGAGCCGACGCCGCCGGCAGAGCGGGAGGGGTCACGTACCGTCTAGCAGTCCGCTGCCACGCCGAGCCCCCGCGGGCCAAACCAAAACCCACGCCACCGCTCGAACGGGAACCGCTGCCTGAGCTGCTCGCCACCCTGGCCGCGGTCGCGGCGGACACACGAGACGTGGTCGGTCTGCTCAGTCGGGTCGTGAATCCACCGGTGGATCCGCCGACACCAGCAGACGACAGCCGTGGGGCCGGAACCGGGGGCGGGGTCCGCAACGGCGCCGGCCTCGGCGTCGGCGCGGATACGGGACGCGGCGTCGACCCCGGGGAGGGAGGCGGCACCGGTGGTGGACCGTACCGACCCGGGAGCGGAATCGAACCGCCCGGCCTCGTGCGCGAGGTTCCCCCCGACTACACCGAGCAGGCGCGTCGAGCGGGGCTCGAAGGAGAGGTGCTGCTGGAGATGATCGTGACCACGGAGGGTACCGTCACCGACGTACGCGTGATACGACCACTCGGGGCCGGGTTGGACGAGCGCGCGGTCGCGGCGGTGAGACAATGGCAATTCTCACCCGCGCGGCGACGTGGCACGCCGGTCGCCGTGCTCGTCGAGGTGGCGGTGGAATTCAGACTGCCCTAGTGTCCTGGAACACTGGTTCGTGAGAAGTGCGGGGCGCGGCGCCCACGTGGCCAGGCGCAACGAGGGAGCAAAATTGGGTATTTTCAACCGAGAAGTAGCGCCGCCAGGCGGGATGCCCCGTTCGGGAATTGTCGCGCGAACCACTGTTCCAGGACACTAGGCATGAGAGAAACGATGGATATCGCGCTGGTCAGTGTGACCGCGATCTCGTTGATAATGGCCTTCGCCATGGGCATCGTGGCCTGGCGGGTCATTCGTGAAGAGCGACGCCGCTCGGACGCCCGGGTCGCGTCGCTGTTGACCCAGTTCGGGCGCCCCCCGGACCCCAGGAGCGATGTGGCGCCCCAACCGCCCGCGCTTCCTAGAGCCGTCCCACCATCCCTCCCGACTGAACCGGGCTCAGGCCGACTGTTCGCGGCAGTAGCTGGCCCTTCGGTGTCGATACGTCCATTCCTGGCTACGATCGCGGGGGTGGGGATCATCCTGGCGGTGGCGACGGTCGCGATGCTGTCTGGCCGCGACACTCCGTCCCCCGAGCCGATCGAGCCGGCGACTCCCGTCGAGTTGCTCTCGCTCGCGCACGCCAAGCAGGGTGAATATCTCGCGATAACCGGGGCGGTACGAAACCCGACCGACGGCGTGAACCGGGGACGACTGAGTGTCATGGCCACGGTCTTCGATAGGGACGGCACACTGATCGGGACCGGGCAGATGCCGCTGCCAGTACCGGCACTGACCCCGGGCAGCGAGACGCCGTTCACGATTTCGATGCCGGAAGCCGACCGCATCAACCGCTATCGGATCAGTTTTGCGCAGGACCAGACGCGTGTCCCACACATCGATCGCCGGGAGACAGCTAACGCGACTGCGACCCCGCCACCAGTCGCTGGAGGCCAACCATGACCACCCGTATGACGAGTGCCGTCCTCGCGCTCACGGCGATTCCGATTGTCCTGGCCGGTCAGCAGCCGCCCCGAGACACCGACCCGGCACCGGTGGCCTCGGCCGACGACCAGCGGTTCGTCTTCCGCACGGGTGTTGACCTGATCAACGTGACGGCGACCGTCACTGACGCCCGTGGCCGGTTCGTCCCTGGACTCACCCAGGACGACTTCACCATCTACGAGGATGGTGAAGAGGTGGAGATCTCCCAGTTCAGTAACGAGCGCGTCCCGGTCAGCCTGGGGATTGCGCTCGACACCAGCGGAAGCATGGAAGGCCGGAAGATGGATTCGGCCCGCACCGCGCTCGACCGCTTCCTGTACGACCTGCTGGCTCCGGACGACGAGATATTCTTGTACGAATTCAACTACACACCGGAGTTGCTCCAGGACTGGACCACCGACCGGGACCGCCTCAGCCGCGCCCTTCGCGGTATTCGTCCTCGAGGCGGTACGGCGATGTATGACGCCGTGGCGGAATCGGTCCCCCGGGTCGCGGACGGGCAGCATCGGAAAAAGGCGCTGCTGATCATCTCCGACGGCAACGACACCAACAGCGAAACCGACATCAGAGCCCTTCGCCAGCTCATCAGGGAAAGCGAGGCGCTTGTCTATGCCATCGGGATCGACGGCGATGCGCGTCGCTCCGGTTGGAATCCCCGTGGTCGGTCCGTCCCCATCCCGTCTCCCGGACGCATCCCCAGCCCCTTTCCATTTCCGGGCGGCAGACGCCAGGCGCCCCAGTTGCCACGGGGACGCACCGCGGGCGGCGGGAACCAAGAAGACCGGGTGAACGTCTCCGCGCTGAGAGACCTGACCGACGACAGCGGCGGCCGGACGGAGATCGTCCGAGACGTCGGCGACCTCGACCCGGCCACTGCCGGCATCGCTCGCGAACTCAGCCAGCAGTACTACCTGGGCTATCCGGCCCGGTCAGAGCAAGACGGCGGCTGGCACGCAATCCGGGTCGAGGTGCGAAACTCGGCCTACCGCGTGCGAGCCCGACGCGGCTATACCGCCTCCCCCTGAGGTCCGTCGGGCGAAGACCCGCGCGCCCGAAGCCGCCACCTGGCCCTCTGCTATCATCCGGCGGGTGGAATTGCTCGCTGCGGTCGGTCTCAGTCTTGTAGGCAGTGGGGGTGGCGTGCTGCTCGCATCGCCGCTGCTCCTGTTGCGGCGAAGCACCCGACTCCAGATTGTTCCCGACCTTATCAGCTACGCCGTAGGCACCTTGCTCGGCGTGGCGCTGCTCAAGCTTGTTCCGGAGGCGCTCGAGTTGCTCCAGGCGCCGGCGGCGATGGGCGCGCTGCTCGCAGGCATCCTGACGTTCTTCATGCTTGAAAAACTGGTCCTCTGGCGGCACTGTCACACCGCCGACTGCGACGCGCATGAGACCAGCGCCACGCTGATTCTGATCGGCGGCGGACTGCACAACTTCACCGACGGCGCCATCATCGGCGCGGCCGTGCTCACGTCGCTTCCCCTGGGACTCACCACGGCCGTGGCGGTCGCGGCCCACCAGATCCCGCAAGAGGTGGGTGACTTCGCGATTCTGCTCGACGCCGGGTACTCGCGCTCACGCGCCTTCGTGCTCAACGCCGTGTCAGCGTCGACCTGCGGGTTTGGCGCCGGCGCGGTCTACATCGCGACCGGCGCGGCTCCCAACGCGCTCCCGTACGTGCTGGCGTTCGCGGCCGGCAGCTTCCTCTATGTCGCCATGTCTGACTTGATCCCGGGCCTGCACCGGGAAGCCGTGGACGTCGGCGCGGTTCGACAAGTGGTGATGATCGCGCTCGGAGTCGGCACCATCGTGTTGCTGTAGGTTTTCCGACGAGGCGCCCGCCTGGCGTTGTTGCTTCGTCGGTCACAGCCCGCCTGGCTGCTCCCTCCTCGCGCCTAGCCAGACAGACGACTGTCAGAAAACCCGCGGACGTTCTTCAGCAACCTGCGAGCCGGCCATCGCGTTGGGCGGGGCGGCGGGAATATCGGGGTTGACCGGCGAGTCTGTATTACCGTGCACGTACGACCCATGAGGACATCATGACGCGTGCGGGCGGTCGTTCCTGGCCTGGCGATCGTGGCAATGCTGGCCCAGGGGACGGCGATCGGCCAGACACCCGGTGCTGGCGCCCCGCCCGCCCGCCAGCCTTTCGCACCGCCCACGCGAGACACGCCGGCCCAGGAGGCCCTCAGCGGCTCGGCCACGCTGTCCGGTCGCGTGGTGACGGCCGACACCGGGGCGGCGGTCAAGCGTGCTGTCGTGTCGCTGCAAGGCGAGACCATCCGGGGCCGGCGCCGAGCGGAAACCAACGAAGCCGGTGGCTATGTCTTCACCGGTCTGGTAGCCGGCCGATACACTGTCACGGTCAGCAAACCGGGCTTCATCGCCCTCGCCTTCGGTCAGAAACACCCCCGACAGCCGGCACTCCCGATTCAAGTCGATACGAACGCCCAACTCGATGGTGTGAACATCGCGTTGCCCCGCGGATCGGTGCTGACCGGAACCGTGTGGGATGAAGACGGTGAGCCGATGGCCCGGGTCCTGGTGCTCGCGTCGCGCTATGTGTATCGCCAGGGCGAGCGGCAGATCCAACCGGCCGGCACCGATCAGACCGACGACCGGGGTCAGTTCCGGGTGTTCGACCTCGAACCGGGCGACTACTTCGTCAGTGCCACGCTGAATCAGCGGCCGGGTGGCGGCCGCGGCGGATTCGGCGGTCCGGGCGGCGCGGTCGGGCGGGGGGGAGGCAGACCGGCCGGAAGGTTCGCCGGTCAGGGCACCGACATCGACTCCGAGGCCACCGGCTTTGCGCCCACCTACTACCCCGGTGTCACCGAAATCCGACAGGCCCAGCCGCTCACGCTCGGTCTGAGCCAGGTCATGAGCGGCGTCGACTTCGCGGCACAACTCGTCCCGATGGCGCGGGTCGCCGGTCTGGTCATCGCACCCGGCCGGCACGCAGATCATGTTGACCCCGGCTGACGCCACGCGGCGCATGCCGGGCAATGTGATGGGCGGCCGAGTCTCTGAAGGCGGCTCCTTCGAGGTCCGCAATGTGCCGCCCGGTCGGTACAGGGTGGAAGCCCTCGCGGGCCGAGGACGACGCAATCGCGAGCAGGTCTTCGCCAATCACCAGATCACGGTCGCGGGGCAACACGTCACTGACGTCACGTTGATGCTCCGGCGAGGCGCCCTGATCAGAGGCACGCTGGAATTCAGCGGCAGCCAGATGGTGCCACCGTCCGTCGAACGGGTGACGACCACGACAACCCCGCTCGTCTCGTCAGCGGTCGGGAGACGAGGCGAGTCCGGTGCACGGGCGGAGACGGACGGCAATTTTATGCTCAGCGACATCGGTCCGGGCCCGCGCCTGATCCGAGTGACCGGGGCACCGGACGGGTGGCAGCTTGAGGCGGTCCACCTCGAAGGACGCGACGTCATTGACACCCCGCTCGAGTTCCGTGACGAGGCATCGATCGACCACGTCGTGCTGGTGCTCACCGACCAGATCACCGAACTCACCTGTACGGTGCAGGATGAGGCCGGCGACGCCCTGACGGACTTCACCGTGATCGCCTTTCCCAGCGACGAGCGACTGTGGCAGCCCCGCTCCAGGCACATCCTGGCATCCCGACCTGACCAGAACGCACAATACCGGCTCCGCGGACTGCCCCCCGGCGACTATCTCCTCGCCACGGTCGAGGTCGTCGAAGAAGGCGAGTGGTTCGAACCTCGATTCCTCGAGGAGCTACGCCGGCGCGCCACCCGAGTGTCCCTCCGAGGCGGCAAGACCCAATCGTTGAACCTCGCGCTCGCGGCCGAGCGCTAGGTTCTCGGGCGGGGCGTCCCATCTGGCGTTGTTGCTTCCTCGGTCACAGGCCGGCGCCGGTATACTCTGACGGCCGCCATGCCCTCTTCTCCCCGCCTCGTTCTCATTGACGGCAACAACCAGATGTACCGGGCGTATCACGCCATCCGCGACCTGACGGGTCCGGACGGGCGCTCGACGAACGCGGTGTACGGCTTCATTACGATGCTCCGGAAGCTGATCAGCGACCACGAGCCTGAGCGCATGGCGGCGGCGTTCGACCTGCGTGGACCCACGTTCCGCAACCAGCTCGACGACGAGTACAAGGCCAACCGGCGACCGATGCCGGAAGACCTCGTTGAACAGGTCGAGGGAGTGCACGAGGCGTGCCGAGCCCTCGGTGTCCCAATCGTGACGCACCAGGGCTTCGAAGCCGACGACGTCATCGGCACCCTGGCCACACGCGCGGCGGCGACTGGACTCGACGTGGTCATCGTCACGGGCGACAAAGACTTTTTCCAGCTCGTAAACGACCGCATCAGCGTGTTCAACCCGCGGGAGGACGGCACCTGGTACGACGCCGATGGGGTGAAGGCGAAGTTCGGCGTGCGCCCGGACCAGGTCGTCGACGTGCTGGCGTTGATGGGCGACACCAGCGACAACATCAAGGGCGTCCCCGGGATCGGCGAAAAGGGGGCCCGGGAGCTGGTGACGAACTTCGGCCCACTCGACGCACTGCTCGCGCGGGCATCAGAACTCCCGAAGAAGAAATATCGCACGGCGCTGACCGAACATGCGGACGACGCTCGCCACAGCCGCGACCTCGTGCAGATCCGGCTCGACGTCCCGGTGCCGGACGAACCAGACGCGTTTCGCTACCTCGGCCCGGACCGCGAGCGCTGTTTCGCCCTGTTTTCAGCGATGGGATTCAAGTCGCTGCTGAATGACTACGCGCCAACGGCAGAGACCGTCGTCACGGATTACCGGATCGTCAACGAGGTCGACGACCTCGACGCGCTGGCCAAGACCTTGCGCGGGGCTGGCCGGTTCGGACTGCACGTGCTGACCGTCTCCGGGCCCCCGTCCCGCGACCGAATCGTCGGATTGTCGTTCTCGTCGATTCCCCGGTCGGCCTGCTACATCCCGCTTGCGGGTCACGGGCTCGACCTGAGCGGAAGTCTCGATGACCGTACCGTGTTCGACGCGCTACGGCCAGTGCTCGAAGACTCGGACGTGCGCAAGGTGGGACACGACCTGAAACGGGAACTGTTGTGGCTGGCCACCTGCGACATCGAGCTCCGAGGCCTGGAGTTCGACACCATGCTCGCCAGCTATCTCCTCGATGCGACGCGCGCCACGCCGACGCTGGAGACCGTGGCGCTCGAAGTGATCGGCTACCAGGCCCTGACCGCCGAGTCGATCCGAGGCAAGGGCGCCAAGGCACCCGGCTTTGACCAACTCCCCCCCGACGGTGTGTTGGCCTTTGCCTGTGAGCGCGCCGACTTGCCGTTGCAGGGGGCCGACGTAGTGCGGGCCCAACTGGACGACGAGGAACTGGGAACGCTCTATCGCGAACTGGAACATCCGCTGGTGCCGGTGCTGGCGGCGATCGAAACCAACGGCGTGCGGGTCGACACGGATGCCCTGGCGGCGCAGTCGCAACGGATGGACGCCGCACTCGCGGACCTGCAGACACGGATTTTCACGTTGGCCGGTGAGGATTTCAACATCAACTCGCCGCGTCAACTCTCGGTCATTTTGTTCGACAAGCTGGCGCTCCCGTCCCGGAAGAAGACCGGGAAAACACGGGTCGCCTCCACGTCGGCCGACGTACTCAAGGAGCTCGCCGAGCAGCACGAACTGCCACGACTCATCGTTGAGTGGCGCGGCATCCAGAAACTCAAGGGCACCTACGTCGACGCCTTGCCGCAACTGGTACGCCCCACAACCGGCCGGGTGCACACCTCGTTCAACCAGGCGGTCGCGGCCACCGGACGACTGAGTAGCAGCGATCCCAATCTGCAGAACATCCCGATCCGCACGCCGCTGGGCCGTGACATTCGACGCGCCTTCATCGCCCGCGACGGGCACCGGCTCATTTCGGCCGACTACTCACAGATCGAGCTGCGGGTGCTGGCCCATCTGTCGGAGGACAGCGCCCTCATCGAAGCGTTCGTCCGCGACGAGGACATTCACGACCAGACGGCACATCGGGTGTTTGGAGACGACAGCGGCCTTGACCCGCACGAGCTGCGGAGGCGCGCGAAGATCATCAACTACGCACTGCTCTATGGGAAAACGGCGTTCACGCTGTCTCGCGACATCGGGGTGTCCCCCCAGGAGGCGCAAGCGTTCATCGACGCCTACTTCGCGGGCTACCCCCAGGTCCGCGGGTTCCTCGAGGGCATCGTCGAAGAGGCTCGGGAGACAGGCGAAGTCCGGACGATGTTCGGCCGGCGGCGACTCGTGCCGGAACTGGGCAGCCGCAACGGACAGATCAGGGCCGCGGCGGAGCGCGCCACCGTGAACATGCCGATCCAGGGCAGCGCCGCGGACATCTTGAAACGAGCGATGATCGATCTGGCGAACCGGCTTCCTGCCTCGTCGCCGATGATCCTGACCGTGCACGACGAGTTGGTGCTGGAGGCCCCGGCCGACGAGGCTGACGCGGTGGCGGCGCTGGTCCGAGACCGGATGGCACAGGCGGCGCACCTTCGAGTGCCGCTCACGGTTGACCTCGGTATCGGTGACAACTGGATGGACGCCAAAGGCTAGGCGAGCAGGGTGCTGAAAAACACTGACGGGTGGTTTCCGGGCGAGGCGTTCGTCTGGCCAGGCGCAAGGAGGGAGCAGCCAGGCGGGCTGTGACCGACGCAGCAACGCCGCCAGGCGGACGCCTCGCTCGGAAACCTAGGGCCCTCGGCGGGCCCTGAGCCAGCGGGGTTGTATAATCCGGGTGCTACATGGCGGCACCTACATCGATTCCACGGTCCGAGCACAACCTCTCCAGCCGCAATATCGACAACGACGCGCTGAAGGTCATCCGCAGACTCCAGCAGAACAAGTTCGAGACCTACCTCGTCGGCGGCGGCGTCCGAGACCTGCTCCTGGAACGGCGGCCGAAGGATTTCGACCTCGGCACGTCGGCGCATCCGCAGCAAATCAAGAAGCTGTTCCGAAACTGCTGGATCATCGGGCGGCGATTCCGTCTGGCGCACATCAAGTTCGGCGACAAGACCCTTGAGGTCGCCACGTTTCGGAAGAAGGTACCGCCGGAAACCGACACCGAGCGAAAGGCGCGTGAGGCGGAACAGGCCACCAGGCGTGAGGCGGCGTCCCGCGACGGCACCAAACCCAGGCGGGTCATTCCTCGTGACAATACCTTCGGCACCTCCGAGGAAGACGCGTTTCGCCGCGATTTCACGATCAACGCGTTGTTCTACGACGCGTCGAACCGCTCGATCCTCGACTACGTGGGCGGCATGGAGGACATCCGGAGCCGCACGATCAGGAGCATCGGCGACCCGAACGAGCGTTTTCTCGAGGATCCGGTGCGCATGTTGCGCGCGGTGGTCCTCGCGGCGCGGCTCGATCTCTCGATCGATCCGGCGGTCAGCGCCGCGATTCGCCGACATCGGGGCGAAGTTGTCCACAGCTCCCCCGCGAGGCTCGTGGAAGAGCTGTACAAGATTGGCCGCAGTGGCTCGGCCGAGCGGATCGTCCGCGATCTGGGTGACACCGGTCTGCTAGCCCACATCGCGCCGGAGCTCGATCGCGCCCGGTCAGATGGACTCTGGCGATCGCTGGCGGCACTCGACCGCTACCGTCGACGCTTCGACGACAGTCCCCCGAGTCTCTGCAACGCCGTGCTACTGGGGAGCCTGGTGTCCTCGTTCACCACCATCGAGCGCCCCCGCCGGCGTGCCGCACGGGAACCACTGACCAAGCGCCCGCTGGAAATCTCGCTCGGCGTGCTCCCGGTCGCGCGACGCGACGTGGAGCGGCTCCGCCAGATCTTCGATCTCCACCGTCGCCTGACAGGCGAGCCGCTCTCCCCACGCGCCAAACGAACGCTGACGCACCGCTCGGCGTTCGCGGACGCCCTCACGTGGATCGAGATTCACGGTGACACTCCTGAACTGGCCGAACAATGGCGGGCCGACGCCGAGGCCATCCCGGCGGCGGATACACCGGACGACGCCCGCCGGCCGCGGAGACGCCGACGCCGAGGACGCGGGGCACCGGGCGGCGGCGGGGAACCGGGGAACGGCGGCCACCAACCGCCCACCGCGTAGCGAGCGCGGTTCAATCTTCTCCGGGCCGGACTCCGGTTACCGGAAAGCCTGCCCGCACAGGTCGTGCCCGTAGTAGAGCGATAACCCGATCCCAAGCAGCGTCACCGCGATTAGTCCGAGCGAGGCCAGCAGGACCCAGCTACTATCCTGGCGGTCGTCGTCGAGACTCATCAACTGCGCGGCGACCCATCCGGCCGCGAACCCACCGCCGTGCGCCCAGTTGTTGATCCCCGGCATGATGAAGCCGAAGACCCCCAGAATGATGGCCCACTGCCACAGCTGCTGGGTCATCACGGAACTGCCCCGGCGACGACCGTAGACGATCAGCGCGGCCAGGAGCCCGAAAATGCTCCCCGATGCGCCGATTGTGGGCACCCCGCTCATCACGTTCGAAGCCAGAAAACTGCCGGCGCCGGCGATGTTGAACAGCAGGAAGGCCCGCCCCGGGCCGTAGACCTCGGCTACGCCCGGACCGAGGTTCCGAATCCACATCACGTTGAACACGATGTGCAGCAGGCTACCGTGCAGGTACATCGCGGTGAGCAGCGTCCACCACCAGTGCAACTGCCAGGCTGGATAGCCGGTCATCCCGACCCGGCACAGAGCCTCCGTGCCTGGCGACAGCAACGACAGGATTCCCGACGGTCGGAAGATCGCCTCCGGCTGCAACAGAAGCGCGAACGCGTAGAGAATGCCGCAGACGACCGCGACGAGGTTGAAGAGGTCCAGCCGCCCGCCTAGCGAGCGGCGGAGCACCGACGCCCAGCCGAACAGGCCGGGTCGCCAGGCGCCGCAGAATGGACACTTCTCTTCGTTCACGCCCACCAGGCGACCGCACTGGGAGCAAACGACGGAACCTTCAACCTGTCTCACGGATGTGGAGGAGCGATGCTGTGGCGGTTGATGAACCGGAATGAAGGCGTCCTGTTGCCGAGCAACTAACGCTACCACAAGCCGTCCAGACCCCTCGCCGAGCGGTTTTCCTGGCGAGGCGTTCGTCTGGCAAGACGAAGGCGCGCGATAATGCGCGCCTTATCCGTGGACGCGTTCGAACTCGAGCATGAAGTCGACGAGCGCGGCGACGCCGGCCTCCGGGAAGGCGTTGTAGATCGAGGCGCGCTGTCCGCCGACCGAACGATGGCCCTTCAAGCCCGAGAACCCGGTGGCGGCGGCCTCCGTGACGAACCGTTGTTCGAGTGTCTCGGAGGGCAGGCGGAACGTGACGTTCATCAGAGAGCGGCTGTCGGGGTGTGCGCTGCCCCGGAAGAACCCGGTACGGTCGATGGCGTCGTACAGCACACCGGCTTTCCGACGGTTGCGCGTCTCCATCGCGCTGAGCCCGCCCATGTCGCGTAGCCAGCGCATGACGAGGCCGAACAGATAGATCGCGAACACCGGCGGCGTGTTGTACCGAGACCCATGCTTGGCGGCGACGGCGTAGCGCAACATGGTTGGAATGGACTCGGGCGCGCGCTGGGTCAGATCGTTGCGGACCATCACCACCGTCAGACCGGCGGGGCCCAAGTTCTTCTGCGCCCCGGCGTAGACCAGCCCGCACCGATTCGCGTCGATCGGGCGGCACAGGAGATCAGAGGACGCATCGACCACCAAGGGGCTGTCTCCCACCTCCGGCAGCGTCGGCCACTGGGTCCCCACGATGGTGTTGTTGGACGTCAGGTGAACATAGGCGGCGCCGGGCGTCGGGTGCAGTTCGTCGGGGGACGACACCCGGGTAAACGCGTCCGCCTCGGTGGTGGCACACACGTTGACCCGGCCGAATTTCGCGGCTTCGGCCGCCGCCTTCTTGGCCCAGCTCCCGGTCACGATGTAGTCCGCCACCCCGTCGGTGGGCAGCAGATTCATCGGCACCATCGCGAACTGCTGACTCGCGCCCCCTTGGAGAAAGAGCACATGGTGGTCGTCACCAAGACCGGTCAGCGCCCGTAGATCGGCCTCAGCTCGCTCCAGCACTCCATCGAACGCGGCCGACCGGTGGCTGATTTCCAGGATCGACATGCCGACCCCGGGCAAGGCGACCAGGTCACGCTGCGCCTCTTGAAGCACCGGCTCCGGCAAGACCGCCGGTCCGGCGCTGAAATTGAACACACGATGCGTTGGGGTAGAAGACACGGGTCAGATCAGATGCGTGAGAAGCCCATCGCGCAGTTTGGGCTCGAACCAGGTGGACTTGGGCGCCATGATGGCGTCGGCGTCGGCAATCGCCAGCAGTTCCGCCACGGTGACCGCCGACATCGAGAAGGCGACCGCCGCGTGTCCGGAATCGACCAGGCGCACTAGCTCGGCCGTGCCGCGGACCCCCCCCACGAAACGCACCCGCGGGTCAGTGCGGATGTCGGCGACGTCGAGCACCGGCCCCAGCACCTGGTCTTGCAATAGAGACACATCCAGCCAGCCAACCGGGTCTGCGCCGGCCCTCGGTGCACGGTCAGACAAGGCCAGACGATACCAGTGGCCGTCCAGATACATCGACGCGGCTCCCTTGGCCGGTGTGGCGTCGCTGGTCGGCTCGACCACGAGCCGGGAAGACACCCGCTCGAGAAACTGCGTCGGCGTGGCCCCGACCAAGTCGGACACGGTCCGGTTGTAGGGAAGAATTCGGGTGTGGTGGTCGGGAAACGCGACGGCCAGCACGTAGTCGCGCTCGTGGTCATCAGGCTCAGTGCCCGCTGCGGCGCCCGCAAGCTCGCGACGGGCACGAGCGGCACTGGCGGCCCGATGGTGACCGTCAGCGATATACAAGGCTGGCACCGCCGCGAACCGCTCAACCAATCCGTCGGTGCCCTCGGTGGTCGCGCGCCAGACCGTGTGCTCAACGCCGTCCGGGGCCACGAAGTCAAAGAGCGGCTCCGTGCCACAAATCTGATCGACGGCGGTATCAATGTCGGGCGTCTGGCGGTAGGTCAGAAACACGACGCCGGTCTGCGCCTCAATCGTCACCATGTGCCTGGTGCGATCGTCTTCCTTGTCGAGACGCGTCCGCTCATGCTTCTTGATGGTCCCGTTGTCGTACTCGTCGAGCGAGAAACAGGCCGCCACACCGACCTGCGTGTGGTCACCGTCCTTCAGACGGTAGATATACAACGCGGGCTGCGCCTCGACCACGAGCGGAGCGGTCTCTCGGAGCCGAGCCAGGTTCGCACGCGCGGCGTTGTACACGCTGGCATCGTGCACGTCGACATCCGCGGCGAGGTCGATCTCCGGACGGGTGACGTGAAGGAAGCTCAGGGGTGTCGCCAGCGCGCGGGCTTCCTCGGTGCTGACCACGTCATAGGGAACGGCCGCCACGGCCGCGGCTGCGTGCGGTTCCGGTCGGAGTGCGCGGAACGGACGAACAACTGCCATCGGAGACTTTCGGTTACGAAGTGGCGATCGTGCGGACGACGGTGGGGCCAGTCATGTCGGCGGGGACCAGGAACGGTGCACCACGTGGGCCGCGGGCGGAGCCTCACGGCGACACTAGTCCCCTAGCAGCCGGTGGTAGAAGTCCCGCTGCATTCGACCGACGCTGCATCCGGCCGATCTGCGTTGTTCATCGGTCAAATACTGCCGGTGTTTTCCCTCTTCTCGCCTTGCCCGGCCGGTCCAGCGCCGCTCTCGGTGCGACGCGCGACTTCTACCACGGGCTGCTAGTTGTTCGCGTTCAGCAGGTCGTCGTCTCGAGGAGCCGGGCGACCGGTGAGCTGCTCCAACGCCCGATCCCGCACCTGCTCGAACGCGGCCATATGCGCGTCAGGCACCGGATCGCCGGGCGGCAGATTCTTCCGCTCGGTCAGCGGGTTGACGAAGGTGCCGTTCTTCCGCAATCGGTAGTCGAGGTGCGGACCGGTCGCCAAACCGGTCGAACCGACATAACCGACAACCTGCCCCTGCGCCACCGACGCGCCCCGGTGCATCCCTTTCGCGAATCGCGACAGATGCAGGTAGTAGGTTTCGTACCCGTTGGTGTGACGCAGCCGCACCATGTTTCCCGACCCGCCGCTGCGCTCGGCGGACACCACTCTGCCCTTCGACACCGCGATGACCGGGGTACCGGTTGGCGCCCCGTAGTCGACGCCAAGATGCGCTCGATTGGTGCCGAGTACCGGATGTAGACGTCGATACGAGAACCGCGAAGTCACTCGTGGTTCGAACCGGAACGGCGAGGACAGGAACTGACGTTTCATCGAGCGACCCGTGGCGTCGAAATACGCCGGGGCCTCGCCTGGCACCTCGAATCGGAACCCGGCCACTTGTCGGCCGTCATTCACGAATGTCGCCGCCAGAACGTCCCCGGAGGTCACATGGACCTCGTCCCGCACGAACTGCTCGTAGAGCACCGAGAAGTGGTCGCCCTGCCGCAGTTCCGTGTTGAAATCGATCTCACCGCTGAAAACCTCGGCCATGTCGACCGCAACCTGGGCATCGCCGCCCCCGGCTACCATCGCCGCGAAGAGCGAGTTGTTCTCGCTGTCGATATCGCCGCGCATGACGACCTGTTGGCGACGTTTCTGGTAGTCGACGAGCGCCGCGTTGAACACCGACGGCGCCCCACCACTCGCCACCTGCAGGAACTGGTCGTCGTCCACGTGGTACTCGAACCGACGGAAGTCGCCGTCCGTGTCGAAGACCATGCGGTAGGCGTGTCCACGTTGCAGATCGGTGGGATCAAACACTGGACGCATCGCCTCGACGAACGCATAGGCGACATCGTTCGGCATGTCGTGCGCCGCCAGGAGCCCTGCGAATGTGGCGTTGCGGGGAATCTCGTCCTCGACCACTCGCGTATCCAACACGAGGTAGACGTCGGGGCCGCCGGTCGGCTCGGGCAACGACGGCTCCTCGAATCCACACCCGGCCAGACTCGCGGCTGCGCCCACAACCAAGCCCAGGCTCAACCGGAGACCGCTGGCCGATGACTGAATACGCGCACGTGCAAACATAAGTCAGTGAGTGTAACACACTCATAGCGCAAGACTTCCGCCATCCTGAGATGTCGTGCGGTCGCAAGCGACCTCGTGCAGAAGTGTGAATTTCGTCAGAGAGTCTGGGCCGAATCAGGGCCGATGACGGTCGACACGGCGCTGGTCTCGAGGTCGACGGCGCGCACGGCGTGGTTGTTCGTATCGGCGACGAAGAGACGGCCACCGCCCACCGCCAGACCGCCCGGCTCGTAGAAGCGCGCGCGCTTCCCACGTCCATCTCGGAATCCCGGTTTGCCGGACCCGGCGAAGGCGGTCACCCGACCTGTCTCCAGACCGAGTCGCTTGATGCGATGGTTGTAGGTATCAGACAGATAGAGCGCGCCCTCGTGGTAGGCCACGTCCAGCGGATGCTGAAACCGCGCCGCATCACCCACCCCGTCGACATCACCGAAGTCGAACAGATCTCCGCCGGCCAGCGTGCGCACCTGGTTCACGGGCGGCAGATCGACCGCGCGAATCACATTCGACTCACTGTCGGCGACAAACAGGGTGTCGCCGTGCCAGGCCAAGCCAGACGGCTGGGCGAACGCGCTCTCGTCGAGACCACCGTCCTGGCGCGCCTCCTGGCCGGAACCGGCGTACGGGAACATGAACCCCCGATCCACGTCCAGCACCCATAGTTGGTGCACACCCGCCATCGCCACGAACAACAGACGACCGATTTGCGCCAGATCCCACGGCGAGCTGATCGAGGTGGTGGCCGCACCGCCACCGGAGGCGCCCCGTCGCGCCTGGTTCGTGTTGCCCGCCAGCGTGGAGACGCGACCAGTTTCGATATCGGCCCCACGAATGAGGTGGTTCCCGGTGTCGGCGATCAGCAGTTGGCCGTCCTCGGGGCGCACGGCCATCCCCTGCGGCCGCGAAAAAGAGGCCTCCGCGAAGACGCCGTCGTCGGCGCCCCGGCGCCCAGACCCGATCCGGCTGACCAGCCTGCCAGCCGGAGTGGCGATCAGAATCTGGTCGTGACTGGTGTCCGCCACGTAGAGCCGACCTCGCTCAGCATCGAGGGCGACCTTCCCCGGAAACGCGAGCGTCCCCAGCGGTGGGGTCGGCTCCAGCCGCGCCTCTGACAGCAGTCCACGACGGAGCTCGCCGCGCTCCTCGAACACCTGGGTGACGGCGGTGATGGCCTGGTCGAACTGCGGGAGATGTCCTTCACCCGACGCACCGGCCACCAGATACCCCGCCGGGTCGATCAGGGCCAGCGTGGGCCAGGCGCGCACGGTGTAGGCCCGCCAGATACGGAAGTCCGCATCGTTCGCCACCGGATGCGTGATCTCGTGTCGGGTGACGACCCGGCGCAAGTTGTCGGTACTGCGCTCGTTGGGGAACTTTGGTGCGTGGATACCAATGACCACCAGCTCTTGCGAGTGGGACGCTGCGAGCCGCTTCAACCCCGGCAACTGGTGCAGGCAGTTGATGCACCCGTAGGTCCAGAACTCGAGCAGCACGATCTTGCCGCGCAACGCGCGCAAGGTCAGTGGCGTGTCGACATTCAGCCAGCCAATGGCCCCGTCGATCTCGGGCGCCCGAATCGGGGCGTCGTCCGCCCCCGGCGGCCCGCCCGACGAGGGCCCCGTCGTCGCGTCCGTCACGCGCGCAACTCGGTGACCCCGGGTGGTAGCAGGCGAACGTCCATCAGGCGAGTCCTCGCTCGATGTGAATCGGGGCGTCGTCGTCACTCGTTGAATCGCCCCGATCACCAGGACCGGCCTCGACGGCCCCGATGATGGCCGCGTGATGGTAACCGTGGGCACGCAGGTCCTCGACACACGCCTCGGCCCGGTCGGACGGGACGCCGGCCAGGAGCCCGCCGGCGGTCTGGGGATCGTAGAGCAGCGGATATCGAGGGTCGGCGCTCACGCGCTCTACGTCCGCAACGGCGCGCCGCAACCGCACGTTGTGCGGATGGAGCGAGCTGAGGAACCCGGCGGCACTGGTCTCGAGCGCGCCATCGAGCACCGGCACGGCCGCCAGGTCGAGCCGCACATCCACGTTCGACGCGCGGGTCATTTCAACGAGATGCCCGAGCAACCCGAACCCGGTGACATCGGTGCACGCGCTGGCGGCGTGGCGGCGCAGCGCGTCGGCCGCCTCCCGGCTCGACTGCCGCATAGCGGCAATCGCCCCGTCAATCCATCGGCCCTTGGCCCGCATACGCATCTCGGCCGCGAACAGCGTGCCGGTGCCGACGCCCTTCGTCAGCACGAGCCGATCGCCCGGTCGCAGGCCACCCTTGCGCAACACGGCGTCGCGGTCGGCCAGCCCGGTCAGCGAGAGCCCGAGCGACAGCTCGGCGCCTTCGCTGGTGTGCCCACCCACCAACGCCGCCCCGGCCTCGTTGAGCACCTGAACCGCACCGGAGAGCAGTTGCACCAAGGTGTCTTCCACTTTCCGGTCGAGTCCGAAGGGCACGGTCGCGACCGCCAGCGCGGTCTGGGCCTCGGCCCCCATCGCAAAGATGTCGCCCAGACAGTGATTCGCCGTGATCTGACCGAATACAAATGGATCGTTGACGATGGCCCGGAAGGCATCCACCGTGCGCACCAGCACCTTGCCTGGCGGTACCGAGACGACGGCCGCGTCATCAGGCGCATCGAGCCCGATCAGGACATCATCACGACGCACGGGTTGGAGCTGCTCGAGGACCCGACCGAGCGGGGTCGCGCCGACCTTCGAACCGCAGCCGCCACACCGCATCGCGGCGGTCGAAATCTCTCGCAGCACCTCGGGCGCGGCCAGACCCGGGTCAATCGTCGGCGCGGTGTCCTCGGACATCGCTGGTAAGTCGGAATACAGGGTCATGAACCGGCGGTCGATCCAGTCCTTCCATCGCCAGACGACATCGCCCTCAAAGGACCACCAGCCGCGCGACCCGACCGCATGCCGCCCTCCGGTCGACACCAGCGTCAGAAACCGCCGTTGGGGACGAAACGGCCGAAGAGACTGACCCAACAGCGCCCGCCGCAAATTGTCGGCCAGGGGCGGCCCCTGTCGCACGGCGAACACGCCCGCTTTCTCGCGTGGGTGGTTGACCACCGCCGCGACATCGCCGGCCGCGAACACGCCCGGATGAGAGCGCGACTGCAGGGTGTCGTCGACGCACACAAATCCCCGCTCATCGACGTCCAGACCCGACTCGGCCAGCCACGGCGCGGCGCCGGCCTGGGTAACCCAGAGGATTTCGTCAAGCGCCACAGTGCGGCCATCGGCCAGCGAAAGCTGCCCCTCAGCCACCGCGGCCACGGTCTGCCCCAGATGGAGCTGCACCCCACGTTCGCGCAAGATCCGTTCGAGCCGCCGGCGCATACCCCGGTTGTGGGTGGACAGGATGGTGTCGCTGGCACCGAACAGGTGCAGCTCTACCGTGTCGCCCGGCCGCCCGGCCGCCGGGCAGGCGTGCCGCAGTGCGTACTCCACGGCCAGGATGAGCTCGACGCCACCGGCTCCGGCTCCGACCACCCCGAGCCGCATCCGCCCGTCGGAGGCCGCCACTCGCGCCCGTAGCTGCTCCCAGCGAGGCACGAACCGACTGATCGGCTTGACCGGCACCACGAGCTCGGCCGCCCCGGGGACGCCGCGGAACGACGGTGTGGAACCGGTGTTAATCGACAACAGGTCATAGGGCACCGGCGGGCGCCCTTCGCACAGGACGAGCCGGCGCTCGAGGTCGAGGCCTGTCACGGGTTGATGAAACAGCCGAGCCCCCGCGAACCGACTGAGCGGCGACAGGTCGATGTGGACGTCGTCGAAGTCGTAGTGGCCTGACACCAAGCCCGGGAGCATGCCGGAATACGGGGTGTGCACGTCGCGCGTGATCAGGGTGAGTCTCACCCCGGGGACCGGCCGCATCCCGAACCGCTTGAGCACGCCCACGTGGGTGTGTCCCCCGCCGACCAAGACGAGGTCCTTCACGACGGGGACAGGCTGATTGTTCATCCGGAGGC
>Ga0310124_10000727_pt1 | contig 23141 bp, 19 predicted proteins | sample CB11b_AW_Bot5_MG_FD_203507 | JGI IMG/M metagenome (GOLD analysis project Ga0310124, IMG submission 203507) | Marine microbial communities from Western Arctic Ocean, Canada - CB11b_AW_Bot5 | ecosystem: Environmental > Aquatic > Marine > Oceanic | place: Canada: Western Arctic Ocean | collected... | reverse complement strand
CCAAGAAGCACACGAGGCACATATCATTGGCGGCACGAGTGAGAAGAAAGGCGGGGAGGATTTAAAATGGGAAACAAGCCTGACGGTGCTGCCGCTATTTGATGACCCCTACGACATCCCAATTCCCAAAGCCGAAGGCAGCCACGGTGGTGCTGATCCTCTAATGCAAGATCATATTTTCCTGCCCAATGCTGCACCAGACGCCCTGCGTCGAGACGCAGGCCATGAGCAGGGCGCCGCATCAATTCTCATTGGCGTGGCAGCCAACAAATCATTTGCCAGCGGTGGGCCCATCCAGATATCTGATTTATGCCCACAACTTGATAGAGCGACCCACCTCAGTGATTTGGCATGAAGACCTAACATCCTGATGCCAGGAAATGGGGCACCGCCCCTAGCCCAACATCACTCCCCAGTAAACATCCGATCATCAATGATTTCACAAGATCCAGCATGCCTACCGTGGCAATGTAGCGCCCGCAATCAATCCACTTTAATCACGACTAGTGTTGTATCATCCACGCTGCGATTAAGGCCAACATAGCGTCGCATCTGCCAAAGAATATGGTTAAGCGCATCATGCGCCGATGCATTCAAACGATCATGCATCGCTGCAATAATCCGTTCACGACCGAACCTCTGGTTACGAAAATCCAACGCATCGCAAAGACCATCGGTATAGATCACCAGCAAGTCGCCAGATTGCAAATCAAATATTCCCATGTCATAGGAGGCTGACTCGTCAACACCAACAATCATTCCCCCCGTCGCAAGCTTGTGGATCTCTCCGTCTCGCAGCAGAAGGGGATATTCATGCCCTGCATTACAGTATGTCAGTCGCCGCGAAACGGGGTCGATTACACCGTAAAACATCGTGACAAACTCATTGTCTAATGTCTGGCGCACCATGGTTGCATTGACACGAGAAATAATCCGATCGATGTCATAAATCACTTCCGCATGGGCGTGTAAGGCTGCGCGAACAGACGCCATCAACAGGCTTGCCGCGATTCCCTTACCCACCACGTCTCCTATTGCCACACCCAACTGTGATCCAAGTTGTATAAAGTCATAAAAATCTCCGCCAAGCTCAAAGCAGGGAATACACCGCGAGGCAATATCGACACCTCCAATACGGGGAGCCTCGGCTGGCATCATGCGCTTTTGCACATCTGCAGCCATCTGAATCTGCTGTTGCATCTTCTCGGTTTCGAGTTTCTCATCATTCAGACGAGCATTTTCAATTGCTGTCGCCAACAGCTGCGCCACCGCCCTGAGCATGACAATCTCAAACTGGGTAAAACTTCGAGGCTCACCAGTGTAAACTCGAATGACACCCACAGGCTTATTTTCATAAATCATGGGCGCCGACAAAATCGAAACCAACCCCTCGCGATGTGCATCTTCGGGGTACATCACCCGGGGATCCTTGGCCATATCCTGCACGTAAACAACTTCTCCAGCCAAGGTCCGGCGGTAAAGCTCACTTTCCTCAACAACAATCGGACCCTTGTCAAGATACTGGCTTGATAGATTAAATACCGCCTTGGGGAATAACTCACGACGCTGTTCGTCAAGAAGACGAATGCTGGCAGCTTTAACAGCCATCACTTCTGCAGCACTTTTCGCTGCGGCATCAAGCACTTCTCGCAAATCTCGGTGAGCCGATAGAAGTGTGCTCAACCCATAAAGGATGCTTAACTCATCCACACGGTGCTCCATCTGAGCAGCTTGATTACACAAGTTCGTCAAATGAGTCGCCCATAGCGCAAGCAATTGCCGGGCCGTGTCGTCAGCATCAGTGTCAACTGCCGAAACCTGATCCGCTCGCAACCCCTCTCGCTGATCCTTAATCGTGACCCGACCAATGGCACGACCTTCAACAATAATCGAAACGCCCCATTGCCCCGAATCTTCATGCAAGATTTCCAGACCCTGATCCCGAAGACTGCTGGAGTCGCAGTTGGAACTTGGAATTGCCTGACCGTTGCTGTCGGTCAGTGATAAACGGAACCCACTTAATCGGTGCAGTGTATCCCGCAATGCACCAAAATAACTATGATCCAACAGGTCCGACAACTGGCGGTCGGATCGACGATATTCGCTGAGTGGAACATCATCAGATGGGTTGGCGTTCTGGCCGCTTTTCGGTAATCGGCCATCCGTACCTGGTCCGCCCGTCACTTAGAAACATCGAGCGACGATGTATTTTCGCTCGCCTCACCGATCTGATTGACGGGCTGGCTCAATTTATCTTTACCTGCTTCTGGATCTACTGGTCCTGAATCCTCCAGCCAGATATAACGGAGCAGATTGACCATGGGGTCGTATCGGGCGTCAGCTTGGGCGATATCCAGGCCATACTCAATCAGATCCCGCTGACCTATTTGGTACCCGAGATATGCCAACATCAAAGCGGCGTCACCGCTCTTGGTCATCTCAAGCATCTTATCGATTTGACGGCGAACCCATTCAAGCCGCCGCACCCGGGGTAATAGCCTGGCCTCGTAACGAAGCGCTATCATCTCTGGATGATCTTCAAGCAGATTCCGCAAATGGACAGCAGCCGAACGGATCAGACCAGCGCCAAGTTGCGAATGAATAATACCCACGCGAGCCATCGGATGGCTCGGTACGCCAGCAAGAATCATGCGATACTTATCATCGGCATCAAAATAGCGATCGGCCGCCAGATCCGCTTCGGCCTCTCGTAGCAGCCGATTAATCCGTGATGCACGCTGGCCTGCGATGGTTTTCAAGTTGGGTAGATCATAGTTCAATGTTTTCAGAAGCCGCTGGAGCGACGCAAGTGATCGAAATCCCTCAAGTGGAAACGGCGCCACAGCAGAACTGTCCTCCGCCGGTGTTTTCCCGACGACATCAACTGACGCAGGCTTGAGCCGATCCAAACCTGTAATTTCCTCAAAACGTTGGTTGACCTTCACGCTGAAAGGATTACTTTCATCGTCACCAACAGCCGTACCACCGTTGTCATCCAAACCCAAAGTGATACGAGCAATTTTCAACCGCTGCGCTCTTGCCTTGGCCAGTTGTTGCAACGTGGGACTAGCAAGCCGTATCGGGGTTGAGATCTCCTCCTCCACAATGCCTCCTTGGTTCATGGACGGTTCATTAGCCATCAAGCCCATGTCACCTATTTGCTCCTCCAAAGGCAATGTCGGCATTGACATCGTCGGCGGGACGACATCCTGCCCACCTCCTTCATCTACGACACCTGGAACCACTTCCCCCGCAATGATGGCGCCAGACGCGATTTGCTGCTGGCGTTTTATCTCGGCAAGCAAATCCATATACACATCTTCACCGGGCGCAACAGATCGCGAACCGAGTGGACTGAACATCCTCGCTTCGATCCGTGCAACACGCTGTTCAAGCGTTGGCGCATCAACATCAACGGTTGCTTCGTGATTATCGTCAAATAAATAGGATCCCAACTCGCGCGATGGCGTCCACAGCAGATCCCCGTAGGTGCTTGGTGGCTTTGACAAATGGCCTTCAAAGCGTGTGTTTTGATTGGCCGCATCCCGATCTACATCAAGAACACTTTGTGGTCGAACCAAAGTCCCTGCATGCTCACCACTTTGCGTGCCGTCATCAGCACTCAACCCGCCGGCTAAACGTTGTTCTCGCAAACCGAGCCCGTCGCGTGGATCAAGCAACTGCCTGCGAACACCAAGCAGCGGTGATGCGGTTACTTGCAACACACGCCCATCGGGCTGCCGGCGGGTGAGTAGTGGGCGGTTCGTTCCACCAGCCAAGCCAGAAGTATCTTGATGAGGCCGTACGGTATACCCGGAGACTGTTGCATCAAATGGCTGAACACCACGACGATGGTTCAGTGACTCCTTCAATTCAGTTGCCGGTAACGTAGCAAAGGAACGAAATACCGTGACTGCCGGGGCACCCACAACAGTCCGAGGATGGCGTGCAAAGTGCGGGGTGGCACTGGTCGCCCGAAACCTGAACAGGTCGTCACTGCTGGTCGGATCACGAAAACCGATTGAAGTAGCATACCCAACGTCATCGTGAAAATAACCAAGCCCCGTCACATTGCCGGTTACAAGGTTGTTTCGTAGTTGGTAGTTTGGCTCAGCCGTGCGACGGTTAATACGACTCGCCCCTTCTTGCATATTGCTGTCGAGTGCTCGCCCATCCCCCAGTGCGTACTGAGCCCCTGCCTCGGCCGGATCGAAAAGCGTTGAGGCCAAGACACACAAACCATACAGGCCTATCAGGCTGTTTTTCATCGGTTCATCTCCGTCCTGACGATTGCATTGCGATGTGACCGACTCATTATCATTACCAAACCCGTCTATAAGATCTCCATCACTTCAAACCGCTTTGTCCCGCGGGGCAGATCAACCTTAACAATGTCCCCCGCCCGCGCTTTGATCAGGGCTTCACCCATTGGACTAGCAGCTGTCACTTCAATTTCATCGGCATCAAAGTTGCCGCTTGCCTCCCCAACAAGCTTATACAGGTCGTCTGAATCATCATTCATATCTCGAAGCTTGACGACAGACCCCACGAATACCATGTCGTCAGGAATCTGTGATTCGTCCGCGACTTGTGCGGTCTTGATCCGCTCCTCAAGCCTGCGAATCTCCGCTTCGGCTAACCCCTGGGCTTCACGGGCCGCATGGTATTCGGTATTTTCGCTTAGATCCCCATGAGATCGGGCTTCGGCGATCCGTTCGGATAACCCTGAGCGTTCCGCTTTGAGTTGCGCAAGACGTTGTCCAAGCCGGTCCTTTTCGTCTGCAGTTAGAAACTCCATATCGTTATGCTCTTTGCCTAATCATTATCCCCACATCGCACACCACGACGATTTAACGGGGTATTAGATGCTATCGAACAGATCGGCTCTATAAAATCTAGATCAAGGAAAATTTACCCTAACATCCACAATATTATAGGTCCAGAACCCCAGCTATCACCGCCATGACCTGCCGATATTCATCGACCCATGGTTCTTCATCATCAAAATCGCTTAACCATTTTCTATAGGTCTTGATGATGAACAAGGCGGTGCCACACAATACCCCAGCCCAATATCGCGGCCATCGTAACGGCAATGATCTGTGGCTGGTACTGACGCAAGGTGCCTGCTTCGTAGGGCTGGGCCAGTGCCCATAAGGCGACAAAAGGACTGAACCGCGTCTGCCAGAATAGACCATCTGCTTCCGTGACCATGTTATAGACCATGCCGACGCTCACCGGTTCGCCCAATACGACCAATAGACACCCAACCATAGCGATTGTGCGGCCCATCCCTGATTCTCGGTTAAGCCCCCAACCGAGAATCAATGCGACCAATAGGCTCCAACCACCCAACGTGGCATTGAGCCAGATCGTCTGCAGCATGGTCCAGGACGCATTGAGCATGAGGGGCCAAATGACGGCTTGAAACACGAAAAACAGACCCACCCAATCGCGGATGGCCTGCTGATAGGCAGTCAACTGCACTGGCCAAGTCACGTCTCTGGAAAACATGAGCCCACCAGATTCTTGGTCTTGACGACTGCGATTTATCGGATTTTGAGAACCCTGGCTCAGACGCACCAGGGGCCATAACACCAAAAACCCAGTCGTTGCCGCTATCAGCATCATGCGAGGAGCCACCTCGGCCGCACTCGGCCCGATGGTGACAAACCAGCTTGCAATCAGCCAGAAGCACCAGGCCAATAAAATATTCGACGTTGAACGGATGCTACTGGGATGCATATACACTCTACCAAGCAATCCCAGCAGCATTTAGGGGCTGGGTTAGAAGACATGCCTGCCCTCACCATGAGCCGGTATCGACCACCGGTTGGTAACGATCGTGGTCACGCCGCAGACGGATCAATGTGGCGGGACCATACAGATCAACAACCTTGCCCCCGGCATCCACCGCTTGCCATCTAGAGTAGATTTGCATCAGACGATGCAATTTAACTTCTGTGGAGGGTTCCAACGGATGATCATACCCAGGCGCCAAACCCCACCGTATTAGGCCACGATGTGTACGCAATGAAACACGCGTACGACGTTGCCGATCAGTCTGCGACACATCAATCGCTTCGATCTGCGTGGCGTACGGTTGATCTTGAATCAACTGGGCAACAGACAGTCCACCGACAATATCTTCACCTAACCATTGGTGACCGACTGGTGGCGGCGGCAATGACACGGCTGTAATGATCGGCACCCCGATCGTACCGATTGATTGGTCGTCGAAATTTCCGGGCAAACGAACGGACTCGCGATCAACGCGAAAAATCCCCATAGGACTCGCAATAGCGGCGACCGGCCGGCGGTAGTCAGCCGACACCACGATTGAGTTCATCCCATCTCGCTTAATCTGATGGACCTGGCGCACCCATCCCGTTTGATAAAATGAATCAACGGATCGCTGTAAATTACGATGAGATAAGTCGCCATCTTTAATTGGCCATGCAGCTGCCTCCTGAAGTTCCAGTCGTACCTGGCTATCCATCCAATGAGGCAACGCCTCAAGTAAAACATGATCTATAACGACCGGCATTTCACTTGACTTGATTGCTTGGTTGGCCAACACCTTTTCCAACACGTGCCAGCCAAACAAACAGACCATCACCACGGTGCCGCAGAGAGACCACTTCGCGCTGGCCACTAACCGACGACGGACAATACCTTCTTGACTAACTCGTCGTTTGCGTTGTCGACGTAGCCGCAAGCTTTTCAGTGAAATCCAACCCATGATTGATTACTATCGAAGTTTTATATTGAAAAGTATAATTAGATGACAAACGATCACTTTAACTAGTTACTAATGTCATTACGGCTCGGCATTGGCGGCGAGATTCAATCGGGCCGAAGACTCCAAGGCTAAGTGCACAAGCCGATCCACGAACACATGCATTGGTTCGCCCATATGGTCTGCGGCAAGCGGAACATTTGAGTGGGTGGTAAAACCGGGAAGGGTATTGACCTCCAGAATCCAGATCCGCTGATCCGCATCAACAATCATGTCGACGCGACACAGATGACTTACACCAGCATGTTCATGGGCCGCGGTCGCCAATCGTTGGACTTCAACGAGTAATGATTCAGGTAGATCAATGTCAAATAAATATTGCGTATCTGCTCGGTGATACTTTGCTTCATAGTCATAAAACGACGCTGCGGGAACGATCTGCAGCGGCGGTAATGCAAAGGTGCCGCCGCCTTCGGCGTCAAGTCGATCCACAACCCCAACGGTTAATTCCTTGCCACCAATAAATGTTTCAACAAGCAATTGGGGATTTCGCCGGCCTAGTTCTCGCCAGGCTTGCTTCACTTGGGTTGGGTTGTGACATATGGCGACATCAATACTGGAGCCCTCATCATTTGGCTTGATCACAATGGGAAGGTGCATGGGGGGCACCTGGGTTGAATCAAGCAACTCCCAATTGGGCGTAGGCAGTCCGGCATCCAAAAACCGTTTTTTGGCACGGGATTTATCCATACATAGGGATGCGGCACGGGCCCGCGAACCAAAATATGTCAGCCCTCGCTTATCCAGCAATAATTGAAGTCCGCCCCCTTCGCCCCATCGACCATGCAGGACGGGAAATAGGACATCACCTCCCCACTTTTCGAAAGCCTTCAACGCTGACAGGTCATCGGGTCCAATGTCACACTCGCGCACATCATGACCGGCCTCACGTAGCGCATACGCGACTGCAGCACCCGACTGCAAACTCACCGGCCTCTCGCGGTCTGGACCGCCCGCCAGGACCATGATTTTCAGAGATTCGTCCGACACACCGTTGTTTCTATCGGTTCAAAGATCGCACATGCAACGAAAACAATCGCTTGATTATTCCCTGCAAGTCACTGGCTTGATTTTAGCTGAAAGTGGTGGTCTAGGACTGGCCCAGGATAGGGTGCGCTCCATCGCCACCAGAAATATCCCGGCTTAAGCACTGCTCGATGTGATCTGCCGAGCGATTGGCGTGAGTAGATTGGGGACAAACCGTTCTGTCGCAAGTGTCTCTGCATGCTCGGCCAGATCATCAAAAATGCTCGCTAGATCATCGATATTCCGTACCGAACCATACCGGCGTATAGTAAGGAATAGGCTAATTGGCTCATGTTTATAGCGCCGAGCGTTACCTCGGCGATTCTTCTTGCGAGTTTTGATCTCGAAATATGCCTGGATGTCACCCCGCTCAGTAAGTGATACGCCAAAAACTGGCTGTACATCCAAAATCCTGCCATCGGGTACTTGGAGCAATTGAGCCATGGGCGTGTCGCCATAAAGCGCATTGAAAACCACGCCATCATGGTCGGCCTTACACTCTAGATCGAAACCAAACGTCAACTCAAGATAATCCACATCGAGAGGGCTGATGCTGAGACAGTAGGGGGCCACCTTAAGCACCATGCGGTGGAAATCGTAACCTTGCGGCATGGCCTGTGGATTAACGTGTCCTGTACGAATGGACGTCCGTCTCAAACTCAACCAGCGATACTCATCATGACGTTGACTGGATTCAAGTGCGAGTTCTTCGTCATAGCGGCGAAACCGATCCATGCTCGGTTCAGCCTTACGAACCTGGTCAAAAAAATGAAGAATCGTCTCCCGTTCCGTGGGGAGATCCATCTTCAAAGACAGCTTGTGGTTCAAATAAAAATCGGTGCTTAAAGCACCAAAACTGGTCGCCATCACATAATCCTTCTGATCCTTCACCAAAACCTGCCGGCCATCATCAGCCAAATTAGCCAAACTGGATTTTGGCTGATCGCCATGCAAATCCCATGCAAATATCGATTCCTTCACATTATAGCCCCCATCAGAAATCCCCGCGAGCATAAGAACCTGAATTAGTGGGGTTTCTAGGAGACTCAATGCCCCCACCAGATCATGATCCCAATGCCCGATAGAAACTAGCCGTGGCATCCATGGACACTGCACCAGCCGCTGGCTGTCAAGGCCGCCGGTTGATTACACCGATACTTTGACTATTCTTCCTAAGTCGCTTCCCCGATAGCTCAATTGGTAGAGCGAGCGGCTGTTAACCGCTAGGTTGCTGGTTCGAGTCCAGCTCGGGGAGTTGAGTAAATCCGGCAATCACAATTGCTTGCAGCCAGATATATCGCAATTCTGGTTGCTGGATCAATCCACGTGTGTACCGTTTTCAGGTCACATCCTAAACAAGCAATGAATGCAAGAAGTGCCGTATTGACTGGGCCTCAGTTGAATCTTAGCAACCAACGAACCATGATAACTTGGATAATGAGTCATGAATGGGACGCTGTGCCAAATTAATGGCTTTGTAGGCACGCCCACCGGCAAACCTCTTCAAAAGATCCCCGTCAGCAACGGGGAGGACATCGTGCTAACCGACCATCGGGGCCGATTCGCCCTGGCTGCTGATCCGAAACTTCACCCCATAATATTCGTAACACGTCCTGACGGAACGGATAATGCGCGATGGTACACCACCACACCCCACCATGACGGGTCGGTGAAATTTGTGCTTCGGCGACGTAACCGCCGCCGGTCATCGCAGCGAACCGTGCACATCGGCCATTTCACCGATACACACTTCAGTGTACGGTCGAATATGCCGGCCGTTGCACGGCAGTTGCGGAGTGATTTCCACCAACTTCATCGTATTGTACCTGATCTTGAGTTACTGGTGGGCACAGGAGACATGACCAACCGGGGCGATATTCCAAGCCTGCACCAACTCCGCCGTATTTTCAATCAATGCGCATGTCCGGTGATCCCCGTGTTCGGCGCCTGCGACGGCAAGAACGAGCAGCGTGAGTTGAAGACTGCGCTACCGCACATTCAACACTGGGAAAGCGTGATGGGTCCGACTTATTTCTCACTGGATGTTGGGCCATGGCATTTGATTATTTGCCCAGCGGAGGATGTGTATTTTGGGTCAACGCGAGCAGAAATAAAACGTCGATGGCTAGAAGCCGATCTCGCCCTCACTGCTGGCAAACGTACTCTTTTGGCCCAGCACCCGCCGCCCACGACCGCATGGCTTGAATTTCTTGGTCAACGTGGTGTGGAGGCGGTGGTCTGCGGCCACTGGCATACTTCCAAGTGCTACGAATACGCCGGGGTAACGTTTTGTTGCACGCCTCCACTGGTCGTCGGTGGGGTGGACTACATGCCACGTGGATTCCGAACACTTGCGCTGGGTACACAAAAATTTCAGGTATCTTTCAAACCGCTTACTCAGCCACAACCTCATAAAACCACCATCAAGAAACAACTGGAACTCAAATGGCAGGTGCAAGTACCAACCTGCCTTAATCGCGGGCAACCTGTTTGTGACGCCGAAGATGTTTTCATTCCACTTTCAGATGAATCGTATTCAGGTCAGTCCGGCATCTTGTGCCTTGATGCTGACACGGGGCGAACAAGATGGTTGTTGCATACAACCCACTCAATCCGTGGGACACTTGCGATCACACCTGACCGTGTATTAGCGGTTACCCAGGCGGGTCAGGTCCTTGCGGTGGATCGCACCACGGGCCGGGCCGCGTGGACCCGAACGCTCAGTGGTTATCCTCATCGCTGGATTCACACCGGCCCAGTCGTGGCCGACGATGTTGTCGTTGCCGGCACGGGAACCGGCGGCCTTGAGGCATTCAAGATCAAATCTGGAAAACCACAATGGCGGTGGGCGACATCCCGCCAAACAACTGACTACCTGCCACACTTCGCCACTCCGCTGTGTTTGGGCAGCACCATTGCCGTGATGGTTTATCACGAAGGCGTCGCATGCCTAAGTGCAAAAACGGGCCGATTGCTGTGGCGGTTCAAAGCCCATTACGATCACTGTCATCCAGCCATGCTCTTGCATCGCGGGTGGTTGCTCGTCCCCGACGCACCAGGCCGGTTTCACGCCTTAGACCCTCGGAAACGCCACAAGGGACGACGCCTATGGTCACGTCGAACGGGCACCGGGGAACTGAACGGCTGGGCATGTGACGATCAACTATTGGTCTTCAACACAATCGAATACGACTTGTCACCCGGGGGTGAGCAGATTCGGCCTCTTGAACACATAACCGGCGGCATGGCACAGGCCCGACAGGCAGGTTGCGGCAGGATGTTATGGCAACGGGGGTACGGCAAGGACCTGGTGGACGTAATGCCCTATCGCCACGGCTCCCACGCCTTGGCCGGACCGCTTGTAACGCCCCGTGCCATTTACTTGGCCGGACTTGACGGACAAATCCGAGCGCTTGATCGGCGCACCGGCAAGCGTTTTGCTGCGTTGCAACTAGGTCAGCCCATCGTCGCCACAGCTTCGCTTAGCTCCCAATCACTTGTTGCCACCACTTTTACAGGTACGATCGCACGCATCGAGGCCAAAACGGTGCTCCATGAGCGTTGATGTGCACACATCGCTCAAGGTGCGCGAAAGAAACAAAGAAAGCCATGCATGCCACAAGGCTGTTGGCTTACCATGCCAAACCAATCTTGGTTTTAGTAATGTCACCGCAGTATTGATCTGTGTTCTTTCTGAAATCTTCGCGTATACAACCAACATGTAAACTTACTGGGACGTGCATTACATGCGAGCCAATTGCCGTTCGGCTAAAACTGATTTCAGATTGGCAATGGTTTCTTCGGGCACGTTGCAGACATTGAGGGCACTTGAACCTTCAATACGCGCGTTATGACAATCCGAACCACCGCTAATGACACAGCCGATTTGTTTCGCTTCGCGAATGAGTACATCAAAATGGGATTCAGCCACATTCAGCGGGTGATACAGTTCAAAGCCATCAAGCCCCATGTCCAGGCCCTTGCGAATCAGTTCGATCTGTTTCGTTTGATCTGTCGGATAGTAATAGGCCACATGCGCCAAGAGCACCACGCCTCCTGCGCCTTGGATGGTTTTAAGAATCTTCTCTAAGGTCAGAGTGCTTTTGAAAACCTGCGGACCTTGTTCGTCAATAATTCGCTGTTCTATCTGCTTGATTACCGCTTTAAAAGCGGCTCGATCAGGGTATACGCCCTGATCGACCAGGAAATCCCTTGCAAACCATTGACTAATGACCGGCGCCGAATGGGTCGGGTAACGCTCGGCGAGGCCGACAGCCATTTGCTCTTTTGTAAAATGGCACCCAAATTCTGGAAGGTACGGCATATAAAGGTCGAAATAACGTTCGTTTTTTGAAAAGCTCTCAGCCACCATTGATTTCATTTGTGAATTGTCCGGGTCAAAGCCAATCCCCAACAGATGGAGTTCCACATCATCCAGAAGGGCGCCAAGCTCGATGCCAGGTAAATATTCGATCCCGCACTGCGTGGCGCGGCTTTGTGCTCGCTGGCAGCTACCTAAATGATCGTGTTCGGTAATGGATAAGGTCGTAACGCCGCGATCGGCCGCCACATCCACCAAATCCTCCGGTGTACCATAGGCGTCAACTGAGAATACCGTATGACAGTGTAATTCCACGCTCATAGAAATAGTCCCCTTGTAGCCAACCCAAGCTAGTGTAGCATTACAGAGCGACGGTACCAGAATACAAGCATTGAGGATGAATTTCCCATGCCCGACAGGCGATATACCCAAGCATTGCTTATGGGTGTCAATACCCCATGGACGGAGCAGTACGAACTGCATGAGGAAATGTTTACGAAGCACACCGAGCAGCTACTACATCTCGGATACACCCACCTGTATGTCATGGGCACTGCCGGTGAGGGCCACGCCATGACCGACTCGCGGTACCAGCGTGTAGTGGATGTGTTCCTGCAGGTAGCGAATAAACCAGGTCTGTTTCCCCAAGTGGGGGTAATCAGCCTGTCCGCAGATCATATGATCGAACGGATCCACTACGCGCACGAGAAAGGCGCCCGTATGTTTCAGATCTCGCTTCCGTCTTGGGGGCGGCTATCCGGCACCGAGAAGGTGACGTATATCAACACTGTCTGTAGTTCATTCCCGGACGCCAAGTTCCTGCACTACAACTATGCCAGTAGCATGAACTCAATGACGGCAGATGACTATTGCAGTACCGTCGAAGCCGTACCTAACCTGGTGGCAACAAAGATCAGCATCAAGAACATGGCCTTGATCCGTGCGTTGATGACGAGGGTTCCACAGTTACAACATTTCTTCATGGCAACTGCCTTTCCCTACGCCTGCCTCTATGGTGAGTGCTCACTGATCAATAGCCTGGGCCCCGTGTTCCCGAACCTGACCCGAAAACTCTTTGAGGCAGGCAAGAGCGGCGACCTAACCACCGCCTTCGCGATCCAACGCCGCATGTTGCAGATTCATGAGGGCCTCGGCCGCCACGTGAAGGGGACGAAGATAGATGGTGCTTGGGACAAACTGAACACATGGCTGGTGGACCCAGACTACCCGCGCCGACTGCTGCCACCTTACGAGATGATGAGCGATGAAGAAGCAACGAAGGCTCGAGACTACTACGAAGCTCACTGTCAAGACATCTCGTAAGCCGACTCGTTGGTTATTCCTTATTTGGCGCCAACGATTTTACTTCGACAATAAAACCCCTGTGTCAGGGACTCACTTGGATCATCTTTTTCTGCGCCCCGTCGCGGATCAGAAAGATTCGATCGATGTACACTGACTTGATCGTCTCATCCTCTGGTGGTGTGACCCAGATCTCGGCGCCGCGTAGCAGGTCGTGCACGCCCAGGTAGTAGGTTTCGTAAGCCTTGGATTTCGTTGGGTCATAGGCAGGAACAATTCTTGCCATCTCGCCGATGTCCTGTCGATGATAGATCCCGGCGATGAATGCCATCTCCTTGTATTTTGGTGCATCTATTCGCCCCACGACATAGACGTGCCAACGCCCCGCCATCTCCCGGTCGATCACGTACTTGACGGCCTCCTTGCGATGTCCGCCGGGCATTCGGGCCGCCTTACCATCGGATGCGGCCGGGTCATCCACGATCTGTGCCAACTCATCAACCGTATAGTGCTGAAAGTTTTGTGTCCAGCCACCGTCAAAACCGAGACTGAACATGTTGTCTTGGATGTCTTCCCATTCGGCGACGTGAAGACCCCGGCACTGGGCGGGAGTATCAGCCGGTCGTGGATAGCGGCTTAGTAGTTTGGATTTCAGTGCTCCGAAGGGTACACCCATCCGTGAATTGTTTGCCCCAAAACCACCAGCGGTCTTGATATATCGTTCGGCAGCCGTGTAAGGGTGTTTCGGACCTCGAAACTCCTCATCATGCATATAGGCATAACGCTTGAGGGTACGGTGACGATTGAGGTAGACCATGTCCATCGGTAAACGTGCGCGTAGAACGCGTTGAGCCAGTACTTCATCGTTTCGGACGGCCTGTTCTGCCCGAGCCCACAATTTGGTGGCCAAGAAGAGGTCCCGCGGACGCAGCCAGTGATACGTTCCTTTGTAATAGCAGTTCAAGAAAACGCCGGGCTGCTGGCCAGCCCGCTCGAATAGATCAATCACACTGAGCATATGCGGTGCGGCTGCGCCGAAGTAACCGTACATGAACTGCTTGATAATTTTTCGACCGTCGAGGTGTGGGTTCCACATCAGTTTGGAATAGAGGTACATCCGCAGGCGTGGAAAATAAGCCGCCCGGTCCTGGTGAGCCTGGAGAAAGACGCTAGTCACTTTGTGTTCGGCATAGAAACGCAGCGTGTCGTTAAAGGCCATGAGGTTCGGATGAGGCAACAGGTAGCCGTGGAAATTGATTGCATAGTCCCAGATAAAAAGTTCACTGGAAATGGCGCTCCACTTCTCGATGTACCGGCGCTGCAACTTATACTGCCTCACTGAACGGTCATGGAACTTATCCATGGTGGCTACACGAGGTACAAGGTTGCGATGAGGCTTGGCAAAGTTTGGTGGTTTGTTCGTTGACCAGTAGCCCAAAAATGTCAGCTTTGCATCGGGATAGAACTTTTCCACCTCCTCGGCCACACCGTTAAGAAAATGGACCAGCACACCCGAATCGGCTGATTCGGTGCGACGCAGCGCAATGCACGGATCACATTCGCACATCGAACCCGAATCGGCCAGGCTCACGTCAATCACATTGCTTGCGCCTTCGTGCTGCTTCAACAGGCCCAAAACCACTCTTGTCAATTCTGTGCGCAGCGCTTGGTTTGTATAGCAGTGAACCACCTGGTCCACAGCCTCGCCAAGAACACGCTTACCCTCAGTGCGGCTGTAACGAAACCATTCGGGATGATCCTCAAAGTACTGCTTGGCCGTGATCATTTTCCCTAGTCCGTGCCCATCGTTGATGATGTACTCACTACCACCGTACGCCCCGGGGACCGGCCCGATCTGTTCGCCCGAATTGATCTTCTGTTTGGCGCGAAACAGCGGTTTGTTTCCATTGTCGAAGTTCCAGGTTAATCGGTAGCTGAAAGGCGGGATGTAAAGCTTGTCGAGTTGCGGCACCCGCAACGTCGGGCTCTTGGGAATCGTACTTTCTGTCGACGTCCACCATCGACAGCCAACGGTGTCCTCAAGGAAGGAGTACACGGCATAGAGCGTGCCCCGCGGGCGGCCCCCAGCCAGGATGAGATCACGCCCGGCCGTCTTCCGAACTGTCCCTTCTTTGCCCAAGCCGTCCCAATCGACGTTTGCCAGCAGCTTCCTAACCCGTGATGACGGGCCGACCAGTATCTTCGGCCCAGTCGTGGGGGTGCTGGTGATCGCGAACTTAGCACCCGTTACCTGTTCCAAGTAAGTTTGCAGTTCCTTCGCTGCCGTCTTTTCCGGTTCGATTGCATCGTCTGAAACTACGATGACGTATGGCGTCTCACTGTTTTCAGCCAGCGTGATGTCTGCATTGACGGCATTGGAGGCAAGTATCAGGGCAAGGACAACTCCCGCAAACAGGTAATGATTATTTGTGTGACCGCGTGATATGTTTTTGACAAGAGGCGGGCCATCAAAATGCAATGGGGAGGTTGAAGCCATGGTGTTCTCAATCCTAATAGAGGGACTTGGAGTTCTCTGGGTCAAACGCAAGATTCCGCTACTGATTCGTAAATCGAAAGCTGTAAAGACCCACATTGCGCATGTAAAAACGCAAGTACGCTGACTTGCCAACCAAGGCACCCAGGTCGGCATTGTCCTTCCAGCGTACACGTAGTGCATGACTGGTCATTCCCATCGGCTCACAATCATCGATGTCAAAACCATCGTGGTAACCCAAATCGCGGTGGTCATTGGCCTCACCACCGCGTCGGGCCAGACCAACGCGTATTTCACAGGGTGGTCGGCCGTCTCGATCGGCCACGCGTTCACAATGAATATCTAGAAATTTTCCACCCACGACCAACTCGCGTGTGAGCAGAAAACCGTCGCGATCACCAGCAAATTGCCCAATTAATCGACCCTTGGGTACCACCGCAACGCCCACTGCACTCACAAAAAACGAATGGGAGTGGCGCATCACTGGCTTGTGTGCTCCGATGTAGTACAACAGCCACTGGTCGCCCATCTCGACCGGTGGGCAGGTTGGCATCGCCCAGTGAGAATCCCAACTGCCTTCCGGTCCGCGTTCAAAATAGTTGGGGCGATCAGGCAGGCGATTCCAATGATGGCCGTCAGCACTGAAGGCTAGCTGCGTCTCAAAGTTTTGCGTGCCGTAGTGGTCGGAGATTGGCACCATCGCAAAGAAGTGACTGCCCCACTTAAAGCCCGCAGAAGCGCCCTCCACGCACATCGTGCTGATATCCAACTCATCAGGCACGATTACTGTCCTGGGAAAAGACCATGTGCGTAGATCCGGGCTGGTCATAACCGCCATGCGGCGCCTCGTATTGCTCATAGGTGGGCGGAACGACCCGCGCTGGTCATAGGTCAACACTTTGGGACGACAGAAGCAGAACCATTGTTTCGTCGCCGGATCCCAGCAGATTGGCTGCATACCGTCGCTTCCGCCTTGGGTGATGGGATTATCTTTATCCTCTGTCCAATGGATCCCGTCGGCCGAATAAGCAAGACATCGACCGTCCCGCGCGTCAGGCTTGGTGTGGTTGATCGTATCACGATACAGCATAATCAAGCGCCGCTGCTCGTCGCTTTGGTTGGAGTTCCAAAACACCTCGGGCGACTGCGCTCGAGTATGGCCTGGCATGACGACGTTTGTCTTCGGGTAGTTACGCCAACCGAAGCCGTCAAGAGATGGCTTGTCCCAGTGCAGACCATCGTGACTTTCGGCATAACAAACAAACTTAGGGGTGCCGTGCTTCGCCAGATCCCACGGATGATGCTGCGCCTTGCCGTAGTTTTGGTACTTCTGGTAGGCTTCTATGTTGATGGACTGATAGAACATCCGGTAGAGGCCTTCGCGTTGGTCGTACAAGACATTGCAGGTTCGGATGCCGTCTTCCCAAGGCCGATCCGCATGCAGCACCGGGCCGATCGGATGGCGAAGTGGTTGATGGACATGGCGCGTGAGGTCCCAGGTGTCTTCGACAATATGATCGTCTACGAGTAACTGCTCTATTGTCCCGACCTTAACAGCTTGACTGTTATAGTAGTTCATCATTCACCTCACGATTACATGGTTATGCGCATCGCCTGCCGGACTGCGGTGCGCGTGCCTTCGACGTCGAAGCAGTCCAGCTGGTTGCGGCGCATCAAGCGTGTAGCCACGTCCATGGCCTGCTGCTCAGTCAAATTGCCGTCACACACTTCCGCCTCGAGCGCCTTGGTCAGCCACTTGCGGGCCTGAACGCTGTAAACATAACTACGGGTCGGCCAAATGGTGTCGCCGCCGAAGGCGAATAATTTGTTGATCGGCACGGCGTGCAAGAAGTTCCGGACAAACTTTGCGCTCACATGCGGATTGCACGACCACGCCCAGCACAAATCGACCCAAACGTTGGGAAAGTGTTTGGCGATCGCTACAAGTTCATCATTGTAGGGATACGCAATATGCATCAAAACAAACCTCGCCTGTGGATAGCGGATAAGAAGCTCACACAAATGGCCAGCTTGAAGGTGATGTACCATCATGGGTAGGTTGCGGGCCAAATAGCCAGTATGAATCTTGAACGGCAGATCGTATTCGATGGCCAGTTCGACGCCCCGAGCAAGGCACCAATCACCCAGACACAGCCGGTCAGTTTCGTCAGCTTCGTTGGGGCCGGCAAGCACGGCGCCAAGAGCCCGTTCGGCATCGTGATCACTGCGTTCGCGCCACAATAAGGTGCGGTCATAGGCGTGCAGCGATTTGACCGCAATGGCTCGCCGCCCGTAAAGGGAGAATATCGCCCCCATCGCCTCTTGCAGCGATTTCAAGTCGGTCACCGTGATACCGGTTTCGGTTTCAATGCCACGCCAAGTGCCGACTGCCTCGTACGGAGTCTCAATCTCGATGCCTCCATTACAGAATGTGCGCCAGTTCAGGTCGTAAAGAAAAAAATCCGGGTCGGATTCATCCGGCTCACAGGCCCAGCAAAGGTTGTCCACTTGAACATGATCGAGCTTGGCTTCGTCACGCAGTAATCGCAGACGCTGATCGGGTTGGCGCAATTGCTCCAGGCGTGGTTGGGCGGCAGCCATCGCCGGCACGGTGATCTGTTCCATGTCGTAGATTAGTTTGGCGTGCAACCTTACTGCTTCGCCAAACCCGGTCAGCTGCATCGCCTCCCAGGCATCGGCCACGGGCGCAAATCGGGACTCGATGTCCCCTGCTGTATGGTCGGCCAAACGGTCAACGTCCTGGTCATCAGCGCCGGCAGTAACGAGGTCACCACCGTCGTAGGGCACGAAGAACAAGTCGCTGAGCACGTCCCCGGGCCCGTCCTGTAGCCAGACATCTTCCATCCGCAGATGCTCATGCGAATCCACCATCACCGTCTGCTGAATGTGTTCGCTCAGATCACTTGCCATGGCCAGTTCCTAGATACGGACTTTCGGGCGGAACTCAAAACCGATCTTGGAAAAGTCGTCCTGGATTCGCTGCCAGCCGTTTTGAATCATAATGCTGTCTGCGCCGTGGGCGATGAACCGGGCTCCTTTGTCCAACATTGCCTTGGCATCATCAAGCGAACTGGCGGGAATACCCCACGGTTTGCCGTGTGCCGCCGCAGCATCAGCTACACGATCGATGCAACGATCCAACTCGGCACTCTGTTCGCCGGGACGAAGGTTTAAGGAGATCGATAGATCCGCTCTACCGATGAACAAGCCATCGACCTCCGGCACCGCAGCCACGTCGCCGGCCAAATCAACCATCTGCAGTGTTTCGATCTCGGGCAAAAGAAAGGTCTGCTCATTGCAGAAGCTCATGTAATTGCGATCGGAAGCCAGCAATCCAAACGCGGCATCGGCCGTGCCACCGCTGAAACCGCGTTCACCTTGTGGTTGGAACCGAGAGCACTTGACCAATTCGATAACCTCGTCCACGCCCTGCGGCCGCGGGTAAAGGATTCCAGTACCCCCAAGTTCCAGGATACGACGGATATCTTCGAACGCCAGCTTTGCCGGCCGAACCAGGCTATCGATATTGGCCGACCGGCATGATGCAATCAACGTACCGGCCGTCTCAAGGCCGCTACCATGATGCTCAAAATCCAGCCATACACAGTCGAACCCCATCAACCCGGCAAACTCCGGAATCATCGGATGGTGAATACCGGCGGCCACGCACAAAACTGGCTGGCCGGCTTCAAACTTCCTTTTAACAATGCTCTTTCTCATGACACTACCCTTGACTGAAGATATTGCTGACGAATCTGACGTCGTGTGGATTCGGAAAATGGATCGGGAACTGCTTCCCAGAGCATCAAGTTTTCGGGGACCGCAATGGCTCGCCGATCGTGAACCTGTTGACTGATCTCGTTTAATTGCTGCAACTCATCTTCGCTCAGTTCCCACCCGTCGCTGCCGAGGTTATCCTCAACCTGGCTTGGCCGTTTAGCCCCCACAAGCGCGGATGTCACACCACTTTGCTGCAGGATCCACCGAATGGCAACCTGCGCCGCCGTGTTGCCCCGTGCTTGGCCGATCTTTTTCGCGGCATCCACAACCGCCAAAGAATCTTCAATATTCTTTGGCTGGAATAAGAAATTTGGTCTACGCGAGTCCTCTTGCGGAAATGCAACGCCGCCGGTGTACTTGCCGGTCAGGATCCCCTGCCCCAATGGGCTGTAGGCCAATACGGCAATCCCGTATCGCTGGCAGTAAGGCAGCAAATCCTTTTCGACGTATCGCCACAAGAGGCTGTATGGTGGCTGAACGGAATCGATCTGGGCAACCTCGCGTCCCTGATCAAGTTGTTCCGTGGAGAAATTCGAGACTCCGATCGCCCGGATCCTGCCTTGGCTACGAAACTGTTCCATCTGCTCCAGGACCCGCAGGTTGGCATCCATATCACCGCGGTTGGGTACGTGAACCTGATACAGATCGATGCAATCCACGCCGAGATTGTCCAGACTGTCCTCCAGCGACATGCGCACCTCGTCTTCATCTTGGAAGCTGACCATGACCTTGGTCGCCAGGACAACTTTCTCCCTTATTCCCCTGATGGCCCGGCCAATGACCCGCTCAGAGTGGCCGGGGCCGTAGCTCGCCGCAGTGTCTAGAAGATTGACGCCGCTGTCGATGGCGAAGCGGATCGCTTCAATCGAATCCTGATCGCGAACGTCGTCACCCCATTTGCGACCGCCCATCGCGAAGCAGCCCAGCGCGACGGTCGAAACGTTCAGTCCGGACTTCCCCAACGGTCTTACGTCCATGGTCATGTGTTCTCGACACCGATATCAAAACCTTGTCTTCACCGTCTCTAACTGCAAGTGCGCACAAATACGAGCGAATCAGCGTCCGCGTATTGTTCCCATTGATCGATGTAGGTCTGGTGTTCCGGAGCCTTGCAGATCTTATCCCACGTTTCAAACCGGTCGACCACGATGTCCTCCACAACATCGAATGCAAACTGTCCGAGCGGCACCTCGTGAACCAAGTATACGTTAAAGCTATCGACGCCCGGCTGCTTGCGCATGGCCGGCACATCGACCGTCTGCATATGAGTCATGAACTTGTCGCGGTTCGCGCCCTCCTTGAGACGATAGTAGGCGTACACCTGTTCCATGTCACGGTTCTCCTTAGCGAATCAAAACTCTCTGTTCGGCGGTTCATTGTAGAACAGGTCCTTGGTATCCGCCTCACCCACCTGGGCAAAGGCCTGCTCGTTCATCGGTATAGCCTCCGTCAAGTCGACATTACCCCACTCGGTGTCTACTTCGACGTTGCGATGGCTGAACTGTCCATCCGCAACGGTCACGACGCGATAGTGCGGAGGCTGCGTCGTGGGGATCAGATCGTCGCCGTCGGCCCACTGATTCGCGGTCGCTCTTAAGCTGAGCACCGGCACGCCGTTGACCACCCGTTCCTTGGTCGTGTGAATGTGTCCGTGCAAGATCGCCAGAAGGTTCTTGCGTGCAAACAACTGCCAGAACCTTTCCATATCCTCGGGCACCTCGCAGTCGGCCCATGGCAACTCGTCGACGGGAGCAGCCGGCAGATGCATCGCGACGATCACGGGCATCTCGTCGGGTAGCGAGGCGCATTCACTTTCCAGCAGTCTCATTGAAGACTCTCGCAATGGGTCCGTGTCAGGATGTGGCAGGTCCCTTAAAACGTACCGCAGCGTGTCGAGGCAGATGAAGCGCACGCTTTTGTGCGTAAACGCGAAGTCTAGAGAATCGGGAACGGGTGAGCCGGGAAAAAGCTGGTGGATGAATGGTTTGTTCCCATCGTGATTGCCCGGCAGAAAATAGATGGGCATATCCTCCAGACCAGGGAACCCCAATCCCTGAGGACCAGGAAAAGCAGCACTACAGCGCAACTGAATTGCATCAGAAAAACATGCGTATTGCCGATCGGTCGGGAAGCAGACGTAATCGCCGGTACCGAGAATGAAATCAACCTTGTCCGCCTCATGGCGGGCGATATGCTGCAACACGCGTTGCAGCGTGAAGTGAGTGCACAGCCCGCGCAACAGACTATCCGGCGTGTCCATCAGATGACAGTCGGTAATTTGAATAAAGGAAAAATGATCGCACCCATCAATCATGTTGTGTCATCGCCCCGTATAAAAGGTCTACGTGTCGTGAGATACTCCCAGCCGTCTTCACCGAGCATCACCATGTCTTCATAAAGGATACCTTCGGAAAATACTTCCGTGCAGGCCACGGCACCCACTTCATACCTCACGTCAGATCGTGCGGTTTCGCCGCGGCCGATGATGGGCTGCTCATGGATATTCAGTCCGATGCCATGAAACCAATAGTGAAAATCGATTCCACTGGCAGCCTGTGCCGCCTCGATCTCCTGCTCAGCTTCGACACCGGTCATTCCCGGTTTGATCGCACGGTTCATGAGCAACTGCATCTCGGTAAGCCGAGCTTGCTGCTCCCTAATCTGTGTCCGGTGCGGCTGGGCCTTGTCCGGGTTGATCCATTCGTAAAGTGACAGATCAACCCAATAGCCCTCGTAAGTCATGCAGAAGTCACCGCAAAACAGTTCGGTCTCTGGGTCATACGTCTTGGCTTTAAACCAGTCGCGGGCCACGCGAGAGTCTTGTGAATCTTTACCCAACCAACTGAATCCGTATTGCTGGCAGGTGGGAATGATGGCAGCCCGACCGTTGCGTGCCGCCATCTCTGTACTCAGCACACGCATCGCGCGCTCGATGTCCTTGTTTCGACTCAAATGCTCAATGGCGATCTCCAGGCTCTCGTTGAAAACATTCACGCCGGCTTTGATGACTTCAATCTCGAACGGCGACTTCTCGCTTCGCAACTGATAGAAGATTGCGTCCGACGAGACGAACTCGACTTCGGGCAACTGCTCTTGAATCAAGCACACATACTTATAGGGCATCCACTCGGTTTCAATACCGATACGCCCGTTACCCAACTCCTTGTGTTTGAGCAGTTCACAAGCCGGTTGCGCCTCACCGTCAAAGCTGGCCATATTGAATGCGTACATGTTTTGCAGCCAGTGCGGGCGGGTGGGCATCTCCATCCCCCATGAAACGGCGCCGGTACCCAAGCCAAATGGCTCGCCGTCGCGTGGAACGATGACCCATGCGTTTTCCTCGGCAGGCATGAGCGTCATCTGGCCGTGATCCCACCAGTGTGTGAGCCAGCAAACGT
>Ga0310124_10000726_pt1 | contig 23147 bp, 20 predicted proteins | sample CB11b_AW_Bot5_MG_FD_203507 | JGI IMG/M metagenome (GOLD analysis project Ga0310124, IMG submission 203507) | Marine microbial communities from Western Arctic Ocean, Canada - CB11b_AW_Bot5 | ecosystem: Environmental > Aquatic > Marine > Oceanic | place: Canada: Western Arctic Ocean | collected... | reverse complement strand
GAGGAGGTTGCGGATTTCGTCGATGGTAGGCATGTGTTTTTGGCTCGTTCAGAGGCTATGCGAAGACAGGATGTATGTTAGCAGAGACTTGAGAGGGCGGGAAGGGCTTGTCAAATCCACGTGTGGCTGGGACTATAATGCCTCCATTCGGCGATTGAAGAGACGGCCAAATTGAGTGAACTGCTCCAAGACCTGAAGAAAACCTATCCGCCCGGGCGGCTGCTTACCGCCACCGCGGAGCTGGCGCCGTATGAGTCCGATGCCTTGACCGCCTTCAAGGCCCGTCCCAGGGCGGTTGTTCTGCCCGAGAGCGCGGAGGAGGTGGTGACCACGGTGCGCGCCTGCTATCGCCACGGTGTTCCTTTCATGGCTCGCGGCAGCGGAACCAGCCTCTCCGGCGGCTCTCTGCCGGTGGAGGATGGAGTTGTCATCGCGCTGAATCGTCTGAACCGTATCCTGCGGATCGACCCGCGCGAGAGGGTTGCCGTCGTTGAGCCCGGGACGGTCAACCTGAAGGTGTCCGAGGCGGTCCAGCCCTACGGTCTCTATTACGCACCCGATCCATCGAGCCAGCTGATCTGCACGATCGGCGGAAATGTAGCCTTCAACTCAGGCGGAGCGCATTGCCTCAAGTATGGAATGACAGCCAACCACGTGCTGGGTATTCAAGCCGTTCTGCCGGATGGAGAGCTTGCCGAGTTCGGCTCGGAAAGTCTCGAGGGTGTGGGGCCCGATCTGTCCGGGTTTTTTGTCGGCTCAGAGGGGCTCTTCGGCATAGCGCTCGAGATCACCTTGAGGCTGCTGCCGCGACCTGAGCGCTACCACACCGTCCTGGCGGCCTACGGCAGCCTCGAGCGTGCGGGTGACGCGGTATCCCTGGTGGTCGCTTCCGGGTTGCTGCCGGGAGCCATGGAGATCATGGACCGCCTGGCGATCGAGGCGGCCGAGGCGGCCGTCGATGCCGGATACCCCAAGGGCGCGGCCGCGGTCCTGATCGTTGAGCTCGAGGGACCGGCCGAGGAGGTCGAGGCGGAGCGGCTTCGCCTGCTCGAGCTGATCGAGACCTCCGGGGCCAGCGAGGTTATCGAGGCAGAGAACGAGGAGGAGCGGGCCAGGATCTGGAAGGGCAGAAAGAGCGCATTCTCCGCAGCCGGGCGGCTCAGCCCGGATTTCCTGGTGCAGGATGGGGTGGTTCCCCGTGGTCGTCTTGGTGAGGCGTTGAGGAGAATCGAAGAGCTCGGCTCGAGCCACGGCCTTCGTGTAGCCAACGTATTCCATGCCGGAGACGGCAACCTCCACCCGCTGATTCTCTATGATGGCAGGGTCGATGGCGAGTTCGAGAGGGCAGAGGAGCTTGCCGGTGAGATCCTGAGGCTCTGCGTAGAGCTGGGAGGCTCTATCACCGGAGAGCATGGCGTGGGTGTCGAGAAGATCGCCTATATGAAGGATATGTTCTCAGCTGAGAATATCGACGCGATGAAGAGGATTCGGGCGGCCATCGATCCCTCCGGGCTGGCCAATAAGGGGAAGATGCTGCCGGAGGGCGAGCCCCCGGCCATGAAGTTTCACGGTCCCCACCCGCTTGAGAGAGAGGGGAGGATCAGCAGAGAATGAGCATCATCTCGCCCGAAAATCGAGCGGAAGCCGTCGAGGCTGTGCGCTCCTCTAAGCGGCTGAGACCGCGCGGGGGAGGGACCAAGTCCGCTCTCCTGGCGGCTGCGGCCGACACTTCCATTCTCGATCTCTCCGGCCTCAGCGGCATCATCGAATACGATCCGGGAGAATATACCTTCACCGCTCTGAGCGGCACCCCGGTCGCGGAGGTCAAGGATGTGTTGAGCGAGAACAGGCAGTACCTTCCCTTTGATCCTCCATTGAGCGAGGCAGGCTCGACGCTTGGGGGAGCAGTCGCTTCGGGGCTGAGCGGCCCCGGCCGCTACCGCTATGGCGGGGTTCGTGATTTTCTCATCGGCGCGAGCTTCATCGACGGTGAGGGGCGTGAACTCCACGGCGGCGGAAAGGTGGTCAAGAACGCGGCCGGGTTTGATTTTCCCAAGCTGCTGATAGGCAGCCTCGGTGAGCTTGGCGTCCTGGTCGACCTCACCTTCAAGGTCTTTCCGAGCAAGGACGCCTTCGCGACCCTGAGGGTCGATGCCGGCGGTCTCGCGGAGGCCATCGAGGTCGTGGCCAGGCTGAATTCATCTGTGGAGGAATTGTTTGCCCTGGAGCTTGAGCCTCCCGGAACCCTGCTGCTTCGTCTCGGCGGGATCGAATCGGTTCTTTCCACCCGTATCCGTCGTCTGCGCGCCCTGCTCGATCTTCCCTGTGCGCTGGTGGATGATGAGGGAGACTGTTGGCGGAGGGAGGGCGAGTTCTCCTGGGCACCGAGAGGTGACAGCTTCGTCAAGATACCCGCCACCCTGGCGGTTATCGAGGCGCTTGACAGCCGCCTCGATGAGCTGGGGGTCGTGAGGCGCTACGGCTGCGGCGGCAGCGTCGCGTGGGTCTGCTGGCCGGCTGGCGAGTCTTTCGAGAAGCTGGAGGAGCTTCTTTTAAGCGTCGGAACGACAGGGCTCATTCTGTGGCGCTCCGCGGACTCGAGCACAGGTCCGTTGCTCAACCGGAAAGAGGGACCGTTTGAGGGCCGGATTCGGTCCGTCCTCGATGGTCCGGGAAAGTTCTCTATCCATCCCTCCCGGCGGGAGCAATAGGAACGATGCAGCATAAGATCCAGGCAGCTGATCTCGGTCCCGAAGGCCCCGCCATGCTCGCGGCGGTAGAGGCCTGCGTTCATTGCGGTTTCTGTCTGCCGGCGTGCCCTACCTACACGGCCCTTGGTGAGGAGATGGATTCTCCCCGCGGGCGGATCTTTCTCATGAAGGAAATCCTGGAGGGAGGTGTCGAGCTTCCCGAAGCCGCGCCCTATATCGACCGCTGTCTCGGTTGTCTCGCGTGTGAGCCGGCCTGTCCGTCCGGAGTCGAATATGGCGCTCTGCTGACTCCTTTTCGGGCGCTTTCGAATCAACAGGGCCGGCTGCCGCTCTGGAGACGCCTGCTTCGTTTCCTTGTGCTCAAGACCTTGCCCTACCCTGCTCGTCTCAGGCCAGCCCTATGGATGGCCGGATGGATAAGCTGGACAAGAGGAGTTCTGCCTCGGGGTCTCAGGGCGATGCTGGAGCTCTCCCCCGGTCGTTTACCCCGGAATCGAGGCATCCCCTCGCTCACCGAGGCGGAGGGAGAGGAGCGCGGGCGGGTCGGCCTGCTGCTGGGTTGCGCCCAGGCGGTCCTGGCCCCTGCCATCAACGAGGCTACCGTCCGGGTGCTGGCGCGAAACGGCATCGAGGTGACAGCGCCTGCCGGCCAGGGTTGCTGCGGTGCCCTCAGCATTCATTCGGGGGAGAGGCGGCAGGCTCGCGAACTGGCGGAATCTCTGCTGGCTTCCTTTGACGGCGAGCTGGATTCACTGGTGACCAACGCGGCTGGCTGCGGCTCGGGTATCAGCGAGTACCCGGCGCTGTTCAAGGGAACGAGGCGCGAAGCCGAGGCATCCAGGTTCAGTTCGCGGGTTGAGGATGTCTCGGTTTTTCTCGACAGGCTTGGTATCGAGGCGCCAGCTCCGCTGGATAAGCCGCTGCGGACGGCCTACCAGGATGCCTGCCACCTTGCCCATGCCCAGGGAGTTCGGCAGCCGCCGCGTCGATTGCTGGAGCAGATATCGGGTCTCGAGCTGGTTCCCGTTCCCGATGCGGATGCCTGCTGCGGTTCCGCTGGAATCTACAACATTGAGCAGCCCGAGCTTGCCCGTGAGATCGGCGACAGGAAGGTGGAGGCCCTGCTCAGGACGGGCGCCGACCTTGTCGTCTCCGGAAATATCGGCTGCATCATGCAGCTGAGGAGTCGGCTGCGCGCGCGTGGCCTGGATCTGCCTGTCCTCCATACGATGGAGGTGCTTGATCTCGCCTACCGCGGCCAGTTGGGAGAATTTCGCGGGCGGAGGGCTCAGTCCGAAGGCTGAAGGAGGGCCGCTTCGATGACCGATCCAAGGAGCCCGGGGTCCTCCAGCAGGGGCCAGTGATCGAGGTTATTGCGCAGCACCCTGGTGTTTTCTGACAGCTTGTCGAGCTCCCCGATGGATTCCAGGGTTGCGAGGATCTTCGGTCCGTTGAGGGCGATGTCCGTAGAGCCCTGGATGATGGTCACATTCTTCCCGGACTCCCGCAGGAGCTTGCGCAGGGATTCAGCATCGTGGCTGCCGAGGCAGGGACCCGCGAGAACCTGGCGGTAGCTCTGATAGGCGACCAGCCTTGAGCTGAAAATGTCAGGCGTTCCAAGCGCTATGGCCCGGACCTCCGGAAGGGGACTGTCCGTCAGTGTTTTGTAGCCGATGGTCCGGGCCAGCAGGCGGGCAGGGTATTGGGAGAGGGGGATGCCAAGCATCACTCCGGCGATTCGTGAGATGAAGCTAACGTGGTCGCTCCAGGCCGGGGCGGCAAAGACAGCGAGGTCGGGCAGTTCGGATTCCGCTTTGTCTGTCCAAAGCGACCCGGAGAGACAGGTGGCGCCTCCCCAGGAGCGGCTGACCATGACCTTCACCGAATCGGGAGGAAGGGAATCGTAGGCTTCCCTGATCCGCGAGAGGTAGATGCTGTTGTCCGGGCTCACTCCGCGACCCTGATCTTCGGGATGGTAGCCGGGGGCCATGACTGTGGCGAGGTGAATCGAGTATCCTGCCAGGATCCGGCGACAGGCCCCATCACTTTCGGCATCAGTCCTGAGCCTGGCGGCCAGCGCCTTCGCGTAGGATGCTCCTTCGAAAACCCCGGGAGCCACGAAGAGGTCGAGTCTCTTCGTGCCGGTTCCGAGCCCCGCTATTTGTTCGAGGTAATTCATCCCAGGGCTTTCCGCCGTCGCTTCATACGGAGCTGTAGTTTCCGGGCAACTGTGACATGAAAAGGATAACAGCGCGCAGACCAGGGCCGCCGGCAGTGCAATCAGCCGGCCATTCGCTTGGATCACGGTCATTTACTTTTTACCCACCTTCCGGATCCCCTTTTTCTCGTGTGGGACATTTCGGCTCCATCGATGATGTTCTCATCGGCAGTTTCCGATGGCTCGCCTGGTAGATTGATTCTAACGCCGGCCGTCGGGAAAAACCAACCCGGGTGTTTGCCGCGGGGGACAAAGAGTTGTCAAGATCGGGATGCTCGGGTATTTTCACCACCTGTGTATTCCCCTTAGAGCTCCAGCTTCTTTTCCTACCAGGACCTGATTAACAGTGAACGCCCAGAACTCTTCATCCGAACTGGCTGAGAAGGTTACAGCTTCCCGGGAGGGGTTGGATGCCCATGTCCGGGAAACCATCGAGTGGCACTTCAATCCGGAGACAGGCTGTCCATTCTGGCTTGACTACGCCGGAAAGCTTGGTTGGGATCCTCGCAAAGAGATTGTCGCGTTCGACGATCTGAAGAAATTCCCTCTCTTTGAGGATGACTGGCTTCGAGGAGGCCCCGTGCGGCGGTGGCTGCCGAAGGGTTACGAGAAGGAGCCGGCCTTCGTTTTCGAGACGGGGGGGACGACTGGAATTCCCAAGAGCAGGCTGGTGGTCAATGATCACAGGATCGATTACGAGATGTTCAGCGACACCCTTCCCGAGGAACATTTTCCCAGGGGAGCGAACTGGCTGATGTTCGGACCCTCCGGGCCGCGGCGGCTGCGGCTCGCCGTGGAGCATCTCTGCCAGTATCGCGGGGGAATCTGTTTCTGTGTTGATCTCGACCCCCGCTGGGTCATCAAATTGATCAAGAAGCGGTGGATGGACCAGCTCGAGGCCTATAAGGATCACATTATCGAGCAGGCGATCACCCTTCTGCAGGCGGGCCATGATATCCAGTGCGTGTTTACCACGCCGAAATTGCTGGAGGGCCTGGCCTTCGAGCTTGAGCGCAGGGGAACCAGCCTGGAAGAGCTCGGGATCAAGGGGATCTTTTCCGGAGGGACCGAGTTCACCCCGCAGTGGACCCGGTTCGCCAGCGAGGAGCTTCTTGGAGATATCTACATGACTCCGACCTACGGCAACACCCTGATGGGGCTGGCCTGTTCGAGGCCGGTGGTTCCGGCGGATGATTACAAGATCGCCTACTACGCTCCCCAGCCTCGAGCGGTGATCGAGGTGGTCTCATTTGACGACCCGGCCGAGGTCGTTCCGTACGGGGAGACCGGCAGGGTCAGGCTGACTACGCTGACCAGGGAGCTTTTCGTTCCCGGCTTTCTCGAGCGGGATGAGGGCGAGCGGGAGGAGCCGTATGATGACTATCCATGGGACGGCATCAGCGGGGTGCGTCCTTTCCGTGAATTTGCATCGGCCACGACGGTGGGTGTCTATTGAGAGAGGGCCGCCGGCTTCAACAAACGATTGTTTCAATTCAAGGAACCTGAACATTGCTGAATATTCCTATTCTGCGCTGGGGCACTCCCTACGAGAGCCTCGAAAAGGAAGAGATCTTTCACTTCATCACTGGCGAGCCGGTTGCCAAGGTCAGCCAGGCCAATACGGGACTCCTGGCCCGGGACATGCGCAAGGCCGAGAGGGCGCGTGAATGCCTGAGGGAAATTCCCGCGGGCGACCTGATCGAGATGATGAAGAAGGCCGCCGATTTTTATCTCGATGGCTCGCTGCCGATGGGAGATGGCGTACAGACCCCGGATAATTTTGCCAGGCAGCAATCGTCCACGACGGGGCTCCCGGAGCATATGTGCAAGGCCAACATGAAGAAGAACCACTTCGTGCTGACCAACATGGACAAGATGCTCGACGCCCTGACCAGGGGGCTGGATCTTGATATCCTGACAAGGGGTTACGGTGTAGAAGACCGCGGCGTGGTTGTCAGCTACCAGGCCCAGACCTCCGCCCTGGGAATGGTTCTCCCCTCTAATTCTCCAGGGGTTCATACCCTCTGGCTTCCTGTCATTCCCATGCAGATTGGCCTGGTTCTCAAGCCTGGTCCTCAGGAGCCCTGGACTCCCTACCGCATGGCGGCGGCATTCGCCGAAGCCGGGATTCCTGCCGAGGCTGTCGGGATCTATCCCGGCGGAGCGGCGATGGGGGCCGAGGTGGTCAGCCAGTGCCAGCGGACCATGATCTTCGGCGGGGCCCCGACGGTAGAGGCCTACAAGGGGAACCCCCGTGTGCAGGCCCACGGCCCCGGCTTCAGCAAGATCATCTTCGGCGATGACATGGTCGATGATTGGGAGAAACACATCGACCTCATCGCTGACAGCGTCTATCTCAACAGTGGCCGCGGTTGCATCAACTGCTCAGGGATCTGGGCCTCGCGTCATACCGAGGAGATTGCCCAGGCCGTAGCCGAGAGGATCGGTCCCATCGAGGTGAAGCCTCCGGAGGATCCGGAATCGCTGCTGGCGGCCTTTACGGTGCCGGGGATGGCCCAGGCCCTCTCGGGTATGATCGATGCGGATCTCAACGAGTCAGGAGTTGAGGACATGACCGCCAGGTTCGGCAGCAGGCTGGAGGAGAGGGATCGGTGCGCGTACCTTCGTCCGACAGTTCTTCATTGCGCCTCGCCGGAGAATGCGGCGGCATCGAAGGAGTATATGTTCCCCTTCTGCACGGTGGTGAAGTGTCCGCAGGAAGACATGATCGACAAGATGGGGCAGACCCTGGTCTGCAGCGCCATCACCGAAGACCAGACCTTTGTCGACCGGCTGATCACCACCCGCCATATCGATCGGCTCAATATCGGTCCAATTCCAACGATCAAGCTTGACTGGCTGCAGCCGCACGAAGGCAATATCGTTGAGTTCCTTTTCCGGGCCCGGGCCTTCCAGGTGCCGGAGGAGAAGCTTTCTCCTGCCGGCTGATATCGTGAAAGAAAAGTTCAAATACACGGTCGGACAGCTTGTCGAGCACCAGCGCTATAGCTACCGGGGAGTGGTGGCGTCACGGGACTCGAGCTGCCAGGCATCGTCGGAGTGGTACGAGGGTAACCTGACGCAGCCGGCGCGGGAGCAGCCCTGGTATCACGTCCTGGTACATGGAGGCGATCATTCCACCTACGTTGCCGAGGAAAACCTGCGGGAGGATACGGGGGGGGAGCAGGTCATCCATCCGCTGGCGGCGACGTTCTTCATGTATTTTACAGGTGGGCGGTATACTCCGCGGGAAGGCGTCAGCTTTCCCGGGACGGAAGCCTGATTCGCCGTGGGTTCTTGTTTACAGGGCGAGGAGAGCTTCCCGTTCGAGGGACGCCTGTTTTTTCAGCTGCTGGCGGCGGTGATAGGCGGCCTCGTCTGCCAGGGAATTCCTCATCTTCGTCTCCAGCTCGACGGCCTCCGCCGGACTCTGCGGCCAGCACTCATCCGCCCATTTGAGCAGTGACTCGATGAAGCCAATCTGGGTTTTGCAGCAGGGCTCAATGCTCCGCTGTGATTTCAGATCCATCCTGCCGAGAACATCGAACAGGCTGACGTTCTCGGGATAGAAGATGTCGCCGTTGAGGAATTCTATGCAGCGTTTTTCGTATTCCAATGCAGCGGTCGAGTTGTCGGGGCGCTGGCTGGGATCCCACGGGTTCAGCATGATCTTCGCCACGGCCTGGTCCTCTTCCCTGGCGAGGAAGCGGAGCAGGGTAAGGGCATTGCCCATCGCCGCCGCGCGGGCCGGGTTGACCGCATGGATGATGACGGGTATTTCACAGAAGCGTTTGCTGATGGTGCTATTGCCGCCGGGTTCGAAATTCTGAAAGAGCCACTGCAGGATCGAGCAGCCCTGCTGGTGGAGGCCGCCCTGCCCTCCGTCATGGTTGAGGGAATAGTAGACTGAGTGAAGCTCTCCGCCCTTGCGGGTGCGCGATGGGTCGTCCGTCCCCTCGAGTCTGCTGGTCTCGTTTTCCACGAAGGAGTGGGCGTAGGGATAGATGACCGGGTGGACCAGGCTGGTGAATTGCCTCGGGTCCAGGGGGCCGCCCTGCCTCGCCTCATGTTCGTACCAGATTCCTAACCATGCCATGTACACTTCTTCGGAAGAAGTTGGCTTCATCTTGGGAACTTTTAGCCAAGGTAGTCACGGTTTTCCTTACCTCCCATTGACCGGAACGCTGGAGACTAGTATCTTGGTGTTCCCGTAATCTGAATCTTGGTACTCAACAACCCTGGAGATTTCCGGAATGTCCTATCCCAAGCTTGCGACCTTTGCGTTCTTGTTTATCCAGACCAGCCTTCTCTGCGTTCTCGACGCGGCAGACAAGAAGCGCAGCTACACCAATCTGAAAGAGGTGGACGCTGACTACGCGATCCAGGGTGAGTACAGCGGCGAGCTGGGGGCTGATAATGAGAAGTACGGTATGCAGCTCATCGCCCGCGGCGCCGGAAAGTTTGATGCCTACAGTTTCTCGGGAGGGTTGCCGGGAGACGGCTTTGATCCCGCTGCTGACGAACGTGCCGGGCCCTATAAATTCGCAACCAGGGATGGCGTCATCTCGGCGGAGCATGAGGAGATGAAGGCTGTCGTCAAGGCCGGGGCGATTGTCGTTACGGGCTCCAGCGGCGAGGCCCTGGGTACGCTCAAGAGAGTCGAACGAAAGAGCAAGACGCTTGGCAAGAAACCTGAAAAGGGAGCGGTCGTTCTCTTTGATGGAAGCGATACCAAGAGCTGGAAGAACGGCAAGAGGACCAAGGAAGGGCATCTTCTCAGGGGTACTGAATCTCTCAAGAAATTCCAGGACTGCTATCTGCACATGGAATTCCGGCTTCCCTATGAGCCATTCAACCGCGGCCAGGGGCGCGGAAACAGCGGGGTCTATCTGCAGAGGCGCTACGAGGTCCAGATTATCGATTCCTTTGGTGAGAAGGCTTCGCACAATCTCTGCGGTGGTATCTATTCCATCGCGCCGCCAAAGGTGAACATGAGCTATCCGCCCCTTACCTGGCAGACCTATGATATCGAGTTCAAGGCCGCCAAGTACGATGACAAGGGCAAGAAGACGGCTAACGGAACGTTGACCGTCTGGCATAATGGTGTTCTCGTGCACAAGGAGCAGAAGCTGCCCAAGAGGACCACAGCCTCGCCGGAGGGCGAGAGCCCCAATCCCGGCGCCGTCTTTTTCCAGAATCACGGCCACGTGGTCGTTTTCAAAAATATCTGGGCCATCGAGAGGTGAGCGTCCACCCGCGTCATCGCGGCCGGACGGTGTTCCCGGGGACGGCTCCTGTCGCATCCGGGGGCCGGGCCTGATGGAACCCGGAGAAGCCAGGCCTGACCTGTCAGAGGGCGACATCAACCTCTCTGCCAGGAGGTCGGAATGGGTAGAGAAGAATCTCGACGAGAAGACCCGGAAGCTCCTCGCGGAGGATAGCCGCCTTTTTCTGCACCAGTCGCTTTCGACTCCCTGCCTCGATGTTCTCGCCCATTGCGAGGGCACCCACATCGAGAACCTCCAGGGCCGCCGCCTGCTGGATTTTCACGGCAACAATGTTCACCAGGTCGGTTTTTCGCATCCGAAGGTTGTGGCTGCCGTCAAGGCGCAGCTCGACGAGCTCTCCTTCTGTACGCGGAGGTATACCAACCTGCCCGCGATCGAGCTCGCGGCGACCCTCTGTGACCTGGCCCCGGGAGATCTTGGCCGGGTCCTTTTCTGCCCCGGAGGAGCGGGTGCGATGGGCATGGCGTTGAAGCTCGCCAGGTGCGCGACCGGCAGGTTCAAGACCATCAGCATGTGGGACTCCTTTCACGGAGCCTCTCTCGATACCATCTCCATCGGCGGCGAGGCTTTCTTTCGAGAAGGCATGGGTCCGCTGCTGCCGGGTACCGAGCATGTCCCGCCGCCGGATTCCTATCGCTGCGTCTGGGATTGCGCGGGAGAGTGCAATCTGAAATGCGCTGACTATATCGATTATGTGCTGGAGAAGGAGGGAGACGTCGCCGCCGTGATCGCCGAGACCGTGCGCAGCACACCCTTCATCCCGCCGGCGGATTACTGGCGGAGGGTACGCGATGCGTGTGACCGGCATGGAGCCCTGCTGATCCTTGATGAAATTCCCCACTGCCTTGGCCGCACAGGCCGGATGTTTACCTGTGAGCACTATGGGGTGGTGCCCGATATGGTCGTGATCGGCAAAGGTCTTGGCGGCGGAATCTTTCCTTTCGCCGCTCTCATTGCCCGTGAGGAGCTCAACCTCGCGGCGGATAAGGCTCTGGGGCATTACACGCATGAGAAGAGTCCCGTAGCCTGCGCGGCCGCCCTGGCGACCCTGGAGGTGATCAGGGAGGAGAACCTGCTCGAAAAAGCCGAGCGGGTCGGTCAATTCGCTCTCGAGAAACTTCGGGATCTGCAGCGGCGTCATCCCCTGGTGGGGGATGTTCGCGGACTCGGGCTCCTGCTGGGGGTTGAGCTCGTCCGGGACAGCCAGAGCCTGGAGAGGGCGACCGAAGAGGCCGAGGAGGTGATGTACCAGGCTCTCGCCCGCGGTCTCAGCTTCAAGCTCACCATGGGCAACATCATCACGCTCACTCCGGCGCTGACGGTTACCGAGGAGGAGGTGACGGAAGCCGTGGGTATTCTCGACGAGTGCCTGGAGCTGGTCGGCTGAGGGGACGGCCGGGCTACTTCTTTGAGCGGAACTTGACGTTAAAGAAACCCGAGGCTGTGCCGCCAGAGGTGAGGTGGATGGAGAACTGGAGCTCTCCGCTGGCCGGGGCGCGTCCGGTGGATTTTGTTCCGGCCAGCTGCCAGGCCTGCTTTCCAACACGCCATTGAAGGGAACCCATGCTGCGGGAGTTCCAGCTGTGGTTGGATAATCCCACGGGGCCGAAGCTGCGGCCCTGCCAGATGACCGTACCGCTGGACTCGAGGCTGAATTTCTGGCCTTTGCGCAGCTTGTAGCCCGTAGCCAGGTGCCGGTTGGAGCTCTCGATGTTGCTTGACTTTACCTTCCAGATTTTCGAGGTGTCCAGCTCTCCCCAGGCGATGTAGACCATGTCGGTGCTGGGGATCTCGAGCTTGATGGCACCCCTGGTGATGTAGAAGGTGCCGACCTCGATCGTTCCCCTGATCGTGAAGCGCTGGGTGGTGATTTCGTCTTCAGCCTCCAGGTAGATGCCGTTGGCCGCCTCGATACCCCTGATCAGTCCTGAGAGCTGCTTGCGGATGGTCTCGTCCTCTTCGAGGCCGCGCAGGGTAAGAAGGGGTCTGTAGCCGGCCGGTCCGATTTCGCGGAGGTCATCGAGCGCTTCGGGGTCTTTTTTTCGCAGGCGTTCGAAGGCTTCGTCGAGCGTCTCACGGTCTTTTGGGGCTAGTCGCGGGCTGAATCTTACCCGGCGGATTTCCTTGAACGGAACCGTGAGTTTGCCGTAGCTGGTCATTATGGAGAGCTCCTTCTCCTCGAGCTTTCCGATGAGGATCTGCCCGCCGGTGAGGCCAAAGGTCGGAGCCTCGTTTTTAGTGCCGCTCTCCTGGGACTCGCAGGGCGAGGGGCGCCCGGTGACTGCGCAGAAGGCCAACAGCGGGAGCAGGAGCTGGATGACCTGTCTCACTATGCCTGGCTGGGAACTCATCGTTTCAATAATCGAAGGTGAGCTTGTAGATTTCCTCATTGTCCTCGAGAGACAGGATCTTTTCCCGCTGATCTTTCAGGAAGGCTGTCACCCTTGAGAGCACCTTGAGATATTCGTCCTGCTTCTGATCGGGTCCGAGGATCATGACAAGGATATGCACGGGTAGCTCATCGAGAGAATCGAACGGAACACCATCTCTGTGGATCGCCAGCCCGACGATGAAGTCATCGATGATGTTGAGCTTGGCGTGGGGGATCGCCAGTCCAAGTCCAAACCCGGTAGACAGGAGGCGTTCCCTGTCCATGATGGCTTCAAAGATCGAATCTTCATTTCCGAGAGATTCCGATTCGGAGAGACATTTTACAAGGCTGCGAAGGCAGTCGTCTTTGTTGTCTTCAGCTAGCCGCGTGATTCGGCCGGTGGATATGAGTCGTGAGAGGGATTTCATTTTTTTCTTTTCGGACGGTGTTGTTGCCGTGGGATGTCGTGCCTGATCGTACTGGTCTCAGTCACCAACGTAGCGACTATACAGGCTGCGAGCTTTGCTGGCATCCGTCAATCCGTCGAAAATGGCACGCTGGTCATCGAAGAGTGTCATGGCGAAGTCCTCCGTGGTCAGTCTCAGGTACCTGGGATGGCATTCGACCTTGCCAACGGATTCCAGCCTGCGGGCGAGAGCCTGCAGGTCGACGTCGTTTGGCGAGCGGGGGTGTACCTGCACCGCCTGGCGGCCGCAGAGACTCTCGCTGTTGAGCTGGCCTTTGCCGTCGAGGAAGTCAAAGCTCCTGCGGCTACAGACCTGGCAATCGGGGTCCGGCTCGATACGAGATTCCTTCCACTCCATCTTCCAGGCATCCAGCCTGAACAGGCGTCCGCAGAAGAGGGCGGGTTCGTCTCCAGTAAGGCTCCTGATGGCTATCGAGGTCTGGATGCTGCTGACCATGGCTACCGCGGGGCCGAGCACGCCTGCTGTGTCGCAGGTCTGCAGCGTCCCGGGCGGGGGAGGTTCTCCCATATAGCAGCGCAGGCAGGGGCCGTTCCGTCCGCTGAGGAAGAGCGCGTGTCCGCGGGTCTCGATCGCCCCTCCGTAGATCCAGGGGATTGAGAGCTTCCAGCTCAGGTCGTTGATCAGGAAGCGGGTGGGGATGTTGTCCGAAGCGTCGATGATCAGGTCCACGTCCCGGGCCAGTTTTTCAGCGTTGAAAAACTGGAAATCGGTAGGCTCGGCGACGATCGTGATGGAGGAGTTGGCCTTCTCCAGGTGTTTTTTGAGCGCGAGCGCCTTGGGGGTTCCGTTGCGGACATCTTCTTCGGTGAACCCGATCTGGCGCTGGAGATTAGACCAGTCGACAAAGTCGCGGTCCACGAGCCGCAGCTCTCCGATACCGCCGCGCGCGAGGTATTCGGCGCTGTGGGTTCCCAGTGCGCCGCAGCCGACGATCAGGACCTTTGAACGGCTGAGCCGCTCCTGTCCGTCTTTGCCGATCGCCTCGAGAATGTGGTGGCGGTTGTAGCGTTCTTCCGTTCCTGACATTCTGAATTTTTAGTCTCTTCCCGGTGTGATTTCCAACAGATATCCTGACCGGGGCGTAATACCTTATGACCTGGGGATTGCCCTCAAGCCTTTTGAGCGACATGATAAGCCCCTGCGCAGTACAAATGCCTGTCCCAGAGCTGGAGAAATCCGAATGTCGTTGAAAGATCGTGTCGCCATCATTACCGGAGCCGCCCGGGGAATCGGCAGGGCCTGCGCTGAGAGGTTCCTCGCCGACGATGTCGCCGGAGTGGTCCTGGCCGACATCGATTCGACAGCGGCCTCGTCCGCTGCCGTCGAGCTGGACCCCGGCGGCGGGCGGGTGCTGGCCGTTTCTGTCGATCTGGCCTGCAGGGACGAGGTCGACGCGATGGTCGAGAAGACGGTGAGCAAGTTCGGCCGTGTCGACATCCTGGTGAACAACGCCGGCATCGCCGGTCTAAAGGGAGCGATGGAGGAACAGACGGAGGATGAGCTTGACCGGATCTTTGCCGTCAATGTCAAGGGGCCCTGGTTCGCCTGTGCCGCTGTCCATTCGCATTTTCTGGAGAACGGCTACGGTCGTGTCGTCAACATCGCCTCCATCGCAGGCAAGGAAGGCAATCCCGGCCTGGTGCCTTATTCCATGTCCAAGGCTGCCCTGATCGGTATGACCAAGGCCTATGCCAAGGAGGTCGCCACCCGGGGGATCCTGGTCAACTCGGTCGCTCCAGCCGTCATCGAAACCGAGATCCTGGCCCAGGTGTCTGATGAGGTGAAGGAATACATGATCTCCAAGATCCCAATGGGGCGGGTGGGGCAGCCCGGAGAGGTGGCCGAGCTGGTTCTCTTCCTTTCATCCGAGCGCTGCAGCTTCTCGACGGGTTTCTGCTACGATATCTCAGGCGGCCGGGCTACCTATTGATCGAGGTGAGGTTTTTTCTGCAACCTGCGTGCCTGTGACGGTATGATTACCCCACCTGGACACAGGAGAGTTGTTTTCAGGGTTTCCCGGCAACAGGGTAACAATTGCTCCAGGTGTGTCGAGCCTGAGGGGTTTAATTGAACAAGGGGCTTTGCTCATGAACGGATCTGGATTGTCTCGCTGTCTCTTGGTGGCATTCAGCTGCCTGCTCTGCCTGCCGGTATCCGGAGATGACTCAAAAGATGCTCTCAAGGGGGTTCTGAAGGCCCTGAGGTCTGGAGATGCCAAGACGCTCGAGGCTTCCCTCAAGGAGATTATCAAGGTCGGCGGTGAAAAATCTATCGGCGGTCTTCTGAAATACGCCACGACGGTTCCCGCCAGCTCCCAGACGGTTTACTGGAGCCTGCTCGAGGGTGTCTCCAGCTTTGTGGACAAGCCGGCGCTCAAGGAACTGGGCAAGTACATCTCCAAGAACAAGTCCAAGGCGATCGCTCGCGATCTGCTTCACGCTCTGCAGACCAGCAGGTCCCGCAATGTCGTCTACGCGCTCACCCCGATTATCAGGAAGGGACCGGGTTCCCTTCGTCTCAAGGCCATCAAGAAGCTCGCCAGGGTCAGGAGTCCCGAGGCTGTAGATGTTCTTGTCGAAGTGGTCAAGGGTGAGGAGAAAAAATCACGCGAGGTGGCGAGCGAGGTGATGATCGCTGCGGTAGAGGGACTCACGATGATCACCAACCAGCAATTCGGCACCAGCGCGGTGAACTGGGAGGGTTGGTGGAACCAGAACAAGAACAAGCCCCTTCGGGTCAGCTCGGCGGCCAACGGAGATTCAAATACGGGAACGGTTGTCGACCATCTCTCCGGCCTGAGAAAGAAGGGCTTTGTCGGCCTGGAGAAGGCGCCCAAGAAGGGCATCGTAGTGATCAGCGCGGTCTTTGAGAAGGTTTTTGGAAAGAAGACCAGGCGGGATCTCAACAATGATCATATGGAGGAGGTTCTCCGGCGGATGGGGGTTCCTCATACGGTGGTGCACAGGGAAGATTTTGATAAATTCGATCTCCGGGAGACCGGGGCGATCCTGATCAACTGCGCTCAGATGAACAAGTTCTGCATCTGTCCTACCTGCAAGCCCGGCGGGAATAAAAACAATCGCCTGTATCGCTGTACAGGCTGCGACAAGCACACCATTTTCAATCCGGCTCTCACGGCTGATTCCATCGAGAAGCTCAAGAAGTTCGTCCTCGCCGGCGGCTACCTCTTCAGTGAGGATTGGATCGTCAAGGAGTTTGTCGAGAAGGCCTTTCCCAAGTTCGTGGAGGCGGGCTATAAGCTTCCCGACCACAACGTCACCATAGCGCCGGTTCGCGGCATGGCGACCCACCCATATCTCGAGGGCATCTACGTGGCTCGCGAGGAGGACGAAGATGACAGCTTCGATTTCGGCCTGGGTGACCTGGAGGGAGAGGATGACGATGCTGAAGAGGAAGACCCATCGAGCCGAGGCAAAACTGCCGTGGTGAAGCGCGGCGAGGATCATAAGATCGCGCCGGAGCTGCGCAAGATCCGGCACAATTGGCAGATTGACGATGAGAGCTTCGAGTTGACGATCAAGAACCGGGCGAGGGTCGTCGCTCTTCTGGGCAGCTCAGAGGTCAAGCCCCGAAGCCCCGATGACAAGAAGAAGCCGGTTTCCGTGGTGGCCCTCGCTTTCAGGCCGGGAACCGGAAAGACTGCGCCCATTGGTTCGGGCAAGCGAAAGACCCCTCCGGGTACCCCGGGAGTGGTAGTGCAGGTCCTGAGCCACTTCGGCAAGCAGCACTCCGATGAGGATGAATTCAGCCTCCAGAACCTGCTGCTGAATTTTCTCATCGACTCCAACACCGCTCGCCTGCAGAGGGGCGGAAAGAAACGCAAGCGCTGAGATTTCCGCCTGCGGGTGGCTGCGGTTGCAGGGGGCGCTGCTCCGGAGGCGCCTGCTCAGGAGAGGGGATCGCTGATTTCGTAGCCCGATTCGCTGATTTTCGCGGTGACGGGACTGCCCTGCCCGCTCTCGATGTGCAGATGGTTGCGTGAGGCCACATCGGCCGCCGCCTCGATGACGATGATGTTTGAGCGTGAAGAGCTTGCGGTCGGGTAGTCGCTCTCGAGCTCCACGGCGGTTGAGAGTCCAAGCTCTACCTCGATGGCTGCCCGGGTAATTGCCACGATGGAGTCCTTGCCGTAGCCATCGTAGGCCGGGTAGGCCGATCCCGGCCGCTGGATGTCCGCGGTGAAGTGCGGGTTGTAGGTTCGGCTGCCGATTCCGGCGAGGGTGGCACGGAGCCCCCTGTCCTGCTGGTCGAATTCGATCTTGCCGAGGGTTCCTGCAAGCTCCAGCTCCTGGTTCACGGCACCCTCGAACTCTTTCGGGTTGATCCAGCTGTTGACATAGTAGACCCGCAATCCATCACGGTAATCTACCGAGACCTGCATCGCATCGAAGGTGTCTATCTTGCGGTCTCCTCCTTCGGAGTCCCAATTGGCCAGCAAGGCCTTCTGCCCAACGGCATGCACCGAAAGCGGCTCTGAGCCGAGGTAGTGGGTGAAGAGGTCAAGCCAGTGAATTCCCACGTAGCTGAACGGGTTGGAGTCCGCCGCCCATTTGAAGATCTCGGTGGCGACCTCGAGGGGCTCCTCCAGGACAGCCCGCGCGTAGAGAGGCCTGCCGATGTTTCCCGCAAGCTCTTCAAAGATGAAACGATGGCACGGGTCGTAGCGTTTGTGCATGTCGACGCCCACCACCAGTTTCTTTTTTTTCGCCAGCTCGATGATCTCATCAGCCTGGTCCAGCCGCAGGGTTAGAGGCTTTTCGACCATCACGTGGGCTTCCCGTTCGAGAGCGTGAAGAGTCGGGGCGTAGTGGAGGTGGTCGGGGGTGGCGACGTAGAGGATGTCGACCTCGTGTTTTTCGAAGATGTCCACCCAGGGTGTCTCTCCGTGGAAGGGGGCCGGGGCGGCTTCCGGGACTTTTTCAGAGTAGGCGGCGCAGAGCGCCTCGGCGGTTTGTGCTGTCCGGGTACCGATGGCGACAAGTCTCAGGGAGATCTCTGCGAGCTCCCTGGCTCGTTCATCTAGTCCGATCCTGCCGAGGTAGGGCGCAATCCCGCAGCGTTCGAAATCTTCGATGGATCGAAGAACCACGTCTCCGCCAAACATGCCACCGCCGATCAGGGCAACCTTGAGATCTTTTTTGTCATTCAGCATAGGCTTAAAGTATCTATTCGAGTGAATATCCGCAGTACGATCTTGACCAAATCAATTGTGGAGAGAAAATAGACTCCCTAACAGTTCCAGTCAATCAGTACGCAGAATGCAAGGCAACTCGGAACTCCGGTACCAGGAACACAAATGCGTACTGTCCTAACCCAAGGTATTAGTCTAAGGATATCTAGATGATGAACCGAAACCGTTTTATTGTTTGCAGCCTGGCCGTTCTGGGCGCGCTTGCGATGGCCCTGGTCGGCTTGCCCGGGGGGAATCACAGTGACCTTGATTTCCCGGCAGTCTATGGAGAGACTCCCTGCTACAAGCCCGTTGTACCCATGGATGACCTGATGGATGCGGTTGATGATAATTTTGAAGCGATCTCCGACCAGCTCAAGATCAAGAAGTACTCCAAGGCCATGAAGGCGGCCCACTATGTAGCCGAGTTCTGCAATGTATTGCAGTTTCACACCAGCGACGAGGTCAAGGGCGCAGCGAACATCAAGAAGTGGAAGGCGGTCGCCATCTCGATCCGTGATGACATGATGAAGGTCGCCATGGCGATCAAGAAAAAGGACGCGGCCGGAGCCAAGAAGATTCTTAAGGCCGTCGAGGACTCCTGTGAGAGCTGTCACGACATGCGCGACTGATGGTCGCCTGGAGGTAATACCATGGCACAGCCCTCCCTGGGCGTCTGCAGCTGGTCGCTGCAGGTAAGCAACATTCCCGACCTGATTCGTTTGAGTTCCGAGGTGGGCGCCGAGGTGGTGCAGATCGGCCTCGGAGATCCGACCCATGGCTCCTGGGACGAGGGAGGCGGCTTCCTGGCCGCGCTCGAGGACTCCGGCCTCGAGCTCAGCGGGACGATGATCGGGTTTCCGGGTGAGGACTATACCTCACCGGCGACGATCAGGCAGACCGGGGGCTTCGGCGATCCGGCGACTCGCCCCGAGCGGCTGGAGATCTTTCGCCTGGCCGTCGACCAGACCGCGGCGCTTGGACTCAGGTGCCTCTGCAGCCACGCCGGCTTTATTCCGGAAGATGATGGAGCTGAACGATCGAGCTTTTTCGACTGCATTTCCGAGGCTGCCCAATACGCGGCGGAGAAGGACGTGCTCTTCACCATGGAGACGGGACAGGAGACGGCCTCCCTGCTCCGGCGAACTCTCGATGAGCTGAAGATGTCCTCGCTGCGGGTCAACTTCGACCCGGCCAATATGATTCTCTACGATATGGGGAACCCGATTGAGGCGATCGAGATTCTCGGTCCCGATATCGCCCACGTACACGCCAAGGACGCGAACCCACCCCAGGCCAGCGGAGAGTGGGGGGCCGAGGTCCCCCTGGGTGAGGGCTCTGTCGGGATGGCCGATTTCGTAGCGGCGCTCGAGAGGGTCGGTTATTCCGGGCCGCTGGTTGTCGAGCGTGAGGTCGGCGACCAGGCGGAGCGAGTGGAGGCCATCCAGCACGGCATCTCGGTGCTCCGGGGTCTCTCCTGAGAAGCTTCTCGACATCCTTCCGGTTCAATTCCCGGACTTTTTTGAGGGGCTGACATTGTTCGAATAGGGGGTTTTCTATAGAATGCCTCGCCGAGTCCGGGCCAGCCGGACCATTCATAGAATAGCTTCGATAAAAAAACAGGTGAACGCACAGATGAGTATCCTTCCGCTTGCTGTTGAGTTGAACACGGTGCTTGAGTCAGAGGCTCCCGCGGTTCTCGATATGTTGTCAGACCTTGGGAAGAGGCTGTATTTCCCCAAGGGGATTATCAGCCAGGGAGCGGAGGCCAAGGCGAAGGCCGACCGGTTCAACGCCACCATCGGGATTGCCACCGAGGGTGGCGTTCCGATGCATCTTGCGAGTGTCAACGAGCTCTTCGCGATGGAGCCGGGCGAGGTCTACCCCTATGCGCCCACCGCGGGCCGGCCTGAGCTTCGTGAGCTTTGGCGTGCCAAGCAACTTGAGGAGAATCCATCGATGCGGGACAAGGCCCTCGGGATGCCGATCGTCACCAGCGCCCTGACGCATGGGCTGGGTATCGTGGGTGATCTCTTTATCAATCCGGGTGATCCGGTTGTTCTTCCGGAGCATTTCTGGGGCAACTACAACCTGACCTTCGGAGTTCGCAACCAATGCGAGATCGAGACCTATCCGCTCTACTGTGAGGGAGGATTCAATTCCAGCGGCCTCGGGCAGAAGCTCCTGGAGGTCGGAGAGAGATCCTCCAAGGCTGTCGTGGTGCTGAATTTTCCGAATAACCCCACCGGCTATACCCCGACCGCGGAGGCCGCTGTCGAGATTCGGGAGGCTATTGTCGCGGCGGCCGAGGCCGGCTTGCGCCAGGTGGTAGTCTGCGATGATGCCTATTTCGGGCTCTTTTTCGAGGACAGCTGTCTCCAGGAATCAATCTTCGGCTACCTGGCGAATTGCCATCCCAATGTCCTGGCCGTCAAGCTCGATGGGGCCACCAAGGAGCTTTTCGCCTGGGGCTTCAGGGTGGGCTGCCTGAGCTATGCGGCGGGAGGCTCCGGAGATCTAGATGCTGTTCATACGGCCCTCGAGAAGAAAACGATGGGCTCGATCCGTGGCGGGATCAGCAACTCACCCAATACCACGCAGTCGGCGGTGGCCCGGCTGCTGAAGAATCCCGCGGCTGCGGCCCAGAGAAAGGAAAAACGCGATATTCTCTGCGCCCGAGCGATTCGTACACGGGAGGTTCTCGATAACGGGAAATTCTCCGATGCATGGGATGTTTATCCTTTCAACTCCGGGTATTTCATGTGCGTCAAGCTCAAGGGTGGGGTCGATGCGGAGGAGCTTCGCGTTCACCTGCTCGACAAGTACGGAGTCGGGGTGATCTCCAGCGGCTCTACAGACATCCGGGTAGCCTTCTCCTGCCTCGAGGAAGGCCAGGTGGAGGAGGTCTTCGATACCCTCCTCGAGGCCTGGACGGATCTGGCGGGCTGACCTGCTGTCTCCCCGGAGGGCTTCAGGGAGCGACAGGAAGCCTGGTAATCGAGATCTTGCCGCTCATGCAGACGTCGATGTCTTTGCCGGAGACTCGCGTCCTGTCGTGGTAGCTGTCCTGGTAGAGGAAACAGTCGCCAGCGAGCTCGTATTCGTTTCCATGCGGAGAGGGATCGAGCTCGCAATAGACCAGCTCGAGGTCGACCTCCTGGCTGTCGGGATTCGGGATGTTGATGTTCCAGAAAGCCTCCTCAGGCGGCGGCTCTGAAAGAAGCGTTTCAATTACCATCCCGGCTCTCCTGGCGGTGAGCTCCCAGTCGAGTTCCTTGCCCCTTCCGATGTACTGGGAGATGGCCATGGCGGGCCGCCCGTGTATGACGGCCTCACGCGCGGCGGCCGCGGTTCCCGACATATAGGTGTCGACACCGAGGTTGGCCCCCTGGTTGATCCCCGAGATCAGCCAGTCGGCATCATTGGCGAAGTGGGCCAGGGCAAGGCGCGCGCAATCGGGCGGGAATCCCGCTACGCTGTAGCGGTCGCCGCCTCTTTCGTAAAAACGAAGGGGCTTGTCGATCGTCACTCGATGGCCACTGCCGGACTGCACCTCGCTTGGGGCCACTGTTACGACGCTGCCGAGGCGGCGACAGACAGATTCCAGCGTCGCCAGGCCGGGGGCGTCGATTCCATCGTCGTTTGTCAGGGCGAATTTCATGATATGGGGGTGCTCCTCTCCGGTTTCAGCGGACCCTTTCGCCGCCGGATTACCTTATCTCTACCATCAGCGCTTTAGCATTGCGCGCCTTTCTGGTAGCGTAGCCGCCTTCTATTTACACGCCAGGAGCTGACAAGGCTATGCTCATTCGGGATCAGAAAATATTCGAAGACCTGCTGAACCGTTGCCGGGAGCATGGGTCGTTCGCTTTTGATACTGAGTTCCTGAGGGAAGACACCTACTGGCCCGAGCTCTGTCTCATCCAGATCGGCATCGAGGGAGAGGCTTTCGCCGTGGATCCGCTGGCGGAAGACATTGACTGTGGACCGCTCTTTGAGCTTCTCTGTGATCCAGGGGTGGAGGTCATCGTTCACGCGGGGCAGCAGGACATGGAGATCTTCTTCTGCAAGTCAGAGGCTCTTCCCCTGCGGATTTTCGATACCCAGGTCGCCGCCGCGCTTCTCGGCCTGGGAGACAGCATCGGCTACGCCCGGCTGGTTGACGAGCTGCTCGAAATCAGGCTCTCCAAGGGAGAGGCCCGGACGCATTGGGAGCGGCGTCCCCTGACCGACAGGCAGCTGGACTATGCTCTGAACGATGTGCTGTATCTCGAACGGATGCGGGACATCCTCAAGGAGAAGCTTGGCGAGCTTGGCCGCGTAGACTGGCTTGAGGAGGAGCTGGCTTTTTACCAGGACAGTGAGCTCTATCGCAGGGATCCGATGACCATTTATTCGCGAGTGAAGGGAGCGGCGCGGCTTGACCGACGGGAGCTCGCGATCCTGCGGTTTCTCGCAGCCTGGCGTGAAGAGGAGGCGAGAGGGAAGAACAAGCCCCGCAAGCGCATCGTGAGCGATGATAAGCTCATCGAGATTTCCAGGAGAAAGCCCTCGAGTATCGAGAGGCTTGGCGAGTCAAGGGGGATGCATCGGCGCTTTGTCGACAGGAACGGGAAGGCCCTCCTGGAGATGGTCCGGCAGGGGCTCGCTGTCCCCGCAGATGAGTGTCCATTCTCGATCAAGCGGGAGGGAAGGGATCCCGGGCTCGCGCTCGCTCTCGATCTGCTCGACACCTTCCTCAGAACCAGGGCAAAGGAACTCTCCATGTCACCTGCCTACCTCGCCAGCCGAGGCGATCTCTACGACCTGGTGAAGACCACCTCGGCTGACCGGGGTGGAGCCTCTTCTGATGTCCGCGTACTGTCAGGCTGGAGGCGTGA
>Ga0310124_10000724_pt1 | contig 23189 bp, 21 predicted proteins | sample CB11b_AW_Bot5_MG_FD_203507 | JGI IMG/M metagenome (GOLD analysis project Ga0310124, IMG submission 203507) | Marine microbial communities from Western Arctic Ocean, Canada - CB11b_AW_Bot5 | ecosystem: Environmental > Aquatic > Marine > Oceanic | place: Canada: Western Arctic Ocean | collected... | reverse complement strand
GACGACCTTCGCGCAACGCTGGGAGTCACCGGCGCCGGGGTTACGGTCGGCGTGATCTCCGACGGCATCTTCGGCCTGGCAACCGCCCTGGGATCGGGAGACCTGCCGCCTACGTCGCTAAACCGTGTCGGCGGCAGGCTCGTGTCGACGACCGGAGGGCTGATCGCGACCTCCCTCCGAGCCGACGGGGACCTCGAGGCCGGCTTGGGAGGAGCTCCGACCGGCGCGGAGGGCACCGCGATGCTGGAGATCGTCCACGACATCGCTCCCGGTGCCCAGTTACGATTCGCCAACTTCAGCACTTCTCTGGAGTTCATCGCGGCCGTGGACTTCCTGGCCGCCAACAGCGACGTAGTCATCGACGACATAGCCTGGTTCGGCATGCAATACGACCAGAGTAGCGACATCTCTTCCAACACCGCTTCAGAGCTGAATCGGCCTGGAAATCCCATTCGGGGCTATTACAATGCGGTGGGAAACCATGCGCAGCGTCACTATCAGGAGTTGTACGTCGACTCCGGCACGGATGGACTCCCTCTTGTCGGCCAAGCCGGCAACTTCCACCTCTTTCAGGCCACTGGCGATACCACGGACTGCTTCGGTCTGGGCCCGAATCCAGCCAATTTCGTTGAGTTGGGACCGGGAGCGGCGGCCCTAATCATTTTGACCTGGGATGATTCCTTCGGTGCGGCAGCAACAGATTACGACCTGTACGTCGTCGAAAACATCACGCGCGTAGTGGTTGCCTCCAGCGTCAATGACAATCCTGGAGTCACGAGGGAACCGGTGGAGGGCGTCGCCTTCACGAACACCTCGGGTGGCTTCCAGTTTTACGACATTCTCATCCAGAACTTCGACAGCGCGTCTCCGGCTATGACCTTCGACATGTTCATCGTAAGAGGCGGGCTTCAGTGTCCTGATGGTTCCAGATTTGCTTACAACACCCTCCGCAGCAGCGTTCCGGCTCAGAGCGACGCCGGCGGTGGTGTGGTCTCGGCGGGCGCCATCCCCGCGTCGGACCCTGGCGCGGACGACATTGAGTCCTTCAGCAGCCGCGGCCCGACCAACAACGGCGCCGTCAAGCCCGACGTTACCGCCATCGACGGCGTCTCCATCACCGGCGCCGGAGGGTTCGGCTCCCCGTTCTTCGGTACATCGGCTGCGGCGCCGCACCTGGCCGGCCTCGCAGCGCTCCTCCTCGACCTCATTCCGCATCTACTGAGCGGCGAGCCCGGAGACGACCCCGCGGCCGACAGGGCCGCCCTGCGCGCGGCCATCCTTGGCACGGCAGTGGACCTCGGCGCCCCCGGCGTGGACAACACCTACGGCAGCGGACGCGTACGCGGACTCGAGGCCGGCCTGTCTCTGGTGGATCTTGCATCGATCGACGTCGGCCCGGATCCGGCCTCCGTCGCCAGTGGCCTCACGCTGCAGCTCTCCGCCACCGGCGTGTTCACTGATGAGACCACGACAGACCTCACGGCCACGTCGGCGTGGACCAGCTCCAACCCGGCAGTCGCCACCATCGATGCCGCGGGCCTGGTCACCGGCGTCGCGGAGGGCGCGACGAACGTCACCGCCTCAGTGGGAGAGATTTCCGGCTCGGTCACGCTGACCGTAACGCCGCCGGAGGTGGCTTCCATCGCAGTGTTCCCGTCCGCGGCCTCCATTGTGAAGGGCCTCTCAGTCCAATATTTGGCGATGAGCACGCTCACCGACGGCAACACAGGAGACGTGTCACCTCTCGTTGCCTGGGATAGCTCCGATGGCTCAGTCGCGTCCATAAGCGGCGCCGGCCTTGCACTCGGCATAGAGGTTGGCGTCACCAGCATCAGCGCGACCTTCGACGGGGTCACCGGAGAGACCTCGCTGACGGTAACTCCGCCTGTGCTGGCATCCGTAGTGGTAACGCCGGACCCCGCCTCCGTCGCCAGGGGCCTCACGCTGCAGCTTTCCGCCTCCGGCGTGTTCACCGACGATACCGCTGTTGACCACACGGCCACATCGACGTGGGACAGCTCCAACCTGGCTGTCGCCACCGTCGATGCCACTGGCCTCGTCACCGGCGTCGCGGAGGGCGTCACGAACATCACCGCTACGGTCGGGGCGATCTCGGGCTCGGTTACGCTGACCGTAACGCCTCCTGAGGTAGTTGCCATCGAAGTATTCCCGGCCGCTTCCTCCGTCTCGAAGGGCCTCGCGCTCCAGTATTCGGCGCTGGGCACGTTTACCGATAGCAGCACCGGCAACGTGTCCCCCCTCGTAACGTGGGACAGCTCCAACAGCGCGGTTGCGTCCATCGGTGCCACCGGCCTCGCGGTCGGGTTGACCGAAGGCGCCACCGGCATCAGCGCGGCCATCGGCGGCATCTCCGGGACGACCTCCCTGACGGTAACCCCACCGGTGCTGGCGGCCGTAGTCGTGACGCCGGACCCCGCCATCGTCGCCCGGGGCCTCACGCTGCAGCTCTCCGCGATCGGCATTCTAACCGACTCCAGCACCCGCGACCGCACGGCATCGGCGACCTGGTCGAGCTCCAATGCTGCCGCGGCCACCGTCGATGCGTCGGGGTTGGCTTCGGCCATAGCCCAGGGGACCACGACAATCAGCGCCATGGTAGAGGGCATTACCGGTTCGACGGTGCTGACGGTCACGCCGCCGGAGCTGGCGTCCGTGGCGGTGACGCCGGACCCAGGCTTCGTGGCGAAAGGCCTCGCGCTTCAGTTCTCCGTGACGGGCACGTTCACGGACGACAGCACCGGCGACGTGACCACCCTGGCCACCTGGTCGAGCTCGAACGAAAGCGTAGCGACCGTCGATCCATCGGGGCTTGCCGTCGGCATAGAGCTGGGCACCACCACTATCAGGACTCTGGTGGAAGGCCTGTCCGGCTCATCGACGTTGACGGTGACGCCACCGACACTCGTGTCTATTGCGTTAACGCCGGAATCGCCCGTCGTGGGTGATGGCCGCGTCCAGTTCGCGGCGACCGGCACCCTCTCTGACGACAGCAGCCAGGATCTCACGCACCTGGCCGCGTGGGCCAGCTCCGCTCCGTCGGTAGCCACCATCAACAGCACTGGCAGAGCGCTGGTGGTCGGCGAGGGCGTCACGACCGTCACGGCGACCCTCGAAGGTCTCGTAGGGTCGGCATTGCTCACCGTTCCCGAGGTGATACCGATTCCATCGATATCGACGTGGGGCCTGATGCTGGCGGTCGCGGGGGTCGCGCTGGTGTTGTGGAGACGCGTCGTCGCCAATGGCCATCGGACCGCTCCGCGCGATGGACGCGGGCCTGCGCCTGTCCGACGCCTCTGATTCCTGCCTCAGGCGTCCGCCCGAACGTGGACGAACTGGCCTGCTCGACGCCACAGGTCCACCCCGTGTAGCTGCAGCGTGACCGTCTCTCCCTGTATGCACGACTCCGGCAGCTCGGCCCGGAACCGGAACGGGTAGTCGGACAGCTCCAGGAGAGCGGGGCGCCTCGGACGGTTGTCGAGGACGACGGCGCTGAAGAGGGCGGCATCGCCCTCTCCCTCCTCCGACGTGAGGCGCTGCTTGAGATACTTCAAGAACCAGTACCGCCTCCTGTCCTCCTCCAACCGGGCCAGCTCCCTGATCTGGACATCGGCTCTCTGCGCCACCGAGGCTACCTCGTCGGCGGAGTATGCGGTTTCGCCCGTGATGAGATAGTGCCCGACCTGCCGCTGGAGCACGAGGTCCGGGTAGCGGCGAAGGGGCGAAGTGGCCTGGATGTAGACCGCAACGCCCAGCCCCGCGTGTGCGCCTGGGACGACGCCGACCGTTGCCGGCTGCAGGCGGCGCATCACGACGTAGCGGAGTGCGGGGCCCGGCGGCACCACCGGCGGCGCATCGTCGCTCGGGTCCGGAGGCGGCTGTGAGCGGTAGGCAGCCGGCAGCTCCTCCCTGCGACAGTATTCGCCCAGCAGGGAGTTGTATAGGATCATGAGCTCCGCGACCATCGACCGCGCGGGCGCCGACCGCAGCCCTACCGTCACGTCGACGACACCGGACTCGTCTATCTTGATGACCATCTCAGGCTGGTCGATGTCGTTGGCACCCGCCTCCCCACGCGTCCGTCGCAACGCCCCCGCTATGCCTTCGAGCGTCGCCAGCATCTGATGCCACGGAGACCCGGCATCCCCGATCGCCCGGTCGGCCTCGGAGTACGAGAGCGCAGCGCGGCTCCGCACGACGGATGGGACCACCTCCCAGTCCAGGACCTCGCCCGACCCGGTGATGCGGATCAGGAGGCTCAACGTGGCCCTCTTTTCGCCGGGTGCCAGGCTCCCCGTGCCACTGGAGATCTCCGACGGGAGCATGCTCACCTTCCGGTCCGGCATGTAGAGCGTAGCCATCCGGCGGTCCGCCTCCTGGTCGAGCGCGCCGCCGGAGGGTATCAGTGCGCCCGCGTCCGCGATGTGGATGCCCAGGCGATACACCGCGTCGGGCCCATCGGGACCCTCCAGTACCTCCAGAGATAGCGCGTCGTCCCGGTCCTTGGTGTCCTCGTCGTCGATCGTAACCGCGTCAAGTCCTGTGAGGTCCCGTCTGTTTGGGGCCTCCAAGACTTGCTGCGGGTCGATTCCGGCGGCCTCCGCCACAGCGGCCTCGGGGAACGCTTCCACGATGCCCGCGCGCTCGATCTCCAGGGGCTCGTTGGCAGAGAGAACCCCCGTCTCCACGAGGATATCGAAGGCAAGCCTCTGGAGGTCCCGCGTCCCGCTCTCCAGCTGTCCCAGCAGGCCCTGAGCCACCGCGCTGCGCGTGTAGTTGTCGCCGTGGACTACGTACTGTCGCAGGTGATTGAGAAGCGTTCGCTGATGGTCGCTCACCTCCGCGGGAAGGAAGCCCTGCGAAAGGCCGTCCACCAGCACAGCCGAGTCCCGAGCGTTCTCCTCCGCGCGCCGGCTGCGTGTCAGCAGGTCCTCGACTGCATCGCGAGACCGCGGGCTGTACCCGGCCTCATCGCTGGTAAAGTACAGCGGCGTGCGTTCCAGGTACAGGCAGAGGGCCGCCTTCTGTGTCGGAACGATGCCCGGACCCCAGTAGAGTTCGGCCAGCTCATCCAGGGTGAGCGATGAAGACTCGTCGCGGACCACGTCCCACACCTCGGATAGGTTGACGTCGGCCGCAAGCTCCTCGCTCTGTTTCCGGAACTCCTCGACCGCCTCGTCTCCGGGCGTAGCTACGCCAGTAGCCAGGATGACCCTGTCTACGGGAAGCTGGGCTTCCCTGTTGCGCCCCATGGACACCCTGACCCGGCGAGCGCCGCCGGTAGACGAAGGCGGCGGTAGCGCGAGGCATCGCCCGATGCTCGGCCCACCACGGAGCCGCGCGATTATTATCTCTCCCGGTTGCACTTAGTCCTCGGCTCCCACTCTTCAGAAATCGTGCCCCGTTGCCCGCTGCTCGGTGAGTGGATTGTGCGGGAACGCCTATGCCAATAGATGCTAACCCCGTCTTCGTTCCAGTCCGCAGGTGGTACGATCTTGATGTTGGAGATCCCCAGGGCTGTCAAGTCGAATAGAACGCCGACCAGGATAACAGACGGTGCACCACCTCCCACCCTTCCTCATCACCTTGATGCTCGTCGTTGTGACCAGCCTGACCCTGGGCGGCGACCTGCTGGCTACCTTCGACAGTCTCACCCGTTCCGCGGCCTCCGTCCGCAGCCGCTCTGAGGAGAACGCCAGCACGATGATCTCAGGCCCGCTGGGACTGTCGATCAGCGCCACATCGACTTTCCAGATTACACTAAAAAACGAGGGAAGTGTGTCCCTGGGACAGTTCGCCGACTGGGACGCAATCATAGAGGTCCAAAAGGCCCCCGGCCTGGGCATCGCATACCTGACTTACACGGAGGACGCCAACCCCGACACCGATCAGTGGACCGTCAAGGAGATATACCTGAATGCAGCTTCGTCCACGGCCGAGATCGTGGGCCCGGGGATCCTCGATCCGGCCGAAGAGGTGGTCATCCTAGCGAACCCGTCCCCATCGATTGTCGCGAACACCTACGATCGGGCGACCTTCGTGACGCCCAACGGCATTACGACAAAGGTGCTCTTCGAGGTGGTGCCGTAGCGGTCGCAAGTCCCTTCGGCCCTCAAGGGAAGGCGGCCTCGCAGCGGGGGTAGTATAAGATGGTGCGGAACCCCCAACGACGATGGCCTGTGGACCAGTAGATGACTGGTCCATCACCTGGAGAATGACACATGGAAGAGCATCACGACCGCGCGCTGAGCATCCTCGAGGAGCTCGGAGCTCGTCCCGCAGCCCCATTCTTCGAGGACGGCCCGGCGGGGTACATCACGGAGGTCCTGGACCGGCTGGAGGTATCCACTCGACGGGACGCCTACGGGAACATAGTCGCCCACTACAGCGGGAACACCGATGGTTCCCAGCCGCCCGTCGCCTTCGTGGCGCACATGGACCACCCCGGCTTCGAGCTAGTCTCGCGAGGCGACGATGGCGCATTCACGGCTCGCGCACTTGGCGGGGTCCCGGCGGCCTCGCTCAGGAAGCCGACTCGAGCGCTCGTGCTCGCCGCCGACGGCAGTCGGGTGCCTGCCGAGCTCGTGCCCATCGCCAGCCCCACCCCGGAGCAGCCGGCCGAGCGTCTAGTCACCGCCCGCGTGGGACCAGAGGCGTCGTTCGAGCTGCCTGCGCCCGTGGTCTTCGACTTGCCGGACTTTGAGCTGGACGGCGACACGATCCGGATGAGGGCCCTGGACGACCTCGCCGGATGCGCGAGCATCCTGGCGGCCCTGGAGCGGCTCGTCGCCGATGGGGCCGATGCAGACGTGTACGCCGTGTTCACGCGAGCCGAGGAGGTCGGTCTCATCGGGGCCCGCCTGGTCGCGGAGGCCGGCACGCTACCCGAGGAAACGCTGGTAGTCTCGGTCGAGTCCAGCGCGGTGATTCCGGGCGTGGCCCAGGGCAAAGGCCCGGTCATCCGCACTGGTGACGCGGCCCGCACCTTCGACGCCGACGCGGAGATGCTGCTCATCGCCGCCAGGGAGTCGATCAGGGAACGCGAGCCAGGATTCTCATGCCAGCGCCAGCTCATGAGCGGCGGCACCTGCGAGGCGACCGCCTTTGGCGCCTTCGGATACAGCGTGACCGGCGTCGCGTTCCCCCTGGGAAACTATCACAACGCCACGACGAGCATTCCGGACCCCGACGGCGGCGTGGGCGCCGAGTATATCAACCTTTCAGACTATCTGGGAGGAGTAGACCTGATAGCCGAGGCGGCTACGTCGGCCGCCGGCCGTGACCGGCGCCAGCCCCGATGGGCCTCCCAGGCCATCCCGGACGACATGCGCCGGCGCCTCCAGGACACCCTGCCGGCACCGTAGGAGACGCTATGAAGTACGGCCTGTTCGTCCTGCTGTTCGTAACCTCGATCGCTCTGTTCTTCGTCGGGCTTTTCACGGCGATCGTTCCCATGGTGCTGACCGGCGCCATCATGCTGACAGCCCTCTTCTTGACTCGCCGCTCCTTCATCCCGGTCCAGGACGAAGAGGACTCATAACCCGTCGCCTAAGGTGCGCTTCGAGCCTAGGTCAAGGCCCTTGCAGGCGACATGCTACCTCATCACCTTGACCGCTAGCTGCCAGTAGCAACGGTCGCAGCCCCACAGCTCTACGGGAACTACGCTAGGTTCCGGGAGCACCGTCCAACCGTCCTCGTCCGGGAGAGGGATATTTCGCTGTTTGAACCAGTCCCTATCCCAAAGAGCCAGGGTCTTGATGCTTAGTGTCTTTTTATTGCACGTGGGGCAACTCTCAGGCGGCATCCGAAGCTCAGTACCCATGACGACAGAGTAGTTGAGTACAGGAGCGTACGTCAACACGCATCCAACGAGGCAACTGTTTCGAGAAAGCCGGCTAGTGCCGGACATCGGTTAGTGTAGGGGCAGGTTTGAAACCTGCCCGTACGGGTGGCTCAGGGTCGAACGTGCACTATCCGAAATCCTCATTCCGTCGGCGGCAGCCGTGGTGGAGATCAAGGCTCGCTGCGGTCCCAGCCGTCGACGACCCAGTAGCCCACCTTGGGTACCTCGACCACCGTGCTCAGACCTTGGGCGCGCTTTAGCCGCTGGATGTTATACAGGTGGGTTGTCTCCTCGAAGTAGATGTGGCGCATCGTCCACTCCAGGGTCACTATCGATGCGCCCGGCTCATCGGCGGGCGTATCACCCGAGGGATGCGCCTTCGCCATCAGGTCCGGCCCGGCGCTCTGGGCGCGGCGTATGGTGTGGCTCCGCAGGTACCCGACGCTACGGTCCGCCAGCACCCGCTGCGCCAGGTCGATTCCGCCACTCAACGCGTCGAGGATTGTTTGGAGCTCCCAGTAGCGGCCTTCGTCCATGCGACGGTCGTGGTCCGAGTTGGCGATTCCCTCGACATCGTCTACGCCGTGGCCTCCGTCGGGGAACAGCTGGTCGCCCCAGCGCAGGAGAAGCCACCGGTAGATCAACGAGGACATGTGGCTCGCCTGCCGCCGTATGCTCCACTTGCTCCACTCCCACTGGTCCGACTCCCAGTCCAATTGTTGGTCGGACAGTCCCTCCACCTCGCGGGAGATTAGGTCGTACAGGGTCTTGTATTCAGGAAAGAGGACGCCTCCCGGCGAGTCGTCCGAGACCGTTTGCTGCGTCATGGGTTACCTCCTTGGATCGTCCGCGTCTCGCTCATCGCAAGGCCGGCCCGTCTCACGATGGCGTCTGGTCCAGGACGGCCCGCAGATGGGCGAGGGAGATGTTTCCGCCGCTTGCGACAATCACCACCTTCTTGCCCCTGAGCCGCTCCTTGATCTTCACCGCTGCCGCCAGCGACGCCGCGCCGGCGTGCTCCATCAGGTTGTGCGTCTTCTCCAGGTGCAGCACGACGGCATGGTCCATGCCGTCCTCGCTGACGAGCACGAAGTCGTCCAGCAGGTCGCGCAGGATGTCCTGGGCCAGCTCGTAGCCCATGCGGGTGGCCAGCCCCTCTGCCGCCGTCTCCATAGGCGCCTCCACGATGCGCCCCTCCTTCCAGGACCGGTACGCTGCGGGCGCCTTCTCGGCCTGCACGCCGATGACCTGGATGCTCGGGTTCACCGCCTTCGAGACGATGCACGCGCCGCACGCACCGCTGCCGCCCCCGACCGGGACGATGATAACGTCCACGTCGGGCAGCTCCTCCACGATCTCCAGGCTATACGTGGCGACGCCGGCGATCAGCATCGGCTCGTTGACCGCGTCGATGTAGCGGTAGCCCTCTTCTTTGGCGAGCCGTCCCGCGTGCTCTCGGGAGTCCTCGTAGGTGCGCCCGTGGAAAACGACCTGGGCTCCCAGGCCCCGTATCGCGTCTACCTTTCCCGGATTGGCGCCCTCCGGGACGGCGATGATCGCCTTCGCGCCAAAGAGGCTGCCGGCGTAGGCGATGGACTGGCCATGATTGCCCGTCGATGCCGTAATCACGCCACGGCTCTTCTCTTCGTCGGACATCTGGGAGAGCAGGTTCACGCCCCCACGCACCTTGAACGCGCCGAGGCGCTGGTGGTTCTCGTGCTTGACGTAGACCTCAGCCCCCAGCAGCTCATCCAGCGACAGGTAGCGGTGCAGCGGCGTGCGCACCACGTACGGGGCTATCCGTCGCCTCGCCTCGTAGACATCTTGAAGGGTGGGACGTTCGGTCATTGGCTCGCTCTCTACATCGGTGATCGTGGCGGAGTCCAGGATACGCCATTCGAGGTGCATACGGAAGTCGCCTCCCTTGGCCTTTCGACGGCGATCCTGATACGATTCCGGCATCGACCATGAGCTTCTTGACTTGTCAGGAGCCGGTCTACACATCCCTCGGGAGGACGGTCTACGACTCGCCACAGTGCGCCGGAGCAAGACTGTAAGATTTTCTGATTGAACATCTTTTTCGACATGGACTACACGATACTGTCGCAGGACAATGGCCTGAGGCCCGGCACGCGAGACGTGTTCCGGAAACTGGTCGACGATGGCCACCAGGTGTACGTGTGGTCCGGGGTCGGTGTACGCGCAGCGGAGGTGGAACAGCACGGCCTTCAGGAGTACGTGGAGGGCGTGTTTCAAAAACCCCTCCAACAGTTCGAGGAGGGGCTACGAACCTTTGGCATCACCGTCCGTCCGGACTTTGTGGTAGACGACTACCCCGAGATCGTCAGCGCATTCGGCGGCGTTCTGATCCGCCCCTACCTGTTCCGGGCCCCACACGACACGGAGATGGAGAAGGTGTACAGCATCGTCACCGAGTATTCGCTGCGGGGTTCCTCCGAGGACTCCTCGTACCGTCCTCGCAGCGACGGCTCCGGCCAGAAGGAAGAGTAGACGGCGTGCCGATACGGCTGCTGGCCCCCGAGGTCTCGTCTAAGATCGCCGCCGGCGAGGTCGTGGAGCGTCCAGCATCTGTGGTGAAGGAGCTGGTCGAAAACTCCCTGGACGCGGACGCCACGGAGATCTCGGTCGAGATCAAGGCCGGCGGCGCGGAGTACATACGGATCGCCGACAACGGCTGCGGGATCGCCGCCGGCGAGATCGAGAGCGCATTCCAGCGATTCTCGACGAGCAAGCTCTCAGATGCCGACGACCTGGAGTCCATAAGCACGCTCGGTTTCCGCGGCGAAGCCATTCCCAGCATCGCGGCCGTCTCCAGGGTCTCCCTGGTGACACGCACGCCGGACGCGCAATCCGGAGTCGGGCTCGAGGTCGATGAGGGGACCGTGCTATCGAAGGAGTCGCACGCAGCCTCGCCGGGTACCGTCGTGACGGTCCGCCAGCTGTTCAAGAACTTCCCCGCAAGGCGCAAGTTCCTGCGCACAACCGCCACCGAGACATCGAGGGTCCAGTCGCTCATCACCCGCTACGCTCTGGCGTACCCGTCGGTCAGGTTCCAGCTCAGCACCGAGCGGTCCGAGGTCTTCTCAAGTCCCGGCTCGGGCGACCTGCGCGAGGTCATCTCCGCCGCTTATGGCCTTGAGACCGCTCAGGCGATGCTTGACCTCTCTGCGGAATCGCTCGAAGAAGAGGACGCCGAGTTGTCGGTGTCGGGTATGGTCGGCCCGTCGTCGGTCGACCGGGCGAATCGCAGCTACATGAGCTTCTTCGTCAACGGCCGATGGGTGCAGAACCGCGCCCTGGGCTACGCGGTAGACCAGGCGTACCGCGGGTTCCTGATGGAGCGGCGCTTTCCGGTGGCGGTGGTCAACGTACACCTGTCCCCGCAGGACGTCGACGTGAACGTCCACCCGGCAAAGGCCGAGGTGAGATTTCGGCAGGAGAACCGGGTGTTTGGGGCTGTGCAGAAGACGGTGCGACGTACGCTGACCGACCACTCTCCGGTCCCCGAGATGAGGCATTCGGCAGCGCCCCAGGCGCATTCAGCGACAGGGTCCGCAAACGCTCCGTTCTGGCCCACCGCGCCCTTCGCCACGTCTTCGCCGGCACCTGTGCCTCACCCTGAGTCACCGGAGACTCTCCCGGACCAGACGCCGTACGTCAATCCGCCGGTCCCCAAGCAGGCGCTGCCGGTGCTCCGAGTGCTCGGGCAGGTCCAGTACACATACATCGCCGCCGAAGGGCCCGACGGGATGTACCTAATCGACCAGCACGCCGCCCACGAGCGCATCGTCTTCGAAAAAGTCAGGGCGGATGCCCGATCGCGCACGTTCGAGGCGCAGAGCCTTCTGGAGCCTGTGAGCGTCGAGCTGAACCCCAGGCAAGAGCAGCTCTTCGGGGTCCATCAGGAGCTGATAGCGCAGGTAGGGTTCGGCGTCGAGCCCTTTGGGCCGCAGACCTACCTCGTCCGCAGCGTCCCGGCCCAGGTTGCCGAGGGCGAGCCCGGTCAGATCTTCCGCGACATTCTGGACTCGATGGACGAGGGCGGTGGGTTCGAGGCATGGGAGGAGCGGGCGGCGTACTCCATCGCGTGCCACGGCGCCATCCGGGCGGGCAAGAGCCTTTCGCGGGAGGAGATGTCGGAGCTCGCACGGGCGCTGGAGGAGTGCGACCAGCCCAACACCTGTCCCCACGGGCGTCCCACGATGATCCACCTGAGCTCCAGCCATCTGGAGCGGGAGTTCGGACGCCGCTAAGCGGCTGTCCCCCGCTCGGCCCATCCTGGTGAGGCTACCTCCAGCATGGGTGTTGCGAGCGTGAGCGTCAACGAAAACTCGAGACGAACGTAAGGGCAGGTTTCAAACCTCCCTGCACTGCGAGGTGAGCTTTGGACAGAGTGCGATTGGCCATCGTCGGCTGCGGGTATATCTCGGTGCTGAACGCGCCGGGCTACCTCCAGCACCCCCGCTGTGAGGTTGCCGCCCTGTGCGACCCGATCCGGGAGCGGGCCGAGGGCCGCGCCAGGGAGTGGGGCATCGATCCCAAGATATACACCCGCTACGAGGACGTGCTCGACGACCCGGAGATAGACGCCGTCGAGCTCCTGACGCCCACGCACATGCACGCCCGGCAGAGTATCGACGCCCTGGACGCCGGCAAACACGTCTCGTGTCAGAAGCCCGTCGCCGTAAGCGTCGCCGAGACGGAGGAGGTCATCGCGGCGGTGAGCCGCGCGCGCACGAAGTTCCGAGTCACCGAAAATTTCTTGTTCTATCCGCCGCTCGTGAAGGCCAAGGAGCTTCTTGACAGCGGGGCTATCGGCGAGCCCTCCATGGTCCGAATCCGCACTGTGCGAGGCGTTCGTCCGGAGGGCGCGCCCAGCATAATGCCCCCGGACGCCCTCGCGTGGCGACAAGACCCTAACTCCAACCCGGGCGGGCTCCTCTACGACGATGGCTGGCACAAGTTTGCCACCGCCATGTGGTGGCTCGGAGAGGTCGACGCGGTCTACGCCATGGTGACCAGGTCCGACAGCTACTGGCTGGAGATGCCCAGCGCCGTGATGTGGAGGTTTCGCCGGAAAGACTGCCTCGCGACGTTCGACTTCGCCAGCGCGGACGAGCTGCCCATCAGGAGCTCGCTGGCGGCCGCGGACGAGTTCTTCGAGATACAGGGCTCCAAAGGCGCGATATGGGTGACCCGGTGCACCGGCGAGCTGTTGGACATGCCGCCGGTCATGCTGCTGAAAGGGACGGAGACCACGTCCTTCCAGATACAAATGGACTGGCTGTCGAGCTTCAACGGGGCTGCCAGGGACTTCATCGACTGCATCGTCACCGACCGGCAGCCCGACATGGACGTCCATTTCTCGAAGAGGGTGCTCCAAGCGACTCTTGCGGTCTACGCGTCGTCCGAGGCAAAGCGCGAGATCGACCCCAGCACCCTCACGTAAACAGCCGCATTGCCTCGGCCTCACACTCCCTCTTCTGGGACTCGTCGAGAAGCTCGTATGCCGAGGCAAGCTCGACGTTCTGTCTCACCCTGGATGGAAACCTCACTCCAGGTATCGCCACGGATACGTCGGGGTTGGACAAGACATACCTCAGCAGCGTCGCAGGCGTCAAACCGGTCTCACCGTCTGACGCCTCCATGCGATTCCTGAGGCTGCTCATCCTGCCTGAACCGCCCAGGGGCCTCATCGCAATGGTCCCGACATCGCGTTGCTTTGCCTGAGCTATCAGCGGCTCGGTGTCTCGATAGAACGCGGAATACTCGAGCATCACCGTGTCGAACTCCCCACAGTCGATGGCCTTCTCCAGGATTTCCAGGCTGTGGGAAGAGATGCCGATGTGGCCGAGCAGGCCCCGCTCCCTCGCGATCTTCAGACCGGTCAGCGCGCCCTGTTCCTGCATCGCCTGTTCCCAGTCTTCTTCGGTCGAAACGTCGTCTAGCTGGTACAGGTCTATCCGGTCTACGCCGAGAAGCTGCAGGCTCCTGTCCACGTCATACTGGCTGCCGTCCCTGGTCCGGTTGATCGTCTTCGTCGCGAGGTGGAATCTCTTGTCGCCACCTCGTCGAATCACCTGGCCGATGAGGAACTCGCTGCCCTCGTAGATTCTGGCTGTATCGACGAAGTTGATGCCCAGGTCCGAGGCCTGCTGCAGCGTCTCTTCGCCCTCGTCCGACTGAGGCGTGTCCATCGCACCGAGGCCAAGCTCGGTGACCATCAGGTTGGTTCTTCCCAGTCTTCGTTTCTGGAGCTCCGGGATGTCCTTCAGCCTCCCCCATCAATCGGAAACGATATCCAACGAGCCCTGTGCGCAGGCCAGGGGTGCGTGCTAGCCGAAAGGCCACCACCACTTCTTGCCATTACCGGCCGGCCCCGCCGACTGAACCTCCGGCCCGGGGGCGACAGACGGGCTGAGGATCGGCCGCCTGCTAAGCTCATCTAGCTGGTCGACCATGCGATCGAAACGGTCTAGTTCTAGGGGCTTCCTGCAGTAACGACTTGGGGGGACATTATACGCCTCCAAACGACCTCGCTCGGCTTCTGTCCCGGTCAGTAACATCACCGGTATAGTCACGAGGTCAGGATCTCCGGAGACTTGCTCCAGGACCTCCCATCCATCCATCCCCGGCAGCTTCAGGTCCAGGAGGATCAGGTCAGGACGGGACGAGCTCTCATGCTCTCCCTCCCTACGGAGGTGGGCCAGAGCCGTCTCGCCGTCCTCAGCCACCGTGATGCTCGTCGGGCGGCTGGCATTCTTGAGGGTTTCCTCGGTCACCCCCACGTCCGCAGGATCGTCTTCCACCAGCAGTACCTCGATCGGTTTCGCATCTGACTCCACCGTCATGTCGGTCACCTCCTCTGGATGATCTGGCGGGGTGCCCGAACGACCCCTCGATCATCTCCCTGACCCCCTTCTTGGCCAGGACAGGGGGAGAAACTTTGTCTGAGAACGCCTCTTTGCCTGGCTCAGTACAGGTTCTCAGGCTCCCGGCCCCGATCTATCGGGGCACGCCGCATATCTCTTCGCCCTCCTGTGTCTGTCCCAATCTCTGGGCCACAGCCTCGCTGAGACGCTGAGGCTTGCTACTTTCCTAGGCGGCCCCGGGGGGCGCATCCTCGTCATCGAGCCACAGCCGGACCGTGGGTTCTCCCTGAAGCTCCGCTCTGATCCTGTCGACGATTGCGGTCCGCCTGGGATTCTTCTCCCAGTTCTCCCAGACACCCATACTCGACCAGTGGCTGATCGTCATGAAGATAGTGGGGTTGAACGCATCGACGACCGACCGGAAATGAAGCCTGGCCACAGGGTCGCCGCGGACCGGAGCTCGCGCAGCAGCATCGTCACCTGTCCCTGTGCGCCCGGTATCACTTCGCGCTCAACTAGCAGCGTTACAGCCATAGCACTCTCCTGGTCCATAGGCAGAGCCTGGTGGGTACCTCCAAGCCTGACTGAGCATAGTAAGCGTATGTTGCTTTGTCAACATTGTGCGAAATATCACGACTTGTTTCGTAGATAACCGAGAAGTCGTGATACATAGACAAATGTTGTGAGAATATTCACAAATCTAATCGTAAGTAGACTTCATGAAAGTGAAGTCCGTGTCGTCAACGCCGACACATCCGTGCAGAGTCCGCAAGGACTCTCACGCACCGCCTGTTTCCTCCTGGATGAGAGTGTTTTCGCCGGCCATCTCATCGCCATTGCGGACGACTTCCAATGCGAACGCAGCCGCTTGCACTGGGCCAGAAGCTCCTTGCGAACCCGATAGTCCGGTGTTAGACTCGGTCGAACGTGAGCCGCAGGCTACACAGGAGCAGTGTTTTTGACCCCCGCCAAGCGAAGAAACGGCATCTCTTACGGCTGGATCCTCCTGGGCGCCTGCTTCTTCACGCTGTTCGTGTCCACGGGCGCCAGAAACGGACTCGGCGTGTTCGTCGTGCCGATGAGCGACGAGCTGGACTGGAACCGCACCTCCTTATCTCTGGCGATTTCTATAGGGATGCTCGTAAACGGCATCAGCCAACCGTTCCTGGGACGGTTATTCGACCGGTTCGGGGGCCGCGCTGTCATCTCGGCCAGTCTTTCGATCCTGGGCATCTGCACGCTGCTCCTCAACTACACCCACAGCCTCTGGTACTTCATCCTCATCTTCAGCGTCGTCATGTCGATCGCCACCGGCGGAGCGTCGATGGTTACAATCCACTCTCTGCTGGCCAGGTGGTTCCGGCGCAGGAGGGGGATTGCGCTGAGTCTCGGCACGGCGGGCGGATCGGCCGGCGCGTTGATTCTTGTCCCATTCACCAACTACCTGATCCTTGCGGCCGGATGGCGCGTCACCTGGACCGTGCTTGGAGGGATGATCCTGTTGCTGGCGTTGCCGCTGGCCTTCCTTGTGATCAAGGATGACCCATCCGACGTGGGCGAGACACCGGACGGCGAACCCGAGCCGGTACCGGAACGCAAAGCAAAGAAGCCCGGCCCTCAAGCCAACGGCCCCCTGGAGGCGGTTCGCTGGCAAGACTCTTACCGGACTCCTCCCATCTGGCAGATGTCCGGTGCGTACTTCGTGTGCGGCATGACCACCGCCATCATCTCCGTACACTATGTGCCGTTCGCCATCGACCGGGGCCTGTCGTCCAGTACTGCGGCACTGGCGTTTGGGCTGATGAGCGGCCTCAACGTTTTTGGCGTTATAGGTGCAGGGGCAATCTCCGATCGGTTGGGGCGAAAGTACCTGTTGGGGACGCTCTATGCCGTGCGTGGCTTGGCCTACGCCATGCTGATCCTCGCGCCCGCGTCTCTTGGTATTTGGGGTTTTGCGATCATCGCGGGCTTTTCCTGGGTGGCAACCGCTCCGCTGACGTCGTCTCTGACCGCCGACATCTACGGACTCAGAAATCTGGGCACTCTAAACGGCATGACGACCTTCGCCCATCAGATCGGTGGCGCGTTAAGTGTCCTCATGGCAGGAGTGCTGTACGACTGGCTCGGCGCATACGACGTGCCGTTCGCCATTGCCGGCGTCACATTGGCAGGTGCGAGCATTGCCGCGTTCAGCATCAAAGAGAGAAAGTACTCTACCAGGTACCAGGCTACCGATGCAGCGCCGGCGCCTCTCCCGCACGCCGGCTAGCGGACCGGTGCGCTCCCCCAGGCGGCCCATGTCGCGGCAGTGGCCCTCAACTCGGCCGCGGAGCTAGCCAACGTCCATGGGAATGCCTCTCTCGATACCAGCCCACCACTCCGAGCCTACAGACCCCGAGCTCCTCGAGTGGATCATCCATCAGGTAGACGCGCTGCTGGGCGTGGGGCCGGTAGCCATGGTCGTCGCGCTCGGACTGGTCATCGTCGCCATCCCGGTTGCTGTGATGGCCGTCTATCTGCTGCAACGGCTTCGGCAGAATAAGGAGTAAGAACGATGGATGCCGTACTCCCGGAACGGACGAGAGCCTATCAGGACCATCACCTGGATAGCACAGGAGACCTGCCCCGGGCGGTCACCGACACGAGGTAAAGGTCAGGGTGGAAGCCGGTACCGGAAGCGTGTTAAGCTGGCGCGGATTGTAGCCAGATCACGAGCCCCTGCCGACAGGAGGTGACGGATGTCCAGTGTAGTCTCCAACTATCAGATCGGAATCGACGCCAAGCCGGAAGATGTGTTCGCCTACGTGTCCGACCTCACCAAGCACGGTGAGTGGTCCGAGAACCTCACGGTCGAATCGGTGTCCGACGGCGAAGTCGCCGTGGGAAGCGAGTATCGTTCCACGGGAAAGATGATGGGCAAGCAGGTCCAAAACACCATCCGCATCACCGAGTTCGAGTCGCCCTCACGCATCAGTTTCGAGACCAACGACGGCAGCAACGACTTCTTGCAAGAGATCGTGCTAAGCCAGCAGGGTGAAGGCACTCTTTTGGAGCGCAGAGTGAGCATGGAGATGAACCCCATGATGGCGCTCATGTTCAAGCTACTCGCCGGCCCCATGGTCGCGAACCCGTCGATGAACAAGAGCCTCAAAAGCCTGAAGGCCAAGATGGAGCACCCGGGCTAAACCCACAAACCGCGACCGAGCACGACGCAGAGTAGCCCAGTCCGGTCGGCCGGGGGGCCGCCTATTGCTCGCCCAGGCCCCGCGTTCGGATACAACAACCGCGAACATGACCCAATCGTAGGGGCAGGTTTGAAACCTGCCCTACACCGAGCATATTCACTCCCAGACGCGCGTTTCCGTCGGGCGGACAGCCGACAACCAGCACGACACAGTCGGCTGCGGAAAGTCTCGGGAAACTCCCCTATCCCTCTGTTACGCCCAGTCAGCTCCAGGCATCGTCTCGGCTCGCGCCGCAAGTGATCTCCGTCACCGCGCCAGTGTACGGGTCTTGGTAGCGGATGTAGACCCTGGCCAACCGCTCCTCGCTCGGCCATCTTGATAGTGGACTCGCCGTGCCGAGTATATGCTGGTAGTCTGAGGCGCGATTTCGTATCCGCAGCACCGGACGCAAACCACACCTGGTCAGGAGAGAGGCATATGGGTAACAGCCTGAACATAGCGGTCATCGGTATGGGCCGACGGGCCGTTTCGCTGGTCGCGCAGCTCCATCCAATCGCTCCGGACTTCAAATTGGCTGCCGTCGCCGACCCAGACGTCGACGGGGCTCGCGAGCGGTCCCGAGAGGCGGGCCTGGGCGATGACTCCGTCAGGTTCTTCTCCGACGAGGGCCGGCTACTGGAGCACGCCGATGCATACGACGGCATACTCATCGCATCCTCGTGCCATCTCCATACGCCGCTGGCGTTGAAGGTAGCCGAAACCGGGCTGCCGCTCTTTCTCGAGAAGCCGGTGTCGGTCTCGAACGAGCAGGTCGCGGCGCTTCGCGGGGCTTACGCGGGCAGAGAGAAGTCCGTGGTAGTCTCGTTTCCCCTGAGGTTTACGCCGCTGTTTGAGGCGGCCATGAAGATCGTGCGGTCGGGAGACCTCGGAACGATCAATCAGGTGCAGGCGATCAACAACGTTCCCTACGGCTGGGTGTACTACGGCAGGCCGGTCCATCGAGAGTACGGCGTTTCGCAGGGATTGTGGCTTCAGAAAGCGACCCACGACTTCGACTACCTAAATCAGATCCTGGGTCGCCCCAGGGCGGTGACGGCGATGATGAGCAGATCAGTGTACGGCGGCGACATGCCCCATGAGCTGCTGTGCTCATCGTGCGACCTGGCGGAGACGTGCCCAGAAAGCCCCGAGGGCAAGGAGCGCCGGGGCAACCACGGGGGTATCCAGATAGCCGACCACCCGTGCGTCTTCGGGGCAGAGATAGCGAACCAGGACGCCGGCTCCGCGATCGTGCAGTACGAGGGAGGGGTCCACGCCGCCTACACCCAGAACTTCGTCTCGCGCCGGGCCGCCGCCACCCGCGGCGCGATCGTCACCGGCTACAGGGGCACGCTGTCCTTCGACTGGCATACCCACAGGCTCAAGTTGATCGACCACCACAGCGATCGCGAAGAGGAGCAGGAGGTGACGGTCACGACAGGGCACATGGGCGGTGACGAGGCCCTGCTGCGCAACTTCGTCGACGTATGCATGGGACGAGACGAGTCCCGTTCCGACTTGACCGCGGGCCTCACCAGCGTGGCGATGTGCCTCGCCGCCCGAGAATCGGCCCATCGTCAGGCATGGATGCCGATTCCGGACATCGGTGCGCCCGGGCTCCTCGCGGCCGCGCCGCCGATCGAGCCCACGCCCTCGAACCTGGAGCCGCTGCCACTGGCCGCCGCCGATTGACCCATCAAGGCCGCACGACGGTGCCGTCGGCGCGCCGGTCCTCCGCGACGTACCTGGGCTTCGACGACTGCTCCCTGTCCAGGAGCTGGGCCGCCTTGTCGACGTCTATGTCGATTCCAAGGCCTGGCTTGTCACTGAGGTAGAAGTAGCCGCCCTCCAACACCGGGTGGCCCGGGAACGCCTCGAGCTCCTCGGGTGAGAAGTGGTTCTCCTCCTGTATCCCGAAGTTCCACGAGGCCATGTCCAGGTGCAGCGACGCGGTCAGGTTCACCGGGTCGGTGTTGCCTCCCTCCTGCCACGCGGTCTGGACACCGAAGGGCTCGCAGAGGTGGGCGATCTTCCGCGCGGGGGTGATGCCTCCCACCTTCGATACCCGCACCCGTATGAAGTCGATCAACCGCTCTGTTATCAGGGGCAACCACTCCTGAGTGTTCACGAACAGCTCGCCCATGGCCTGAGGTGTTGTGCACTGCTGTCGAATCTGCCGGAAGTACGCTATATGCTCGGGTGGAAGCACGTCCTCGAGGAAGAATAGACGGTAGGGCTCGAGCAGCTTCGCCAGAGCGACGGCCATGTTCGGCCTGAGATGCTCGTGGACGTCGTGGGTGAGCTTGACGCCGAACCCCAGCTTGTTTCGAAGGTGGTCGAACATCCCGGTGATGGATTCGATGTACTTGTCGTCGTCGAAAACCCGGTCGTGCGACCAGGGCTCCCTCGGGAGCCGGACCTTGTCCGCGTCTATGAACCCACCCCCACCGTATTGTCCAAGCTGGCATCGGATGTACTGAAACCCCTCGTCCATGTACCGACGAATGTCGTCTTCGAGAGCGCTCAGGTCATCCCCACTGGCGTGCGCGTAGCTCGGTACCGCGGAGCGGCAGGGACCGCCCAGGAGCTGGTAAACGGGCATCCCCGCTTCCTTGCCCTTGATATCCCAGAGGGCGATGTCGATCCCGCCCAGGGCGGTGTTCAAGATTGGACCCGACCGCCAGTATCCGCTGGTGAAGGTGGACTGCCAGATATCTTCGATATTGGCGGCATCGCGCCCGATGAGGCGAGGGGCCAGCCACTCTTCGATGGCGGACACCACCGCGCCGGTGGCATTAAACGCATGGGCGGAGCCGATCCCATATAGCCCCGGCTGGTCGGTGATCACCTTTACGATGACCCACGTACCTGTGGAGCGGGTGCGGATACACTTGATTTCCTTGATCTTCGCCATGGTCCCTCCGTTGTCTAATAGCCGCGCGCGTTAGCAGGCGTGCAGGCATCTCATTTCGAAGGAGCCTGCAGGGAGGACAGGCAGAGCGCTTGATCCCGCTCCAATCCTAGTTGTCTCCCTCAACGCACCAATCATCTGCTTCCATGTGTGCGTACAGCACGATGCCTCCAGCCTCGTACCGCTCAAAGGGCTTCCCGTGCTCCTGACAGGAGTGTTCAGCGGACTCGCCGCCGGCGGCGAAAAACCTCAGGTCTTGCTGATGGAGCTGTCCGGAGTCGAGAAGCTGCGCGACGATCCTGATGACTTCCTGCTTTGGCCGACCGCTTATCTCTCGTAATGTGTCCAGGTTCGCGCCTTCCGGGTGGCTCTCGACGTAGTGCAGTATGGACTTTTCCGGAGACCTCGAAGACGTGGATGCACTGACCGATTCAGGAGCGGAGCCAGGGGACCGGGCCTGTTCCGAGTCGAGCACTGACAGAGGCATCTCGACAGTGGTATTGGCATCGGTCCGGAAGACCAGGGACACCTTGCTGGTGCCAAGGCGAATGTCGTCGCCGTGCTGAAGGATGTGCTCTCCTCCGGCCAAGTCGACACCGTTCACGGATGTGCCGTTGGTGCTCTCCAGGTCGCGGAGGTGATACCCGTCAGTACTGCGAACGATCTCGGCGTGCTTCCGAGAGACCCCAGGCCCTCCAACGGCCACATCGTTGTCATCCCCACGGCCTAGGGTCACCCTGGGCTTCGCGATGGGCATCGTCTTCCCATCATTGGGCCCACCATCTACCGTCAGCAGCGGCAATTCACTCGTCGTCATGGCGTTGAATCGGGAGTCCCAATCTGAATCATTTTGCTTGAGACGTGCGTTCAAATCCTCAATCTACGGTAGACTACTGATAAGAATCGGCCCTGTCAACGAGGTTGCCTGGCGGCCGAGCGTTGATCGAGCCGAGTGGCAGTGTTAGGCCGACGCGGCCCAGACAAACGTACCCGTCGCGTCCGATGCTGCGGCTGCAACATGGTCAACGGTTGGCCGGCTCTGGTGCATCGACACTCGGGATTGCAGAATATGATCTGCGCGCACAATCAGGGCGCTCGCCGCCGCTGCCGAGACGGCACACCGGAAGGGGCGATAGCAGCGGTGTACCGGTAAAGGGAGATCCCGATGGAGCCTACGGCGCAAGCCGCCGAACTGAGGTTTGCGGGCTTCTGGAGACGGATGGCGGTCATATTCATCGATGGCGCCATAGTCAGCGCCCTACTGGGCGCGGTGCTGGTGGCTTGGATACTGATAGAGGTGTTCGCGCTCGGCCTCGAGTTTGACGATCCGCTCGAAGGGGGCTCTCAGGAAGCCCAGGTTGACCGTCAGGCCCGCCGGGAAGCGAATATCGAAAGCTACGTCAACAGACGTACCGGAGTCGCAGGCTGGACGCTGGCTCCTGCGATCATCCTGTACAACATCGGTTTCTGGGCATGGCGCGGCCAGACCCCCGCGATGGTCGTTCTGGGTATCCGTCTGGTGAGAACGGATGGGTCTCGCATCGGCTTCGCCAAGGCTGTGGTCCACTGCCTCGGGGTGATGCTGTCGTCTCTGGCGTTTTTCGTCGGATATGTGACGATCATATGGGACGAGAGGAAGCAAGGCCTTCATGACAAGATGTCCAAGACGTACGTGGTCCACACAAGACCCTAGAAAGTCTTTCCTGGACCTGGCCACGAAGTAGGAGCATGGAGTGAGCTGTCATGGTTTTAGATGAGCAGGCCTCATTGAGTTTCCGGGGCGGCCCCAACGACGGCAAGACGCTCTCGTTGTCGGGCGGCCCGCTGGTCCTGGGACGGGGGCCGGACAACGACATCGATGTCAACGACGACACCGTGTCGCGCCGGCACGCCCTGATGCTGGAGACGTCTCGCGGCTTCATTGTCCGCGACCTGAACTCCGCCAACGGGACCTTCATCAATCGTGAGAGGCTCGGCGAACACGAGCGCTCGCTTAGCCACGGCGATCGGATGCGCCTGGGGTCGGGCAAGATCACCCTGATCTTCAGGCAGAAAGGGCCGACAACGCTCAGCATGGTCACACCACCTCTGGTCGACGATGCCGAAGCTGAGGCCGACGATACCGACGATTCGGCGGCGGAGCACGACGAGCACAGTGACTCGCTCACCGGCAAGGAGTCGGTGCTGATTGAGCTCCTGAGGTCGCGGAAGCTAAGCGCGGTCAGCGTCGACGAGATCTGTAGACATGTCTGGCCGGAGCTAAGCCTGGACAGCGTTGTCGACGACGGGACCCTGGAGAC